>Ga0247842_10001530_pt1 | contig 38305 bp, 26 predicted proteins | sample LaCruzMarch2015__3_FD_192411 | JGI IMG/M metagenome (GOLD analysis project Ga0247842, IMG submission 192411) | Freshwater microbial communities from meromictic Lake La Cruz, Castile-La Mancha, Spain - LaCruzMarch2015_19m | ecosystem: Environmental > Aquatic > Freshwater > Lake | place: Spain...
ATTTATACATCTGGTCTCCGTTTGAACAATTATTGGCATAGACCAGATCTGATTGCTTTATGGCCTGGGTTCCCACCATCAATGCACAATAGGTGTGGTCGGTCTTGTTGATGCTGGATGTATTCGAAATAAAATATTTGCAAAAGGCATAAACCTTGCCGTCCTGGAGGATCCCGTGCTGCCTTGTTGCAGTGAAACCAATCATATCTGCAATCACCCATGAATTGCCGGTTTGGTCAAATCCACTTGAAAACTCTTCTGTAAATCCCCGGTTTGCAACGGGGTGAAGATTATTGGCATACCCTGATGTATAATCATCACATTTCAACTGGTTGCTGTGAAACTGGCAAACGTTGATCCCCCAGTTGCATGTCCCGCCCTTATATCCACTGGGATTGGTCGATTGACCATACAGCCAAGTATCAACGAACGACGGGATAAAGAGTTGTGAGGCATTCCTGTCAGTATAATATAACTTCATAAAACCCCAACGCCAGTTGGATGAAAAATAACCGAATTTCATGGTGCAGGCCTTTGTCCTGACAGTTGATGACTGAGACGGATCGTATGGATTATAATAAAGAAGCGAAAGCGTTCCCTTGATGGGTTTTGTGTGAACCCACGGAAAAGTTTGGCTGTTGTTGTCAACCAGTTGCAGCAGCATAGAGGAATTATTCCAAACGTTGCTTGTGTCGGTTTGTGCAAACCTGAAAATCCTCCATTGATTGTCGTACTGGTAGTTCATAGAATATTGGGTGCTGTTTGCCTGGGTCCAGCTGGTATAAGGAATCTGAGAGGCGATGATGGTATCGTAAGGCGTTGCCAGGTTAATGCCATTTGCCTGCATCACAAAGGAGGGAGTTGGCGAAGTCCCCTGGTTGTAATATCTTGGCAGGATAATCTCTCCGCAAATAACCGGACATGGGAGCCCAAGTGCATCAAGGTAAATATTGGAAAAAAAACGGGCGCGCGACAGAATATCATAAAATTTATTATCGGGAGAAAGCCCGGCATCAATATAATTCATGTCATATTCATATTGCCCTGCATACCTGTAATCATAGATGCTCAGAACATAATAGTCCACAGCTCCCAGAAAAGAGTTCAATTCCTGCTGAATCAGGGGTGCGAAAAAGGTATTGATGTAATTCTTCCCCTGGGTACCTGTAGAATCCGGGAATTTGAAGTTGAGTACATTGACTTTGACAATGCAAGCCTGGAACTGGTAGGTCAGAATGTACTGGAAATAGTTTTCAAGTAATTCATATCCATACATGAGCTCTTTTGGATCGGTATATTTGGTCTTCATCTGATCCAAAATCAGTTTGACATAGCTTTTCAGCGAACCGTCAAATCCAAGATATACCGAACCATTGATTAAATTGCCCAGGGTGTTCTGGACTGTTTCAAGATCTGAATTCAAATAAATGTTATCGACGAAGGTATTGATGTGAGGGTTGATCATGGATGCCATTTTACTGCTATCATACTTGCCAAGCTGGTAGTTGGATCCGGCGTCGGTATAATATCGCAAGCCCATATAACTGGTTCCGAAAGCCGTTTGTATCGTTGCGATCTGATTCAGGGTATTCACCGCGTTGATATCATTGATCATAACATCCTGTGTCAGTTGAAGCTGGTCCTCCAGGTAATGCATCTCCGATTTGATGCTGTCCAGTTCATGTTGAAAATTATCCAGCGTTGTTTTTAACCACAACATCTCCTGCTTGTGCTGAAAATAATCGTAAACCTTCCCAAGGGCTGAGAAGATTCCCGAACCGATACTCGAATATGGAAGGCTACCGCCAAGAAGGTCCTTCTTTAAGGGTGAAAAATTCTGATAAAAATTGGATGGTGCAAAACCTTTGTTCATGGTTTGTTCAAATTCTGTTTTTATGTTTAGCTTCCGTCCCGTAAAAACCTCAGGACCCTGGTCGGAATTCTGGGGGTCGACTGGAATATATTCCACCTCGGATTTCCTGCATCCGCTGATTACAAACATAATCCCGGTAAGGAAGATCAAAATAAACACGCGATAGCTCTTGGTTTTCATATGGCTTTGAATTGAATGATTTGTTTTCCTGTGAATGAACATGATGTTGCTATAATGAGATTTTAAGTTCCGGCCTGAGCATGTTTTCCTTTATGGCTCCACTTTTTCACTACCGCAAGCAGCTCCTCCCTGCCAACCGGTCTGGATAAAAACTCCCTGCATCCCCAGGCTATCGCAAGCGATACGGCAGCTATACTGTAGCCCGAGATGAGGATAAAGGTCAATGGAGGATGACCAGCCGGGCGGGGCTGCTGGGTCAGCAAATGACTTTTATTTCCGGGCAGGCTTGCATCAACCAGTGCAATGTGCACGTGAGGAGGCGCCGAACACCGAAGCAAAGCTTCTTCGCTTGAACGAACACGCTCCACCGCATACCCCTCCTGCAATAATGTCTCCTCCATCGGCAGGTAATGTTCATCGTGGTCATCGGCGATCAGGATGGTGGTTTACAAGGGTATCGGGCCATGTTGTACGTCCAAAAGTAGATGATCTGGCATGCCGGGTTCAATTAAAAATGTCAAAATATCCTTTGTAAACAAATTGTGATTTCCACTGTAATTGGTAATTGATCGATCCTGTTCCGCCTATTCCATCATAATTGCAGGCCTCCGAAACATAAAGTAGTTGCGTTGTATCGGTCTGACTTACGGTCAATGGGTAAACAAGCTGAGTGGCCACCCATTGATTGTTGGGTGGATTGAGGCTGGCAATATTTGAATTGGGACACCCGGTGCCCGGATCATACCCGATGCCGCTGTATGCATTAAAAGTGTTGGAAATACTGCACGAAGCATAGGCCTGAATGATGGTAAACAGGTTCATGCTGAAGCTTGATCCGCTGCCGGGCATCGGAATAAAAAGACAATCCATCTCCAGCGCCCAGTTCGCAAAAAAGTCATAATCACCGCCCCAGCCTGAAATGTTCCCGGCCAGTTGCATGGTATGCACATAGGGAGGCACGGCCTCACTGCCGGCGGGATACAAGGTGTATTTTGTTGGATCCGTCCACGTAAAGTTGAGTGCCGGGTCAGGGGTTGAATAACCAGACTGACTCTGGAAATTCTGCCAGTAGATAGCACCTGGTCGGTTCCAGTTCTGCGGCGTCGACATCGAAGGTCGCTGGTAACCCCAGAGCCAACGGGCGCTGAAGAAACCGAAAGCCATGGTGTTGGTACTGGTCGGGGAAGAGGTGGCAGTGGCAGGATCTGGATTTTGCGGATTATAATACTTCACGGTAACGTTTCCATCAATGGCTGCATCATGATGCCATGGCTGTGTAAAATTTCCATTATCGACCAAGGAAATTGGGAAACTGGAGCCGGAACTTATTTTCATGGTGGTATCCATAAAGCTGTAAAAATTCCAGTAGTGGTCAGGAGAAGCAGTCACCGTGGCGTTATTCCATTTTGTGTAAGGATAAATTCCAATGGTTCCACCAGACTGATCCAGATCGCGGGTAGCCATAATACTTTTCCCATTGCATGAAACAGTGAGATTATTAACCGGTAGGAAGGTGCCATCGGAAACATCCGCCGGGGTGAGAATAGCCCCGCTGATGGGCGAATAAGGCAGGTTTATCGCCTGCTGGTAAAGCGCACAAATAAAACGGGAACGGGCCAGTGCATTAAAGGCTAGGGTATCGGGTGCCAGCGCAAAGTCATGATATTTCATGTCGGCTTCAAACTGAGGCAGGTTTCGGTAATCTACCAGGTTAACGATGATATAGTCAACCAGCTGAAGATAGATTGCGATTTCATTTTCAAGCATCAATTGAAAACCTGGGGCAGAGGGATTTTTCGAATCAACGTAAAACCTGGTGGTATTCCCGGTTGAATCGATGGCATTCGCAGCATTTGCATAGGTGGCCAGCCCCTGGAACTGGTAATTGATCAGCGTAGTGAAGTAGTTTTCAAACACCTGGTAGGTGGTCAGAATGTTGGATGCTTTCCGAACGGTAGAATTGTGGGTGACTGTGCTGTCGAGGATGATGTTGTCGGCGAAGGTTTTCAATATACTCCCTGTGAGACCGGTAGCAGGTACAATGGCATTATAAATATTGAGGATATTTTTTGTCGCACCGCCCGAGGTGCTCATCACATTCGGTATAAAAAAACCTATACAATTGGCTTTCAGCGTGGCAAAGGGGACTGCATAGGGTGCCCCCTGCTTGTTGAGCAGTGCCTGGGCTGTATAATAATCAAGAGAATTGACCGAGTTACCGGAATAAAGGGCCTCTATATTGGTGCAATAAGCATTGGCTTCCAGGCCGGCCATATAATTTTTCAACTGGTTATAGTCAATGCTGAGTTGTATCGCCAGTTGCGACATTTGCGTCTGAAGTTCTGTTATCTGGGTGCCAAGTGAGGTGAGCTGGCTGGAAATTTCCTGATACTCCTGGGTTACGGAGGGTTCGCCTTTAACCTCCTTGTAGATATCCCAAACGAGTTCACCTGCTTTAACGTACGGATTTTCACCTCCGGGGTTTCCGGGAAGTGTGTGGTTATACAAACCCTTTCCAATCTGATAATGAAGATGTGCCCACAATTGATTGTTATCGGTGGCCGTCATGATAGCTGGCAGCTGATCTTTGAAAACCGACAGTTTATTCACCGGCGGGTCAACAGGATCGTCAACGACATCGCTTTTCCGGCAGGAAACGGTCACGATCATCAGGGATAAAAACAACAATAAAAAGTTGCGGGTTTTAATTTTCAGTTTGAAGGTTTTCATAGTTTCATGGTTTCAGGTTGAATCTGCATGCTTGCATTGTTCCATTTTTTATCCACAGCCTGCTCAATTTTAATTTATTTTATACACGCTTTTTCCCTCCTTGATCGTTTCGAGTACCCTGATCCCCTTAATCTGCATTGGTTCCACGGTAAGAGGGTTATCTGAAAGTATGGCAAAATCGGCCAGTTTCCCCGGTTCAATGGATCCCTTAGATTTTTGTTCCCCTATTTCAGTTGCGCTGTTGATGGTTATTGCTTTCAAGGCTTCATAAGGTGTTATCCTCTGGTCGGGACCTATCACAACACCGGTTCGCGACACCCGGTTCACGGCAGTCCATATTGTGAAAATCGCGTTGAGTGGGGTAACATTGTAATCGGTATGGTTCGAGAAAACAATACCTGAATCCAGGGCAGCCTTCATCGGGCTGATAAAGAAAGCCCGCTCTTTTCCCAGGTTCACGATATGAACATCGCCCCAGTAAAAGGTGTGGTTTGAGAAAAACGAAGGGAAGATGTGGTGAATTTTATACTTATGCAACTGGTCGGGACGTATGATCTGCGAATGGATGATCACAGTTCCCCGGTTTGTGTCGGGCAGGTTCAGCTCGCGTATTGCATTTTCATGGGCCGCGATGTACATATCGATGGCTGAATCACCGTTGCAATGGGCAAAAGCAGGGATCTTGTACTGGTAGCATTTTTTCAGAAGCCTGTTGAGATTCTGTTGGTTGATGTTGGGTTTCCCGCTGCAATCATGCTGGCAGCCCGAACCGGGCAAAAGTGGTTGCGACAGATAAGCGGTTTTTCCCTGGGGTGAACCGTCGCACACAAATTTGGCGCCATGGAATACCAGATGGTCCGAATAGGTTCCGAAAGAGAATGCAGGGTTTCCGGCCAGTGTATCAATGAGGCTGGAAGCAACCAGTGAAACCACATCGATATACAGTTTCTTCTCTTTTGCAGCGAGTTTCAGGAAGCCAATGGTTCCTGCATCGCTCGATCCTTCCTGGGCGGTGGTATACCCACATGAAGCGTACATCTGCTGGGCATGGTCGACCAGCTTGCCAAATTTTGCATCGACATCGGATGGAAGTGCTTTGATTTTTTCATCTTTTGCCTTTTCTTCAGCCCGGGAGCTCGCCACCTTTTCGGCAATCTTGCGTGCAGTAGGCATGGCAAACCTGGAAATGCTCCCGAACCAGGCATTCTCAAAAAGAACCCCGTCTGGTTTTTTAGTGCCGTTAATCCTGCGGATGGTGCCACCCTCCGGATCAGGGGTGTTTTCACTGATGCCTGCAAGCTTCAGCGCATAGGAGTTTGCCACGCAGATATGCCCCGAGGCATGTACCAGTACCACCGGGTTGTCGGGGAACAGATCATCCAGGTCGGCAATGGTCGGATAACGTTTTTCGGCAAGCTGGTCTGGGTCGAGGCCCATTCCAACCAGGATGTCGCCAGGCTGTGAGTTCAGCTGTTTCTTCAGCGCAAGCAGTTTGTCGGTAATGTCTTTGATGCATCTCACCGAATCGATGGGAGGCGAGCTGATGTTGGTCGACAGCAGACTGATCACCGCCGAAATGAAGTGGCTGTGAGGATCAACAAAGCCCGGAACCATCGTCTTCCCCTCCAGGTCAACCACCAGGGTGGAATCGCCTTTGTGTCTCATGATCTCCTTTTCGGAACCCACCGCAAGGATCTTCCCGTCTTTCACCGCCACGGCCCCGGCCCCGGCTCCCTCTTTTTCCATGGTCAGAATAATGCCGTTATGATAGATCACATCGGCTTTTTGCACAGGCCGGCTGCAGGCTGCCACGATCAGCGGCAGGATCAGGAAAAGAAGTTTCGTTGTTTTCATTTTTTTATTGCTTGCGGATGAGGTTAACCCTTTGTTCTTACTTTTTCCCTGTTTTTGATTTGGCGGGGAATTGGATGTTCAGCCCTGCAAAGAGCTGAAATTGTGGCTGACCTACCCCATTATGAAGGAAGGTAAACTGGGGTTCAAGCCCCATGCTGATAATGGCTTTCCCCGAAACCATCACCTTTCCAACCCCGAATCCGATGGGCATGCTGTAATGCCCGTTACTGAAGTCGAACATCCAAACCGCAGTACCTTTCAGGGTGAATCCTCCGCCGATCTGGAACACATAGAAAGGTTGGAAATTCATCAGGCTGGTCGAGGGGCGGACTTCGGCTTTTTTATTGGCGCTCATGACAGATGTCTGCCAGGTGATCAGGGTCCCGATCAGCACGGTTTTGCTCAGTGGCTGTACCAGGATGAATGCAGCACCTGCCTGGTACTTTCCCGCACCCAGTAACGAATCGGTGGCCGAAGGAAGCACCACGATAGGGCCTATACCAATGTCAGTATAGGATTTCGGGATGTTCCAGACATAGGTTCCGAAGATATTGATATCGCCCAGCCCCGAAACCGGATTAGCCTGTATCACAGGGCTGGTCATGATGGGGATCGTGGCTCTTATCACCATGCGGGGCGTGACCACCACCGGCCTGATCATAAAGGTGTTGGCCTGCATGCCCTCGAGGCCATAGAGGTTTGGCGTATAATAGTTCTGGAACCCGATCGAGTTGGCCTTTGCCAGCGGGTTGTTTGCCATCTGCACCTGCTCCTGGGTTTGGGCCCCTCCCCAGAATGGTATGGAAAAGAAAAGTAAGATGCAGGTAATTTTCGAATTGAAATTGTTCATCATACGATATGGTCTCCGATTTATTTACAACGAATTAATAAACTGCAGTACCTGTGGCGCCCTGCCCGGCTGGATGAGGTTAAAATGGTCAACCCATTGCTGAAGCGGAAGTGGACGGTTAACAGGCACATTCAGGGTGTCGAAGTTGGCCGAATTCACAGGTACCAGTCCGTCGTTGGGCGGAGGGCCGAACAGAAGGAAAGCATCGTACCCTATCCTGTCTATGAGAGCTGCCCATGCCGGCAGAAATTGAAAATGACCAGTGGCATCAGGCTCATCGGTCATCTGACCGGCGATAACCCAGTATTTTGACCGGTTTGCGATGTCGAGCGGATTGTGCAGCATGTTTGGGATGAATCCGGTGTAAGGGTACATCTGCCGGGGGCCCGGAAAATTTGCCATGCACACCAGGTTGATCAGGCTGACCAGCGGGGTTCCCAGGTGAGGGGTCCCCAGGGTTACCAGTTTGGTGATGGTTCCGCCGCTGGCAATATAGGCCCGCGAAACCAGTCCTCCCATGGAATGGCCGATCAGGATGGGGTTTACCAGGCCCCTGGCGGCCACCGAGTCGCGCAAGGCCCTGCCGTTGGCCGTGATTGAATCCTTCCAGTCATACTGGAAAGCGTAAACATTGTGCTTCAGTTTAAACTCGGCCGACAGGTTCATGATGAGGGTGTCCCAGCAATTCAGGGTAGCATCCATTCCGTGCACGAAAATCACAGGGGGGCCGGTAGGATTGGGGGTGGAGAGTTTCTGTATGAATTTATAGGGATTAGTTGGCAGGGAGTTGCAATTGATCTTAGATAAAGTCCTCCTCAGATAAACATCTGTTGCAAGCTCTTTCCCGTTTTTTACGCGCGACGGAGTGTAGAATTTTCCAAGAATGGCTGTAGGGGCTGTGCCGGGAGCAACATAAGCAGTAAACCTGAAAGAGAGCGTCCCTGATGAGAATGTCCCTGTCAGGTCCAGATTGCCTTCCGAGAGGCTGCCTGAGATCAGACCGATATTCTGGTTCGAGTCGATGCGCACCATGGTTTCGCCTGTGAATGCCGTGGCATTCTGGAATAGCTCCATCTGGTAATAGTGGCCCTGGAGGAGGCTGTTCTCCGAAACACATTCCCAGGTGCCGGCGATATTTGCATCAGTTACCGGGTCAGAAGCATTCTTTTTGCAGCTGGAAAAGAGCACGGCGATAATTGCGATAATTGAGATCAGGTTTTTCATTGTTTTGTTTATGGTTTTTTATCTCTTAATAAATCGATGATAAATGATCTGCACATCTGGGGCTAAATAACCGGAACCCACTATGGAAGCGGGTAATTGTATGTTGTCACGTATTGCATTTTAATGTCAACAGATATGCCAACGTTAATATTTGATGTTGGCTGTGTAGAGGTAAAATACCATTGAAAACAAGGGTTAGAAGGATTACTGCCTACCGGCACAGAACCTGTAACGATCCACGTGCCCGTGGCATTAGCCCACTGTTGAAAATCTATCGCTTTATTTGCAACCAGATAACAATTAGACATGGGCACTGTCAGGGCTGTTCCTGCCCGCAGCCCGCAGCAACTTGAACTATAAGCATAACTATTTGATAAACTAGCATTGCAGAATGCATTAACCGGGTCGTTGTCAGTTGCAACTTTGTTGGCGGTAAATGAGAACATGTCTGTTAAAAGCCAAGAATTGTTTGTGCTTGGCAATCCATGGACGTAACTCTCGTTGAAACCTCGCTGCGGGGTCGTGCTGAGCCCATTCCCGTATGTTGAAGTAAAATCAACCAATGCCTGATTGCTGGAGTGATATTCCATGACATTTAATCCTGCATTAGACCCTGGCTCAAGTGCTTTGCAAAGGCCTCCGTGCACAGGTATATCATTACAATAAGGAATAATCGATTGCCCCCCACTCCTGTCTGTATAGTACAGCTTCAAAAATCCCCACCGCCAGGTTGAAGAATAAAATGAGAACTGCATGCTGCAGTCACTCGTCTTAGCGGTTGATGTTTGTGATGGATTCTGCGGGTTGTAATACATCGGTGTAACACTTCCTTTAATGAAGTTGAGATGAAACCAGGGCAGGTTTTGATTGCTATTATCTACCACCTGCAAGACAGTAGGGGTACATGAAAAACTGTGGCCCGCGTCTGCCACCTGAGCGTATTTGCATACCATCCAGTTGTTGTCCCACTGGTAATTCATAGGTTGTGTCCAATAGGTATATGGTATCTGTGAGGAAATAGTGGTGTCAGCTGACTGAAACATCACAATTCCTCCCATCGTTACATTGAACGAAGGAGTAACCTGCATCCCCACACTGTAATATTGTGGCAGTACAATCTCGCCGCAATAGGAAGGATAGGGAAGCCCGAGTGCGTCCAGGTAAGTGTTGACCAGGAACCTGGCCCTTGATAACACGTTAACGCATTTATTGTCGGGAGCCAAGCCTGCTCCTGAATAGGTTATGTCGTTGGCATACTGACTATTGTTACGGTAATCATATGCGTTCAGGGCAAAGTAATCAACCACTTGCAGAAATTCATTCAGTTCCTCCACGATCATAGGCGTAAAATAATTCTGAATAAAATTAATGCCTGCAGCACCTGTTGTATCCGTTGATTTATAGTTCAGCACATTCGTTTTTACAATGCACGCCTGAAACTGATATGTTAATGTGTATTGAAAATAGTTTTCAAGCAATTCGTAGGCGATCCTCAACCGCGACGAGTCCGAAGTAGGCCCCATGGTTTGAACAACGAGTTTCGCATAGGTTCTCAGCGATCCGTCAAACCCCAGAGCCGTACTTCCGCATAGTAAACCGTTTAAATCATTTATTGCATTTTCAAGGTCAGGACTGGTGTAAATACTGGCTACGAAGTTGTCAATATATGGATTGATTCCATCAGCCATTTGTGAGCTGTCAATGGTTCCATTTTGAAACTGAGCCCCCAGGTTGGTATAATACCTTAATCCCAGATAATCGGGTCCATAAGCAGTTTGAATTGTGCTTATCTGTGACAAAGCATTGATCGAATTAATATTGTTTAAAATAACAGTCTCGGTTAATGCCAATTGAGCTGAGAGCGCCTTTATTTCATTGATGATTTCAGTCAGTTCGGTGTTATAGTTATCCAGATACCCCTTTAATTCTGCCATTTCTTGTTTGTGTTCATAATATTTATAAACTGCACCCAAGGCGCTAAAAATACTTGAATATGGAAAAGCACCGCCTAGCATGTTGTGTTTTACTTCAGCGAAATGCTTGTAAAAGAGAGCTGACGCAAAATCTTTATGATTGTTTATCTCGTAATCACTCATAATATTTAATGGCTGGTTAAGAAAAGCCGGCGGCCCGTCGGTTATGACGGGATCATTATTGACTGTAGGTTCCTCACCATCTTTTTTCTTGCACGAAATCACAACCATCACAATCATCGCGGCAAGCAGCACAACCGATGCAATATGGGTAATTGACTTTTTTGTTTTCATAATATATGGTTTAAGGTTATATTCACTTAATCTTAAATAGACAAATGAAGTTGACAAAACGTTGAATTTTAAGTTTCAGATTGAGCCTGCATTCCTGCATGGCTCCATTTTTTCACCACTGCCAGCAGCTCCTCCCTGCCTACCGGTTTGGATAAAAACTCTCTGCAACCCCAGGCAAGGGCCAGCGACACGGCCGCAAAGCTGAAGCCCGACATGAAAACAAACGTCAATGGGGGCTGACCGGCCGGGCGGGACTGTTGTGTGATCAGATGGCCGTTTTTCCCCGGCAGGCTCGCGTCAACCAGCGCAATGTGAACAGGCGGGTGTGCTGCACATCGAAGCATGGCATCTTCACTTGACCGAACACGTTCAACAACATAACCTTCCTGCAGCAACATTTCTTCCATCGGCAGGTAATGGTCATCATTGTTATCGGCTATCAGAACAATGGTTAAAAAAGCAGTATCTCCTGGCATTGGGCTTATTGTCTTGAACCCGGTAAAGATACCCTGCCGGTACCTGCCAAGTCAATCATGCAAGCCGGGAATTTCCTTGTATTCTTTTTTATTAAATGTGCTAAATACTTGATCTGATGACAAATGATTCACGATTGGCATCAAATCTACCTGATTCATCAAATGCTTAAATAACAGACCTGATGCAGATTACGAATTATCTTAAGGTAAAGACAAGGTGGTAAAAGAGGGGTTAAAGCTGGATAAGATAGCTGGTGAGGCTCTCTTTCTGATCAAGTCCGAGTTTCTTACGGATATGATGGCGGGTACCCTCAATCGTTGCCAATGAGAGATTTGCAATCCGTGCGATATCTTTTGAGGAAAGATTTAATCGTAAAAGAGCACAAATCTGAAGTTCGCTGCGCGAAAAATCGGGACAGATGGCAAGCAGTTTTTCCGAAAATCCTCCATGCATCTGTTTAAACATGACCTCGAAGTCGTTCATCGGGTTCCTTGATGCATCGCGAATGATCTCCGATAGCAACTGACTGAACTCTTCCTGGTCGGCCTTCTTAGGGAAACGGTACTGAAATTGCCCCAGTTTCTCCTGAACCGAGCGGTTTACATGGTTCAGTTCGGTGGTGATCAGAGACTGGTACACCAGCTCCTGTTCCTTGAGGTTCACCTCCAGTTCAAGCCGGTCAACCTCCTCCTCTTTTAGCTTGTGCTCCAGCGTTTTCTTTTCCAGTTCGGCTTGTTTCAGCATGGTTTCCTGTTTAGACTGGAACGCCTGCTGCTCGGCCATTTTTCGCTTCTGGTCGCTTTGCCGTTTTCTGAAAAACAGAAGAATAAAAAGGCCTGAAACAAGAAGCAGCAATGCCAGTAAAATCAGAGCGATGATAATGTTTCGTGATCTCTGCAACCTGACATGGGTGTTCAGGTCATGGACCTTTGTTTCGAGTACCTGGTTCTCGTAAAGGGCCTGATATTTCAATACGGCATCCATCTGGGCAATGGTCTTGAGACTGTCGTTCAGATGTTCCCATTTTTTAAAATAGGACAGGGCGAGGTCAACATTTCGAAGTTCCATGTTGCCTTCAAAAGCTTCACGATAAAATTGCACCAGGTCGGTGGTAAGTTTGTTACGCTCCGCCAGCCCGATGGCCTCCTGGAAAAACGCATTGGCATTCAATGAGTTTTTCCTGATCGCCTCCGTTCTGCCTAGCTGATTCAGGCTGTACATCTGGCCCTGGACTATGTTGTTTGCCTTGCTGATCTGCAGTACCTCCACATAGGATTTTTCTGCCTCCTCCAATTTTCCATGCTCTTTCAGGTAGTTTGCATAATTGAATTTAACCGGCATCAGGTTGGCCATTGTGCCGTATGCGGTAATGATTTTCAGTGCTTCCTGGTAATAATACCGGGCTGAGTCGGAGCCCATCATCATATGGGAGACAGCCATGTTGGTATAATCGGTTCCCGATTCAAGGAGGTTGCCAGCTTTCCTGTTGATTAAAATGGCCAGGCTATAATATTGATTTGCTTTCCGATAGAGCCTCTGGTTCAGAAAGAGGTTCCCAATATTACGGTATGTCTGGGCCATATTTCCCAGGTCCGATTGATTTTCGTAATAACGGGCTGCCTCCGAAAAACACTTCATCGCACTGTCGGACTGGCCATTCTGACTGTAAAACAGCCCTATATTGGCCGAAAAACCTGCCACGTAACTGCTGTCTCCGGCAGCCTTTGCCAGCTTCAGTCCTCTGCGGTACCAGAAGCCCACCGAATCGTTTGATCCCATATCAATAAAGAGTGAACCCAGGGTATTGCATGTTTGCAGAATTTTCAGGGTGTCGTTCAGGCGAAAAGCAAGGATTCGCATTTTCCTGTAATAGATAAGCGCTGAGTCGTTTATTTTTGCTGTCTGGAAGGCTTTGCCCCGGAGAAGGGCCGCCTCATACCGTTGTGCATCATCCCCTCCTGCAGCGGCCATACTACAGAGCTCCGCAGAGTTTATAATCGCGCTGTCGGCATTGGTTTTTAACATGGCATTCACCGATGTAACCAGCGAATCGAAAGCGACATCCCGTTTCTTCTGTTTCGGAGAAGAGCAACTAAAACAAATCCATCCGGATAATAAAATCAGCAGGCACTTAACATGAAGAAAAGGCCGGATGGTGTGATTCTTTATGGAACCCGGATGCAAGTAACTCATGGGATCAAATGTAGTAAAATTATGTTCTACAGATGACTTCCCGTGCAGTCACATCATTGAAAAATCCGACGCTGCATTTTCTTCCGTTTAGAATGAGCGGAGTCCCGTGGATGTCTGCATAGAAAACGGTGCCATCTTTTTTTCCTAAAGGAATGGCTGTCGACATGGACTTCGCTCCCCTCATCTGAGAAGCAAACTCTGACATTCCCATTTCCAATGATTCCTTTGGTATTAAATCTTCTACACTGAGAAGCTGAAACTCTTCGTCGGTGTATCCGAACAGGTTGCAGATGGCCGGATTGGAAAACAAAAACCGATGCGTTTCGACATCGGTGGCTAATATACCATACGGACTTCCGTTTAAAAGTGCACGATACTTTTCCAATGACTCTGCCAGGGATTGCTCTGCCTTTTTGCGTTCGGTTATGTCATTGAAAATAGCAAAAGTCCCGATGAATTTAGTTTCTTCGAGACAGGGAACTGCAGTGATCAATAAATCTTTTTTAATTCCATCATTTAATACTATTTCGTGTTCATAAGTACTGGTTTGTCTATGCCGCCGTTTCTGTGTTTCGTTTTTTACAATCTCCCTATCTTTGCCAAAAAGAAAATCACTTAAACATAATCCTGTCAATTTTCCCTTATCTACCCCAAATATTTTTTCAGCAGTCGGATTGACAACGACAAAAATATCCTCGCTATTTAGAAAGCAAACACCTTCACCCCTGTTTTCAATCAATGTACGGTATCTTTCCTCGCTTTGCCGAAGTGAATGCTCAAACTTTTTGCGTTCTGTGATATCTTTCGTTATTCCAATAAATCCAACTATTCTGCCTTCTTTGTCTTCTACTGCATCTGCATGTCCATAAGCAGGGAAGACCAATCCGCTTTTGGTAACCATCTCTAATTCACCAACCCAGAAATTGCCAACCATGATATTTTCGTAAATTTCCTGCACAATGGCCGGGTCTTTGAACACTGCAATAGCCGCTTCCTGGTTTTCAGATTCTTCTAGATTTGAATATTCAAACAATTCAGAAAAAGCCTTATTATAGTAATAAAATTGACCATGGGTGTCATAAATTGCAATAGCCTCGCCACTGGATTCAATGGCTTTGGTTATGAAAATCAATTTTTCTTCTTTTTGTTTAAGTCCCGTAATATCATGGACTGAACCAACCAGATTTGTACATCGTCCATCGTCACGAATAACAGGGGCAATGCTGACCTCTCCTGTCAACCTTCCTGTTGGATAATCCGTAGTCTCTTCCCATTGAATGATTCTCTTTTCGTCAATCGCTTGTTTGTATTTTTCAAGTACAATTGTAAGTGATGGTTGCGGAATGACCTCGTGTACCATCTTGCCTACTACTTGCGCCTGATTGAATCCGGTAACATTAAGGAATGCCTGGTTCACCGAAATAAACCGATATTTTTCACCTGGCTCGATGGCTAAATGGTAGATGATATCACCTACCGTATTTAAGATCAAGGATAGCTGTTGTTCGTCGTTGTGCAGTTTTTCCTCTATCAGTTTACGCTCAGTTAGTTCTTTATCGAATGAGGCTTTCAATGACTCATTTTCCTTCTTTAATTCCTGTAGCTCTTGAATGAGGTCATCCTTGGATTTTGTTTGGTCAATCATAATTTTTCCATTTTCAAAAAGTAAAGTTAAAAATAAATGTAAATCCTGAAAAGTGACAAAACAGGGTTATTTGCTGTTGTGATAAATCCATTTGGCGCCTTCCCAGAAAGCCCTGATAGCTATCTCAGCATGCACTGTTCCTTCCGCAGGTTTCGGAATCATCGGAGGCCACTCCTGGTATTCGATATTGGTCAGCCCGAGTTCTGTAAACCTCTTTTTTGCAGCAGTAAAGTTGCCGAACAGAACGCAGTCATCATTTTTACAGTGCCATAAGAGCATCTTCGATTTCGGGGTCCATCCCGTATAGGAATTATTTTGGGCAAATATCTGCATGGCCTGGCTGGCCGGATTCTTCAGGGAATCGATAAAAGCGTCGGTAAAAATCTTTTTCAGGATCTTGTCGGGAGGCATTTTTTGATTGACCACCTGCGCATCATAGAATCCCGTTGTATACTGTGGAAGATCAGTAAGGTAAGGGGCTTTCAGTACTATATCATAGGAAAAAACCGTTGGATAGATTGCATTGTATCCCACAACCACCATTGGTAAAAAGTAGGGCTCCGGAAACGCTGAATCGGATAGCATAAGCGGCAACATGGTCCCGGTCAGGTCATAGGGCCCCGACAGGCAGGCAACCCCATTCAGCTTGACATTCCGTGCCTCGAGCTCCCTGGCGGCTGCCATTGATACAAATCCTCCCTCTGAGTATCCCATGAGAAAGGTCTTTTTATTCCAGTAAACATAGGGATTCTTATACTCACTCAACGATTTGATGGCTCCCTGCAACATATCTGCCGTTGAAGCTGCCAGTCTATCCCTGACACAGAAAGGATGGCTCTCACCCACATCATCGCCCATTCCCTGGTAGTCGGGCATCACAATGATCCATCCCATGGTCGAGGCCATGATGTCGGCGAGTACCGCTTCAGGATATGATTTGTATTCACTGTATTTCGCGGTTTTCCATTTGGAAGGGGCCAGTTTTTTCAGGATCTGGGTCGCATGGTTAAATGATACGAGCGGGGCATATACCCTTCCTGAAAAGGAAATTGGAGTAATCATCAAACCCGTCAATTGGATCCTTTTTCCATGATTGTCGGTGGAGTAATATTTGATCACATCATTCCTGATCAGGTAGGGATCAAAACCGGGTTCCATTTTGGCGGATTCATATAAAAAGTCGTGGCAGTCGAACTGGTCCGATTCATCAGGCAGCAACATCACCTGGTCAACGATGTCCTGGTAATTCAGCAGGGTCGATTCTGTCACCTCAAACTCGCCGCCGGTATTCACCGGGTCATAGTCATGGTTGTGATCCCTGGTGCACGAATTCAACAGCGTTGCAATAAACATCACCACTGATAATGCGACAACTTTCATAATCCGGTTGTCATTTCGATTGTTCTGTTTTTTGTTATTCATATTTCATTTTTTTATGCGTTAAACCAAATGCGTACGCTTAAAAGACAAAGGAACCATCAAAAAGGTTGCAATTGTAGCCTGGTTTTTTTTTGCCTGAACTGCCAATCGCCATAGAACCTGAGGGAAACAGTCACGACCAATTCTTCACCGCGCGAACAGTGAATCCATAGCCTCTGCGTTTTCCATCAATAACAGCCCCCTCAGTTTCGTTGAAAAGTCCGCAGTTAAAGCCGCTGTAATCATCCGAGGAGGTAGATGTCCAGAACAGGCCCATGGTGCCCATCATCTCGAACTTTCCGCTGTAAACCCTCAGACCGCCAGGGAGTGCGGTAAAACCAGCCAGGTTGGTAGCGCCTGAATTCGGAGCAAACCAGTGGGCAGTCCCTGCCTCTTTGAGCTTACCCCCTGCCACGGTCTCGCCACCCAAATAGGTGACCAAAGTCTGCCAGTCGGTTTCAGTAGCAACATGCCAGCCTTCAGGAGCCAGGCCACGGCTGTCGCTGGCAGCAAACCAGTTGTATAAAAATCCATACGTATTTCCGGTATTTACATCGTTGTTGTAATTGCACAACGCACCTGTTGCATTGTTTGAAAGTTTATTCCACAATGAATCAACCGTTTCATTCGGGATCACATCACCATTGCGATATCTCGTGGTTTTCAGGTTTTCGACGAGCCATACCTGGGTGCCAATGGTTACCTGGTGGTAAATATTCCCATCAATGTCTGTGACCATGGTAACCGGGTCAGGCTGGGGATCGGTTTTCTTTTTACATCCGGTTGTAAACAATAAGATGATACCCATTACCAGGAACAGGTGAATGAAAATTTTGTGTTGCTTTTCCATAAGAGGGGATTTTACAGGTGAAAGTTGTTGATCGGACAGGATCATTTTTTTCGATGCAATGTTTGATGAAGGAACCAGAAATAAAGGGGTTTTCACAAAAAGATCCAATAAATACAAATTGCAGGCCAGAAAGGTTGAAAAAATAAATCAAGGATGCTGGAATAGCTAAGTGCATGAAAATGAATTGTTCACCAATTCATTTTTTATCTTGTCAGTCTGTCCGTAAATGGATTTGTGCGTAGGCTGTGCCTGGAAGACAATAAAAAACGCGTAGGTACGCGAAAATACGTGAAAACCCGCTCAGCTCTTTTATTAAACTGATTGATGATTTTCAGCAGATCTTCGTATATTTGATATCAGGTTGATACTCCTTGCAAAGAATCCTCATTTAATGCTCCTGCAAAATGAAAGCACCACACCTGGACAAATTGATTGTTTTATTGACGGTTGGAATTGTCATTTCCTTTGCCTCCTGTAAAAAAGATAATTCGGAGCCTTCGCACAGCGAGTCGGCATTACAGGGAACGACCTTCTGGGAATGTGAATTGCTAAAGGTAAATCCCGATACAACGATGCATTTCTATCTCATCACCCTGTCGCTGGATGGAAAACAGTTGACGGGAGAGGTTGTTGTGCGCGACTCTGCTGAGCAGGAACCAGGTTCAATAACAGGGGTGATTGAGCAGGACAGTGTCATCTTTACCGCCGATTTCGGAAATAATGCACTGGATTTCACCTTCCGGGGAGTCGTAGTGGATGATGCGGACCGGCACATACTTGAAGGATCGGTGAAATCGGTCCTTCCGCAGGCGGGCGGGAGCAACGGACAGAACATCGTTGTAAATTCCTCACTCGATTTCCGCTGTCCCGACGTCTTTCCCGATAATCCGTCTGTCTTCAGAAAAGTAAGTTCTTCGGAACATCCCAATGACTCGGCGGTTATCTTCATCCACGGCATGACCGGTGATCTCACGCACTGGAACAAGGTCATCGAACAGTTAACTGCCAATTTCAAAAAGCGCCATGATGTGTATGTATATCAGTATAACTGGAAAGATTCGATCATGAAGAACGGGAGGATTTTGCTGGATTCGATACAGGCGGCCGGCCTTACCAATCCGATCATTGTGGCCCATTCCATGGGAGGGTTGGTGGCAAGGGCTTACATAGCGAAAGGAGGTCCGATAGCCACCCTGGTTGCCCTCGGAACGCCCCACCTCGGAAGCCCGCTGGCTACCCTGACAAAACTGCTCTGCTTTATTAATTTCCCGGGACCCAAAGACATGGCCCCCGAATCTGTTTGTATTAAATCGTTGCTCGCCAGTGCCAACGATGCCCAAAACAGGAACAGGTATGTTGTTTTTGCAGGCCAGATGAAAGGGAGTTTCAAAATCGTGAACCACCGCCTGAAATGGGTCTGGGCCGAAGATTACTACGATATCATGGACAAGGTTGGGTTTGATGCCTTTGTCCTGTTTAAAAGTCCGCCCAATGACGGACTGGTACCGCTCTCTTCCGGCCTTTTTGAAGGGTACTCTGTTAAAGAAAGAAAATCCGTTCTTGAATGGGTCGACCACAAGAACCTGCGGAACCCCGTTGTTTCAACCGAGGTTATGGATTACATCAATGCGCTGTAGCGGTGGTCAATGGCGTCTGTGCTCCCGATAAGCTGTTCCCCTGGGTACTATTCATATATTTGTTTGGTGATTGAGATAACCATAGGAGTTAAATATATCTTTTAAATTCAACCTTAACGTAAAATATTTCTAACTGAAGAAAGGAGAAAAGCCATGACAAATTCATTAAAGATCACATTCCGGGTGGTGAAAAGTCATCGCAACATCAAAGCAATGATGGTACTCCTTTTTATTGTCGTGATGCTGGGAGGCAGCTGCAAAAGCAAGTCGGACCAACCTGAAGGAACAGGTGAAACCCTTCGTTTCGTCTTCATGGCCGATTGCCGCGGCACATCACCTGCGGATCAGGTGAACTACCCGGTGCTGAACACCATCATCGGCCAGATCGGTGCGTTGTCACCCAAGCCCTCCTTTGTGATGTTCGGCGGCGATATGTCCTACAGTGGCTATATCCATTCCGCTTATACATTCCAGGCATGGAAAGACCTTTTTGCACCCCTCACCGGAAACGGAATATCCTTGTATACGGCCCTTGGCAATCATGAGCTGTATTTATCGAGCTCTGACTCCGGTTTTTTTCTCGGAAACCAGCAGGCGTTCCAGCAGGTATTTTCGGAGAACCCCGGCAACGGGCCTGCCGGCTACGAGCAACTCACGTATTCCTTCACTTCCCCGGGCGGCAACTCCTTTTTCGCCGTATTGGATGCCTATTATCTGACCCACAGCTTCAAAGATTCGACCATGGGCGGCAACATCGATTCTACCCAGATGTCATGGTTAAAAGCACAGGTGGCCCAAACCAAGGCAACACACAAATTCCTTTTCATTCATTCACCCTATTACTATGTCAATTACGACCCGGAAGAGCCATCCGCAGCAAACGAATCCTATACCGCGCTCTGGGCTTTTCTGGATGCCAACAAGTTTGACTTATACGCCTGCGGACATTCGCATCTCTATTCCCGCAAGACCATCGACTCCAGCGTCCTCCCGAATCCACAAACCACACCACCGACACCCCCGTGGCAGAACAATGTGGTCCAGCTTCTGAATGGCACCTGCGGCACCCACATTGAGACAACCCACATCGATTCGGCTATCAGAGCCGCCTGGAATGTTCACAATGACAGCCTGACCTATTACTTCAGCGTGGTCGACATCTCCGGCAGCACTGCAACGGTCAACAGTTACCGTGGCAACACAGGGGCCTACAGCGTGTTCGATACCTTCACTATTCACAAGTAAGAATACGCAATGGCATTTTGTCCTTAACGGGTCAATGGCTGATTACAATTTTCCGCGTCGCAGAGCCTGCATCGTTTTGCAAGACCATTGTATAAATTCCGCCGGGCAGATTGCCCAGTCCGATTCGCTGAACCCTCTTTCCTTTAACCCTGATCTCTTTTACTTCGTGGATGACCTGTCCAAGTTGGTTATAGATCCGGATTGAAAATGTTTTTTGGTCTGCGGATGTGATTTCGACGGTGAACTCCCCGTTGTTGGGAACAGGGTAAACTTCAAACTTCACTGCCTGCATTTTATCTTCTACTCCTTCACCGTACTTGTATATGATCGTGGGTGCCGTCAGGATCAGGGTGTCAAATACGTCACCTTCGGCATTGGCTATTTCTGATACCTTGTCGAGTGTAAGTCTGATCTGGTCATTTTTTGAAAATTGTTCTGATATTTTCACCACCAGCGTAATCATAGTTTGATCCTTGCCGAGGGAGAGCGGACTGGTTTCCGACCAGGCCAACCGCACCTGATTATCCCTGGTGGTATCATACGGTGTTCCGTGTTCGGTTTTAATTTCGTTGATCTGCATCAGGTTCTTAGGATACGCTGCAACAATCGAGATGGCTCCGATAATGGCTGCACGAGAAACCTTCACCGGAATTTCTATCACCTCGCCGGGAGCCGCCCTGATGATTTCATTCTGTTCAAGGGCCAGGAATCCGGCACCAGCTCCTCCTGTTCCGGGAATGTTCGATCCGTTGACATCGCCAACACAAAGGCCCCAAATATCCTGGTTAGCATGTGCATCACGGATGATCACGGTATCTCCTCCCGACGGTTTGGCAAAGGTCCAGTCACCAAGATCAAAGTAGTTGTCCAGACTCACGAATCTCCGTTTGATCCTCGTCGCATCCTTTTCATTGATCTGTTTATTGTTGTCCACATCCGCAGCCTGCAGCCTTACCGGTTCCGTTAAAATTTCAAACCCTGCTGAATGTCGTTGAACCTTCAGCGCATCGGTGGCATTGACAGTCAACCATGCTTTGGAGGTCCGCTCGCTTATTGTGTAGGTTCCATTGGGGATATTGGAGAATGCATAGGTACCTGCCGGCCTTGTACGCATGGAATCGAGGGGCAGGTTGTTTTGTTTGACGGTAACCCATGTTGAATCGATCGGGGTGCTGGCCGGATTGTGGTATAAGACTCCCCCTAACATGTCATACCCCGTACCTTCACCCAGGCCGAACTCACTGAAGCTGGTCAGGGGTTTGGTGTTGGTAAACTGGGGCCTTGTTGTGCCAAATGATGCAATCGTATCTGCATCCTGTTTTAGCATTACAACAGAATGAACGGGATCCAACCCGGAGGGATCCAGGGTCAGGAAATACTGAAAGCTGCTGCCTCCCGTCTGAGTGACAGTCCATGAGCGGTTCGTGGTCAGCAGGGTAATTCCTGAGGGCAGCGTGGCTGTTAAGGGTGTCTCAAACAGCCCGGCGGTTACCACGCTGGTTCCGGTTAAACTGTCATATTGCAGCGACAGCGGACCGTAGTCCCTGTCATTGCCGATGGGAAATTGCTTTAAAGCAGGGGTTTCAAAGATCATGGCCAGATTGCCATTCACAAATCTTGATTCTCCTGCACCGGTAATGGTGCCCGCCGGTCCGATCGTTGCCACATAGGTCCCGGTAGTAAGCAGACCGAACTGGAAATCAAGTATCCCGTTTATACCAATGTTGTTTGAGAGGGTGATATTCCCGCTGTTGTTCAGGGTAAGATTGCTAAAGGAAGTTTCACTGGTCCCGCCTATGGTCTGGGGCACTACGCCGTTGAACGTTACATTGCTGCCAACAGCTCCGATATAGGTGCCATTGTTTTGCCAGTTGCCGGTGAGTTGGACCGACCCCGTGGTATCGTTTGTAAAGGTACCTGTGTTTACAATGCTGGCATTATTCTCAACGAACAGGTTGCCACTGTTTACCAGGCAGGTTCCACCCACAATATTGACTACCTGGGCAGGTGACTGTAAAGGCCGGATCCCTGAAACCATCAACATGCCTGCGAAAATGAGGAACGACGCATACGAAATGCCATGAAAAGATTTTTGCATGTTCATAAGATCATGTTTTATTGTAATGATATTCTCTCTTGAACAGAAAGAGAATAAAATTGTGCCTTTCCCAAATATACGATGAAATAAGAAGAAGTCAAGCAAACCGATTAATGAAATTTATCTTATATTTATATGTTCAAAAAAGCATGCCGGAAACCTTTGTAATTTAACAGCTTGCCAAAAAAAGCAATGACCGGCCTATGGATAAACCAAAATGATTATGAAAAAGGAAATTACGCTTTTTTGCCTGATCGGGATGTTCATGGCCATGCGAACCGAGGCCCAGGTTGGGATAAACAACGATAACAGCCCCGTCGACCGATCAGCGGGCCTGGATGTGAAATTTACCAACAAAGGTGTTTTAATTCCCCGTATGACCTTTGAACAACGTAATGCCATCCAAAATCCGGCTGAGGGGTTAATGGTGTACTGTACCAGTTGCAATGCCGATGGAACAGGCGTGATATCCATTTTCCAGAGCGGACTCTGGAAGAACGTTACCGATTGCCTTGAACCTGATCAACCGGCAGCAGGGATCCACCAGGTCGATGTGGCTCAGATCACCTGGAACTGGAATCCCGTTCCCAATGCCACCGGGTATAAATGGAACACTACCGATGATTTCCATACAGCCTCAGACATGGGAACAAACACCTCTATGACTGAAACAGGGCTTACCGCGGGCATTACCTATACCCGGTACGTCTGGGCCTATAATTCCTGCGGTGCATCTTATGTGACCAACATGATCCAGCCCTTGGTATACATAGGATTGAGTTACCAGGGCGGGATGATTGTTTACCTATATCAACCTGGCGATACAGGTTATATTGCCGGGGAGACACACGGACTTATTGCGGCTGCCGCCGACCAGAGTCAGGGAGCGGCCTGGGGCTGTCAAGGGACGCTGATCGGTACCTCGGCTGCCATTGGCAAAGGGCAGGCCAATACAACCGCCATCGTAAACGCATGCAGTACGGGAGGCATTGCAGCCCGTATTTGTGACACCCTGGTTTTAAACGGTTACAGCGACTGGTTTTTACCCTCCAAAGACGAGCTTAACCAGTTGTACATTCACAGAAATGTTATTGGCGATCCTTCTGACCTATATTGGAGTTCCACCGAGTACAATGCTGCCATGGCCTGGTTCCAGATCTTTAACGTCGGCTACCCTGATTACCAGAATAAGGTACCCCCCTTGAATGTCCGGGCTGTCAGGGCTTTTTAAACGAACAACCCCTATGCGTATGAAAAAGACAAGTAACCCTTTCCTGTTGATTGGAATTCTGATGTTCATGACCATGGAAGCCTTTGCCCAGGTGGGGATCAACTCCGATAACAGTTCCCCGGATCCATCGGCCGGACTGGATGTGAACTTTACCGACAAAGGTGTTCTGATACCCCGCCTGACCCTGGAACAGCGGAATGCCATCCAGAATCCAGCCGAGGGGCTGTTTGTGTATTGTACAACTTGTAATTTAAAGGGAACAGGCGTGATATCCATATTTCAGGGCGGACTCTGGAAGATAATCAATCTCCATTGTTATGCGCCCAATCAACCTGCAACAGGTACGCATAGACCCGATCGTAACCAGATCATCTGGAACTGGAACAACACTCCGATAGCATTGGGTTATAAGTGGAACACCTCAAATAATTGGGCTACCGCCACTGATATGGGAACCAGTACGACAATGACAGAAACAGGGCTTACCTGCAATACACCTTATACACGCTATGTGTGGGCTTACAATACATGTGGGTATTCCCCCCCGGATACATTAACGCAAACCACGACAGGTTGTCAAACTTGTGGTACATCCATCACGATTAACCATATTGCCGGAGCCGTAGCGCCGGTTACCAAAACGGTTACTTATGACATCGTTACAAATATTCCCGGATTGGACTATGCATGTTGGATTGCATCCAACCTTGGCGCCGATCATCAGGCCACTTCTGTTGACGATGCTTCCGAACCATCTGCTGGCTGGTACTGGCAGTTCAACCGCAAACAAGGATATAAACATGATGGAACAACCAGAACGCCCAACACCACATGGATGAGCATAGATGAAAATTCTGATTGGATTGCTGCTAACGATCCTTGTACCCTTGAACTTGGGAGTGGCTGGCATATTCCTACCCAAACAGAATGGACCTATGTGAACGCAGGTGGCGGTTGGACAGATTGGAACGGCCCGTGGAACTCTGGTTTAAAAATGCATGCTGCCGGTGGCTTAGACTATTACGACGGGTCACTGGACTTCCGGGGATATGTCGGCCTTTATAGTAGTAATTCGCAGTATGATGCTTCTAATCTCTGGCACTTGACCTTCGAACCGGGGGTCTGTTCTGTAATGAGCTTAACCAAATCATTCGGCCTATCTGCCCGCTGCGTTATTACCTATTAATTCAATGGATAAACCATCATGATTATGAAAACAATAATTATACGTTCCTGCCTGATCGGAATTTTAATTTTCATAACCCTGCAAACTTCTGCCCAAATTGGTGTAAATACCGATAATAGCGCTGCTGACCCATCGGCAGGTCTGGATGTGAAATTTAACAACAAAGGTGTTCTGTTACCCCGTTTGACCTTTGAACAGCGAAACGTCCTCCTTAACCCGGCCGAGGGATTAATGGTGTATTGTACAAATTGCAATCCGGATGGAACAGGCGTGGTGTCCATATTTCAGGGCGGACTCTGGAAGACAATCAATCTCCATTGTGAGGTGCCTGATTCAACTACAACAGGTATTCATATACCCGATTTTACCCAAATCACCTGGAACTGGAATGACGGTCCGATCACATTGGGTTATAAGTGGAACACGACAAATGATTGGGCCACCGCCACTGATATGGGGAGCAGTCTGACAACGACAGAGACAGGGCTTAATCTCAATACAACCTATACACGGTATGTATGGTCATACAACGCATGCGGGTATTCCCTCCCGGCAACATTAATTCAAACCACGCTGGGCTCCATCACGATTAACCATATTGCCGGTGCTGTAGCACCTGTTAATAAAACGGTTACTTATGGCGTTGTTACAAATATTCCCGGAGTTACCAATTTGTTCTGGATCACGTCGAACCTTGGCGCCGATCATCAGGCCACTGCTGTTGACGATTCTACCGAAGCATCTGCAGGCTGGTACTGGCAGTTCAACCGCAAACAGGGATACAAACATGATGGAACAACCAGAACACCCAACACCACTTGGAAAAACTCAATAGATGAATATTCTGATTGGGTTGCCGCCAATGATCCTTGTGTCATTGAACTTGGTAATGGCTGGCGTCTTCCTGCGAATACAGAATGGACCAATGTTAAGAATGGTGGTGGTTGGACAGATTGGAACGGCCCTTGGAACTCTGGTTTAAAAATGCATGCTGCCGGGTATTTGTCCTTCAGCGACGGTTCCCTTGGACCACGTGGCACCATGGGCGATTATTGGAGTTGTACACAGGAAACATCGTTCTGGAGCTGGTATCTCGAATTCATGCAAATAGGGATTATTATTGACAACTCCATCCCTAAAGCGAACGGCTTCTCCGTCCGCTGCGTTAGATAAAACCGGAGCCCGGTCTTACACTGAACGGCTAAAGCGATGGGTTTTTACTATGAAGATCAACATCCTATCATGTATTGATTCCCATTCAGGGTGCATTTTAACAGAAAGGGGCAAAAATGTGACCTATTCAAAAACTGAGTTTTGAACCCGAATCTGATGTCAACCTCATATCTGAGCAGTTTAATGCGGGTAAACCCTGTGTGATTGAAATAAAATATTCCCTCGAAAAACCTTCCAGAAGTTCCATTTCAAAACTCCGTTTGAGCGAATGAATCATCTTCATGGAGATGGGTTGCGTTGGTTTTATATTCCGAATACAAGATCAACCACAGGCAATAAATGCCACTGAGGTCCGGCGGGATATTTTCCAAAACATAATTTATAACCCGCTTCGATGCGCAGGCTCTCTTTTTTTGAGGTGTAGGATAAAACCCCCTTGTTTTCCATAAAATAGTTTTGCCGGGTACCGCAGAGAATGAAGTTTTCCAGGCTGAACAGCCACCCGAACCGGGGAACGAACTGTCCGCGGAAATCGAATCCGATGTCGAATTCAGGCTGATTGTAAAACACGGCGAGCCGGGGGTAAATGACCGGAAGGTCGATGGTGCTCTGCGGGTCCAAAGGCCCGAATTTAACTGAGAAGGCAATCCCTGCATGTGCCGTGAGCATTGCATTTCTGAAAGGCCGCCAGGAGGCCAGGAACCGGTTGGAAACGGCAAACATCTGGGGGATGGAAAATTCGGGAGAGATAAGGCCGCCCGTCCCTTTTGCAGCAACCAGCCGCATGGCCTGGGTTGGATAAAAGATACCATGTTCAGTGGCCAGCCTGAAGCCGGAATATTCACCCCAACCCACTTTCAGCTTTACCTGCGGCATCAAAAAAAACATGATGGGATGGGCCGAAAGTTCAAGCCTGTCGCTGATGCCGTAACGCGAGGCGGTAAATAATCCGAGTTCCCAACGGTGTTTCGGAATGTTGCAGGCTGTGCCGTCGGTCCAGTAATTTTTTGCCGGGGGATCCTGCGGAAACAATGAATTACAGAAAAGAAAACCGGCCAGGAAAACCAGGATTTTTCTCATTTTCCACCTCCTTTCACAGGCAATTTAAATAACACGGACACCGGGGCATGATCCGACTCCCTGGTTGCTTCCTGGCAGGTAACCATGGAGTTTTGGACCCACTGGCCATTGGTAAAGAGATAATCCAGGGTGCGGTCCCAGAAATGGCCGGGACGGGTAGTATGGGTAAAATACCGGAACTGGTTGTTTTTGTATGTATCTTCCGAAACCGCGCATTGATAGGCCGCATACAGGGGGTCCAGAAAATGTTTTTCCGGTTCATAGTTGCTTCCCTCCTTATGCAACGGATCATCGCCCGGAGCATGAAATGATTCCCAGGAACACATGTCCTGGATGCAGTAATCGGTCGTATCTGAACCGGGAGGCAGGGTATTCAGGTCACCTCCTGCCACAAACCATCCGCCCTCACCGGTAATCCGGTCCAGCTCGTCTTTAAACTGGCGGATGTGCTGCTGTTTAATGTCCAGTGTTGCTGTGGCCGAGGCATGGATATTTACCGCGTAAAAGTTGTTCAGCCCGGGAATCCCGATGCGGCAGGTCACCATGCAACAACGTTCGTAAAAGTAACGGGTGAGTTTATCCTGGTCTGTGCGCAGGGCCAGTTGGATCCGCTGTGCATCGCTTATTTTCCAACGGCTGAAGATGGCGTTTTCCTCATCCATCCGCCCCAATCCATCACTCGGGATAAACTGTGATTTCCATTGGGATCCACAAACCGCGTAGTTGAAGTAGGTATGGTCGAGAAGCCACTGAACCTGATCAATGTAAGCTGAACGCTTTGATTTGATATCCACCTCCTGGAGCAACAGGATATCGGGTTTAACCTGGTTGATTTTAGCGGCAATGGCCTGCAATGATCCGTAAATCTCTTCTTCTGTCAGAATAACCCGTTCTCCGCAGGCATCGCCGAACCAAAGGATGCGTCCTGCCCCAAAACGGATATTCCAGGTCATAACGCGAACTGAGGTAAAGGTATCTGCCACCGGGGTCATCGAACCGGCAGTATAATATATGGCCGGTTCAGTGGCATCAAAATCGGTGGCCAACGGTTCGCAGGAGGAGAGGAAAAGAATTAAACAGAAGCCGGAAGCGTAAAATAAAAGGTGCTTCCCTGACCTTCTTCGCTTTTGATCCATAATTTGCCTCCGTTTTTTTCGACAAACTCTTTGCAGATGATTAACCCCAAACCGTTGCTGGGTTCTCCCTCGGTGCCCTTACGGTTTGTATTGGCATCCAGATTGAAAAGATTCTCCAACATCTCTTTGTTCATTCCGATACCTGTGTCCCGGACTGCAATTTCAACCCAATGGTCATCCTTTAACTTTGCCGTGATTGTAATTCCCCCCCCGGGTGTGGTGAATTTTGTGGCATTGGATACCAGGTTTCGAGTAATGGATTCAAACATATAACTGTCGGCGTAGACCTTCAAATCTTCTGAAACAACATAACGGAGTTCAATCTCCTTGCTTGTGATTGCCTCCAAATTGGGAGCCAGGCTGTCAGAAAGTTTTGACATCAAAAAAAGTGGTTCCGGTTCAAAACTGGTCAATCCCCTTTGCATTCGCGACCATTGTAAGAGGTTTTCGAGCAGGTTAAAGAGTTTGTTGGCAGCATCTCTCATACTCAGGGCGATTTTTTGAATCTCGTCATGCCTCAGGGTGGGCAGGTCTTCTGCCAGCATCCGGGAAAATCCAAGGAGTGGTTGGAAAGGACCGAGCAAATCGTGGGCGATAATGGAGAAGAATTTGTCTTTTTCGACATTGAGTTGTAAAAGTTCTTTGTTTTTAAGTTTAATCTCCTCTTCTGCACGCATTCGGCCGGTGATATCGAGGAAAGACCAGACCCTCCCTTTAGGCGCTCTTCCAAAATACATGGGCTTCGAAATGCGTTCGAGAATACGTCCATCCTTGAATTTTACAAAATCAAGGGATTCCGAATCGGGTTTACTGTACAGTTCCGATACTTTAGCCATAAATTCATCAGGATCATCCAGTTGTCCGACTACATATCCCAACAGTGCGTTATCATCAGATGATGCGAGGATCTCAGCCGGAATGTTCCATAATTCTGCAAATTTTTTATTGGTTTTGAGGACTGCTCCCTTCGCATCGACCACAAGAATACCGTTATGAATGGATTCAAGTGTTGCATCAATGATCGACATGGCGTTTTTCAATGCCTCCTCTGTCTGATTGCGTTCGATAAAAATCGACTTGATTTTAAGAATACCCAAAAAAATAAAAGCAGATAAAATCAGTCCGATAATTTCATTAAGGAAATCAACCTCGAAACTCAGATTCGACAGGATAAAATACAGAGGTATTATCCTTCTGATACACATCAGGGATAATGCGATTGAAATCAAAATCCAGGCATAGGGCTTACCAGCCAACCTGATAAGACGAAGAGCAAAATAGGCCGCCAGGCATTGAAATAAAATAGAAAGAACAAGGACTGCTATCAGGGCTGTTGTCATAAGTTTCCTTTCATTTTTAAAAACATCCGGTCACTGTTTACAGGTAAGGTGGCAGACAGATCAAAAAGTTGAATTTGAGCCCCCATAACTCTTTTGTATTGGTTATGAGCATAGTAAAGGTAATATAAAAAAGATTAAATACAATTTTTGATTGTAACAGCACATGATTAATTATTTTTGTGTTTTGTTCAGTATGACTGAATAAATTATGAAAATGGTCGCTTATAAATGAATGGTATGAATAAAAAACAATGGTACGAATCGCTGTTTGAAAATTACGGCAAGAAATACGATCATGAGATTTTTACCCAGGGAACTGTTGGTGAATGTGATTTTATTGAAAATGAGCTCAGCTCTGATAAATCCCTGAAGATATTGGATGTTGGATGCGGAACAGGAAGACATGCCATCGAATTGTCAAAAAGAGGATATGCAGTTACCGGGATCGATTTATCAGAAACACAACTCCTCAGGGCAAGGGAAAAAGCAGAAAGGAACAATCTCACCATTAATTTTATAAAGCAGGATGCAAGAAATTTGTCTTTTAACAATGAATTTGACATTGCCATCATGCTTTGTGAGGGCGGCTTTCCATTGATGGAAACGGATGAAATGAATTATGAGATTCTGAAGGGTGTGACAAAATCGCTCAAAGAGAAAGGAAAATTTATATTCACCACACTCAACGGACTATTCGCATTATATCACTCTGTTGAAGAATTTTGTGATTCAGCATCCGGAGAAGGCAATGCAACCTATCGAAGTAATACGTTTGATTTAATGACATTTCGCGATCACAATATCACCGAATTTGAAGACGATTCAGGAAATAAAAAAACGCTTGACTGCAACGAAAGATATTATGTCCCCAGTGAAATAACCTGGTTATTAAAATCGCTCGGATACAGGAAAATTAACCTGTTTGGAGCGAAACTCGGAGCATTTTCGAGAAATGACAAATTAACGACCGAAGATTTCGAAATGCTGGTCATTGCTGAAAAATGATTGTGATAAACGAATGAAATAGTCCAGCCTAAATCTGACAGCAATGACAGAAAGATTATTTCCGCCGGGCCTGTGCGTTGCGCGAGAAACGGGTAAAAATCAAAGCGAATACAAGTAAAACAGCCCCGCAAATAAAGGCATTCCTAACTCCGGCAACATTCTGAAGCAGCGACGGATGGGCGTTGTCGCCGCCGGTCGTAAGGGAAAATATCATCTGAAAAACCGAAACACCGATCACGGCCGCCACGGAGGTGAAGGTGTTGGATGTTGCAGAAACAATACCCTGTTTCCCATCGGTGGCCATGTCCATGATCATTTTATTGTTCGGCGACAGGAACAGCCCCAGGAATATGCCCGAGAAGAAAAGGAATATCACCGGTCCCCATATCTGCAACATCCCCGCGACGGAAGAAAAGAAGACATAGTCGAGTACGCCGACAATCAGGGCGGCAGTGCAGATCCTTACAGGTTTTATTTTGTCGGACATTTTTCCGGCAAACGGAGCCAGTACCATCACGACCAGGGATGATATAAGCAGCAGCATCCCCACTACATTTGAAGTAAGCCCGAGCTCCTTTTCCAGGTAAAAAGGCATGAGGTAGGCGTAACCGAAATTCGCGCTGCTGGCCAGAAGGCTGGCTATGAGGGCGAATGTCAGGGCCTTCATGCTGAAAAGGTTCAGATCAAGGATGGGATGTATTGCTTTTTTCTCCCGGCTGATGAAAAAGTAAAACAGAAGGGCGGTAATGACGAGCGCGGCGTATGGCATGATCACTTCCAATCCCCTGTTGTCGAAAGAATTGAACGCAAAGATCAGGAAGGTAAAGGCGAACAGGGCCAGCAAGGCCCCCGTGAAGTCAAATCCTTTGAACGAAAATTTCTCCTTTTTCTCCGAAGGAATGTATTTTGCCGATAGCCAGATGGCAAAAATACCGATGGGGACATTGATCAGGAAAACCCAGTGCCAGCTCGCATAATAGGTGATGAAACCACCCAGGGGGGCGCCCAGGCTAACCCCGATCGAAGAAATAGTGGTAAGAACACCATATGCTGAACCAATTTTGTCGTGGGGCAGGAATTGGCCGATGATTGCCAGGCAATTGGCGACCAGCATGGAACCACCCAACCCCTGTATGAAGCGTGAAATGATAAGCAGGACAATATTGGTCGACATCCCGCAAAACAGAGATCCAATGGTAAACAGGATAAAGCCTGAGATAAAGATCTTCTTCAGCCCGAGACGGTCTCCCAGCATGCCAAAAAGCAGAAGGGTGGCCGTACTGGCAACCAGGTAGGCAAGCAGCACCATTGAAACTATGTCGCGGGAACATCCGAAGTTCTGTGCGATCGTGGGCAATGAAATGTTTACGATAAATGCATCAAGCTTAACCATCAGCATGGCAAGGGATGCGCTGACCAGGATCAGCGTGTGTGATTTTTTTGTGGAGATTCCGGTCATTGACATTTTGGATTTGATAGTGTTATTTTAAAAGTGGCGCTCAATCCCTCCAAGGTCAATCATTGAAACGCCCCCGTCGAACCGAAGGGGGCATTTCATCTTTTATGACCAATTTAATGGTGCTGCGGTACACAGGGTGCCGTCTTTTTGTTCTCCGCCTCTTGCGGGTAGGTCAGCATTAAAACAAATTTAATGTGACATTCAAATATAGTGTTAATAGTCGGAAATTGTTCCGATTTAACAAAATTTATTATTGGGGTTGGCGATGATTTTCAGAGGCGACCTGATTTGACCTGGATGAGGACTTTCCCGGTGAAGTCGGTTTTCATCAATCGGAAAAGGGTCATCAAAAGGCTTAAAGATTCCCTCTTTATTTTTTCTTTTTGAATATGTAGGTGGGCAGCATGACCTGGGCCTGTATTCTGAGGGTCCAGTCGGGAGCGTAATCGGGACGGATGGCATTATAGAAACCTGCCACCTGCATGTTTAATGGCAATTTTCCCCCGATCCTGAATACTTTTCCCACACCCAGGCCGAAAGGGACCAGCCATTGCTGCCCGGCCTGCGCTTCCCAGTTGGCCGTAATTATTGGGGCCATGGTGATATAGAGCCCTTTTACAATGTTGTAATTGACAAAATACTGAATCAGCATCTGGTTTACATCGGTTCTGTCGCTGTTTCCTGCAAAGGACCAGAGGTTGTTTGCCAGTACCCCGAAGACCCAGTGGCCCGGCATGGCAAGTAAAACAATGCATGGCCCGGCACTCCATTTCTGGCTGCCAAGCATGGCGCTTCCGGTGGGAAATGAGGCAATGGGGCCCACTCCGATCATGAATCCCTTTGTGTTGGGACTGTAAACGGCAGCAAACTGAATATCGGATAAACCGAAAACAGTTCCTGAAGGCGCATTTTGTGGCTGCCACTGCAATGGAATGATCGTACGTGTAATCAGCCTCCCGTTGAAAAATGGAATGATGGGCTGGATATTCAGGATGTCCTGGACCCTCTGATAGGGGCCATAATTAAAACTGGTATTATTCTGAAAAGGGAAACTCAGAATATTTCCCAGCGGGTTCTGGGCAATTTTGGCCAATTCCTCATTTGTTTCCTGGGCAAAGAGCGTCGATGAAGTGATCATGAAGAACAAGATCAGCATCGATTTCAAAGAGCATTTTATCCTGTTTACAGGCTGGTACACCGGGCTGTTTCCTGCAAACACATCCCGGATGATCCCCGCTGCTGTATAGCGGATTTGTGAATTATCTTGGAGTGCCATGAGAGAAAAATTAGATTTGTTTCGTTTCAGACAAAAATACATATTCCTGGATTTCTGTAAAAGCCCCTGTTCGCCTCTTTTTTGCTCCCCTGCTCTCTGAAATCCCAGGCGGGTGGTCCTGTTAAAAAAAATTGTATTTTTGAACACTTTCCGCCTTTCAACAAGAACACGAATGATTATGAAGAAATATTTTATCCCCTTTGTTTGCATCCTTTTATTCAGCCTTGTATTGCTGTCATGTACAAAAAAAAGTACTGATCATGAGCCTTCCGCAAATACCCGGATCCAGAGCAGCCTTCAGACCATGGTGGATAAAATAGTCACGGATTACAAATCAGAATTTCCCGGTTTTCCCGGGGGCCTGGCAGTAAAAGTAACTTCGAAAAAAGGTTCATACTTCGTTTCATCAGGGTTTACCGGGGCCATCAATGATCAGTACCATTTCAGGATTGCCAGCCTGACAAAAGTCTTCACATCCACTGCGGTCATCCTTCTCGCCCAGCAGGGGAAGCTCAACCTGGATGCAAAGATTACGGATACCATCCCCGGTACCAACATGACCTATATTCCACAGGATGCAAATTACAATATCCCCTATAAGGACCAGATCACGATCCGCTTGCTGCTCGAACACAATGCGGGTGTGTTCGATGTCTCGAACGCCCTGGTCCCGGATACGGTATCGGCCCCGGTCCCCTACAAGGGACAATGGTACATTGGCTATATGGAAAACCTGGATCCGAATCATACATTTACATTTGATGAACTGGTCGGGGTAGTATCTACCTGCAGGCTTTTCCTTTTCCCCCCGGGACAGGGGCATCATTATTCCAACACCGGGTATTCAATCCTCGGCAAAATCATTGAACGCGTATCGGGTTTAAGCTATCCGCAGTTCATCGCACAGAATATCTTCGAACCCATGGGACTGAACAATTCTTTTGCGCCCTACAGGGGGGATGACCAGCTGATCCCGCCGCCATTCATCAGGGGCTTCAGGTATTCGCCGGCAGTGGTGGAATGCACGGAGTCGAATATTTCGGCCAATGTTGGCGAAGGCAACCTCATCTCGAATGCCGATGATCTTTCGCGTTTCATCCGCAGCCTGGTCAGGGGTGAAGGTGTTCTCAGCCCTGTTTGGGTGAATGACTATATGCTGGTTATTCCAAAAGCCTCTTTCGACGTGCTGAATTATGCCCTGGGCATCACCTATGCCCAGAACCTCGGCTGGGGTCATACCGGCTCTCATGAGGGATATTACACCCGCATGGTGTCGGATCCTGTGAACGACATCACCGTAGTGGCCTTCGTCAATTCCTGGAATGAGGTCCCCGGAGCTGAGATCCCGCTGATCGTGAAGCTTGAAGAGGCCTGTTACTATGCCAGGAATATTGTGCAATAAGCCTCCATCCTGCAGAAATGAAATAGGATTGGAAAAAACGTTTCATTAACCCGCCCGACAATCAATAATTTAACATTTTATGAAAATGTCAATACACTTAAAAGGCCTTTGTAAAATAGTTATCCCTGCCATTATCCTTATCCTGGCATCAGCCGGTCATGGATGGGCACAAAAAGGTGATGTAAAAATTACCGTCCACCTGCGGGGCGTTTACGAAAGCAAAATAAGCCTGCTGGCTCTTTCCAACAATAAAACTTTTAAACCGATTCTGGAGATACCGGGTATAAAAAATGGAGCAACTACCCTGCTTTCGGTATCGAAAGATAAACTGCCCGGAGAGTTTGTTTTACGCTTCGACTACAAAGAAAATGAGTCAAGCACGCCTTACCCATCTGAGAAGTACATTTTTATCAACGATCAGGACCTGGAACTTTGGGTAAGCCCGAAATACTGTAACAATGCCGACAGTACCCGGTTTCAGAAGGATGAAAGGGAGAATGCAACATTTGTGCGGTTTTCGAAAGAAAATGGGAAACAAAAAGAGAAACTCGGGCTGCTGCAGAATTTTCTGCTGAACTATGATGACACCGAATCCCTGTTTTATCAGCAAGGCATCGGGGAATACGAAAAGCGGAGACAAGCATTCAACCAATGGCTTACAGATCAGATTCAACAGGATAAATCCCTGTTTGTCAGCACCCTCTACCCTTTTCAATATGTACCGCAAATACCCTGGAAAGGCACCGAAACTGAGCGGATAAACAGCCTGATAGACCACTATTTTGATGGCATGGATTTTCACAATCCCTTCCTGATCAAAACATCCGACCTGAACAAATGGATGGATGCGTATGTTAACCTCTATGGTCAGTTGTCCACCACCGAAGCCCTTCGTGATTCCCTGTTTCCCGCAGCCGGCAAAAGAGCAATTGAAAAAGCCAAACAAGGCGATCCGCTGGTGTATGGATGGATGGTGGATTATTTCTACCGGGGTTACGAAAGCAATGGCATAACTGCAGGGATGAAAGTACTGGAACCATACATGAACGATCCAAACTGCCTTACTTCAAAAAGACAGGAAATTGCCCGCAGGCTGAAGGGGATGGAAACCCTGGTGCCCGGAAGCAAGGCGCCGGATATCGCATTGACAGACATGTATGGCAGCCTTTTTAAACTGTATGATTTTGAACCCAAGGTCAAATATTTACTGCTTTTTTTCTGGTCGGCCGATTGCAGCCATTGTGTAGAAATGGCCAATCAGCTGTACCCGTGGCAGCAGCAACCGGAGATGCAGGAGAAAATCAGGGTGGTTGCCGTCAGCCTGGATGAAACCGATACTGAAATTGCAGCCTGGCAGAAAAAGATCCCGCAAATGAAAGGGTGGAAAAATCTTCGGGCGCCTGAAGGGGTCCGCAGCAAAGTAGCCGGAGATTATTACGTATTGGCAACACCTGTGATGATTTTGCTCGATGCTAAAACCAAGAAAATTATCGCATTGCCAGGTACCTTGACCGAGCTGATGTTAAAAATAAAGTAACCCTGCTTGTCCAGACAGGCCCCCTCTCCTTAAAACCTGATCCCCATCGTGATCACGAAATTCTGCCTGGAATGGTCAGCCCAGTAAGAATTTTCGGGGGAAACCACTTCGTTGAAGGGCTTTACACCCGGGTCCCCGGTAGTCAGCCAGTTGTATTGCAGCCGGATATAAGCGTCGCTGAACGGCTTGAATTCAACCCCGGCGGAGCAGCCGAAGATCATGAATTGGTTCGTCTGGCCTGTAAATGAATCGCCGATCAGGATGTTTTCGGGATCATAGAACATTTCGCCGCGCAGGGCCAGGGAGAACTTCGTGTGAAACCAGTATTTCGCCCCGATCAGCCCCGATACCATTATCCCGCCTTTCACCGAATCAGACACTTTGCTCTCCGTGCGCTTGAAGGCAAGATCGGCCTGGGCGATTAGGTTCCAGCGCGATGCAGGGTCCCACCTGGCAAACAGGTTGTTGAAGAAATAATACCGGTTGAACGATGAGCCCTGCGCGGCGGTGTTGCCCAGCACATTGTTGTAGCTCACCATCAGGTCATCGGTCGGGTTCCAGTTGATGTCGAAGCCGAACATCACATGGTGGTTCTGCCCGAAAGGCACCGTGAAGGGATTGCCCGCCCAGCCGATGAATTCCCACTTTTTATCGGGGGTGGTGAAGGAAAGCGCACCGCCCAGCAGGGTGCTGGGCTCGTAGTAGCTGCCCACCGTGCAGGTGCTTAAAAGGTTGTCGACCGGCCTGGTCGATTCGACCCCGACCAGGCTCTCCAGGTACCCGCAGTCGAACCAGAGTCCTTTGTAAATCCTGAAGCCCAGCGATAGTTCATGAATGTAATTGATCCATTCGGCCGTCGTGTTGCCTGCCAGCAACTGCGGCTGATCGCCAAACCGGATGTCGGCGGTAGCCCTCGCCCATCGGTTTTTGTACTGAATGTCGAGGTCGAGCATGTTCACCCTCACCTGGTTGATATAGGGCGAATTGCTTTGGAATTCGTAGGTGTGCGAGGTAGGGATCGTCCCCCCGATGTTCCCCACATAATAGACATCAAGGTAGGCGTCAACCGTAAGCCCCTTGATGAGATGCCTGTTTTTCCACTGCTCCGCCTGCTTCATCAGGGAGTCAGCGGGCTGACACCTCAGTGCGCTCCCGCCGGGAAACAGCATGAACGAACATGCCGCAACGATGAAAAAAAGATGGATCTTCCTTGCCTGCTCCACAACGTGATTTTTCGGTTCAAATATACATGACATCCAAAGATGTAATGTATATTTGACCTGAAATATTTCAAATGCTGCATTATGGAAAAACTGATCTGCGTTAAAGAGACTCCATTAAAAGGGAGGGGGATCTTTGCTGTCCGCGACATCCGGAAAGATGAAATAATCTCAACCTTCACCGGACCCCGTGTAAAGGTTGAACGACTGGATGAATTTCCGCCCGAGGTGGTTGATCACCTTTTCAATGTGGGAACCGATGAGTACCTCATGGCAAGGGAACCGGAGGTAAGGACAAACCATTCCTGCGATCCGAACGCCGGCATCGTCAGGGATGTCTGCCTCATTGCCATGCGCGACATTCAAAAGGATGAGGAGATCACCTTCGACTATTCGGTGATCATGAACGACGACTGGGTGTTGGAGTGCCGTTGCGGATCGCCGCTGTGCAGGAAAATCATCGGGAAATACAGAGACCTGCCTTCGGAAATAAAGGAGAAATACCGGGACTACTCCCCCGAGTGGATCAAAAATACGTGATGTGCGAAGCAGCGATCGGCTAAAGTATTCCCCACCACTCCCCTTGCAATCATTTCCACAGGATGATCTTTTTCATGACAATCTTGTCTCCCATAAGAACCCTGGCAATGTAAACACCGTTTAAGCAGTTCACTTCGATCTGGTTGAGGCCGTGTTCAACCTGCCGACCCAATACCTT
>Ga0247842_10001533_pt1 | contig 38275 bp, 43 predicted proteins | sample LaCruzMarch2015__3_FD_192411 | JGI IMG/M metagenome (GOLD analysis project Ga0247842, IMG submission 192411) | Freshwater microbial communities from meromictic Lake La Cruz, Castile-La Mancha, Spain - LaCruzMarch2015_19m | ecosystem: Environmental > Aquatic > Freshwater > Lake | place: Spain...
AAGCGGCTTTATTGTAAAAAGGCCAGCCACCGTAAGGCATAAGGCTAGAATCGAAGACAAAAAGGTTGCATGCGTAGTGATCCTGGCTGCGGTTTGATGTTTTCCCCGGCCCAGTGCGTGTGCCACCACCGTCATGGCACCTGTTCCCAATCCCCGCATGATAAACCCCAGGAGCATGACAACCGGGAAGGTAAACGACATTGCAGACAAGGCGTTGGTGCCTAGCCGCGAGACAAACCAGGTATCAGTCAAATTATACGCGTTCATAGCAAATGTACCGGCCAACATCGGGATAGCCATGCGTAGCACCGTCTTAGAAATCTTGTCTTTCACTAAAAGAGCCATCTATCTATTTCCTTTACCTATATACTTCTCAATTGCATGCACTACAATTTATTTAATTATAGCACTATCAAAACAGAAAACTACAAATACCAACAATTCTCCGACTAAAAAACTCCAAATAAAAAAGCTATGACCATTATTCATGATCATAGCTTAAATTTCTTTTCCTTGTGCTCGCCATAAAACTAACCTTCCTTGGAAAGCTTTCCAATCAAATCTGCAGCAACCTTTTTACCAGCAAGAAGCATTCCCCCGAATATCGGACCCATGCGCGGTCCGCCAAAAACCGCATTTGCACACATACCACAGGCATATAAACCTGAACAAACTTCCTTTGAATTTTTCACAATTATTTCTTCTCCCACCTGCGCCCACATTGATTCTTCGCCCATAGTTTTACCGGTTTTAGTCTTAAGCCTTATCCCGGACTTTCTTTCAACAATGCGCGCTACTTCCGCCGGATGGCCTGTTGCATCCACAACGACTTTGGCGCGCATAGTAATCGGATCAACATGCAGTTTCGCCATTTCAACCGCAGTCCAGTTCAATACCAAGCCTACTACTTTTTTACTCCTCACCATAACATCCTCAACGCTCATCAGATTAAAAATTTTCAACCCTGCCTGCATTGCTTTAGAACAAATAGTTGATACTGACTCAACAGAATCCGCTAAATAATAACCCGGTTCATAACGCCTGCTTCTAATACCAAATTCATCGAGAATGCCCTTAGCCCTATCCTGCACCACTATTTCATTAAACATGATCCCGCCGCCCCACATGCCACCGCCAACCGAAAGTTTTCTTTCAAAAAGAACAACTTTCTTCCCTGCCTTTGCCAGATAATACCCGCATACCATACCAGCAGGGCCAGCTCCGACTATGGCAACATCAACATCAAGTGCCTCTATTAATTTCTTATTATATGATTCAATGATTGCCTTGGAAATTTTAATTTCATCTAACTGCATGGGCTTCTCCTTTTTATTAATTATCCCTATTTTTATCAATAAACTAACGATAAAAAAACCCTTATGCCAATTGCATAAGGGCCACAAATTAACTCCTTCCCTCCGCTGGCATTATCCAGATCAGGTTATCAGGGGTCATTCACTCTTGCACCTTAAGGATGCGCACGAAACTCTCAGGCCGCTATACGACCTCCCCCAATGCTATATTCATTAAATTATACTAAAGGAAACTTAAAAAATCAATTTGTTTTTCGCTATTTATCCGGCTCAATCATCCCTTCTTCTTTAATCTTATTAAATATATTCATTGCCATTACCTCATATCCTTTTGCATTACAATGGCCATCAGGCACAAAAAAATCATCCCTTTTTGCGCCTCGATCAAGAATTTCTTGAAAGATTCTGCAATTATCCACAAAGGCTATATTATGATCTTTAGCTATTTCAGATAAGAAAATGCTGTTGAAATAAACTACTTTTTCTATATTAATAGCAGGAGGAGGATAATTCTGTAAAATTATTTTTATCTTTTTATTTTGGACAATTCTGATAATTTCCTTAATATCTGACTCTATCCAATCGTAAATTTCTTGATTTCTCAAAAATATAAGGTTTTCTGAATACTCAGGGTTAGATTTTCTAAATTCGTCCATAAATTCATCGATTAATTTTCTTACTTTTTCATTCCCTGGACACCTATATACCATACTAAGTAAAAAATAATTTTTATTTCCCTCTCCATTTCTTCTATATCCGGGATCTGCTTTTATGCCTCTAATAAACCATTCCGCTGCCTCCTTATGTTTATTTTGGAAAAAATAGATATCTCCTATAAAACGATAATTATTTACTTCGCGAGGGAAAAATGCTACTTCCCTCTTAAGAAAATTAACTGTTTCTTCAAGCTTCCCCTGATCAAAGGGGCTCATTTCTTTAGTTATCTCAAGCAGCCGAAACCGCTCGATTATTTCCGAATAATAGGGATCACGTTTTTTAATCTGCAGATTTTGATTCGCGCTCCGTTTCTTCATCTCGTGAATTAATAATAAACTTAATCTATAAACGCGGCTACAATATAAAAAATCATTTAGATAAAAAATAGACTTCCTGAAAAATCTAACGCTACGTTTCCTCTCTAAGTACATTTTATATTTATATTGATTCCAGAAGTTGGGCTGTCCGGTTTGAAGAATTATTAAATCCGGATTCCACCTGATAATATTGTATTCCAGCATACTCAATAATTCCGCTGAATTTTGATTGCCTACGCCGGCATTTATAACTTTTACCTTTTTGCCCTTAGTTTCTTTATTAAACAGTTTTTGCAATTGACTTGGGTAACTTTTCCCTTTAGGAGCTCCATAGCCAGCTGTAAATGAATTCCCCAGACACAATATGCAATATTGCTTTTCTTCTTTAGCGAGTACGGAAATCGCTTCAGGCGCTAGATTGTTTCTAGAAATACCCCCCACAATGCGCAAGCCAATCTCCAGCAAAAACAAAGCCACGATTAATCCAGTAAAGAAAATCAGGATGATCTGTTTTTTATTATTCAATTATCCCCTCTTATCAACCACATAATTTTCCAATACTAAACAATCCATCTCGCTTTTTATAAAACTATTTATAGCATCTTCCGGTGAACAGACAATAGGTTCCCCTCTTAAGTTAAAAGACGTATTGATCAGAATCGGTATCCCCGTTATATTCTCAAAATCTTTGATTAACTGCCAGAATTTCTGATTTGTATCCTTGCTTACAGTTTGCACTCTAGCTGTTCCGTCAACATGTATTACTCCCGGGATGAGTTTCTTTTTTTCATTTCTTACTTTGGGAGCTAACAACATAAATGGCGACTTACAGCGCATTTCAAAAAATTCATCAGACCTTTCTTCCAATACAGCAGGAGCATACGGCCTAAAAGGTTCCCTTCTTTTTACTTTAGAATTTAATAGTTCCTTAATCTGCGGATTACATGGATTAGCTAAAATAGAGCGGTTACCAAGAGCTCGGGGCCCAAATTCAGCCCTCCCCTGGAACCAGCCTACTATCTGGTTTTTTGCCAATCTCTCCGCAACATGCCTAGTTAATTCGCTTTCATTAAATTCCTGAAAACTCAAGTTAAAGTTCAATAAGCTTCTTCTTATTTGATCTGCTGAAAAAGCAGGGCCCAGGTAAGGATGCGTCATAACATAGTTCCTATTCTTTTTAAAAATGGAGTGATATATATAGGTAGCAACTCCTAAAGCTCCTCCAGCATCACCCGCAGCCGGCTGAATAAAAACTTCCTTAAAAGGACCCTCTTCTAGAATCTTATTATTTACAACACAATTCAAAAAAGATCCTCCGGCAAGGCAAAGTTTTTCCATCTTCGTTTCATTATAAATATTTCTTATAATAGTAATTAATGCCTCTTCAACAAACTTCTGGAGGCTAGAAGCTATGTCAGAATGCCTCTGCTCAAGGCTTTCATTAGATTTTCTATCTCTGCCGAAAGTCTTTATGAACTTTTTACTGTACATCAGGCCACCTTTATTAAAACTAAAATACCTGGTATCCAAAATGAAACTGCCATCAGGTTTTATAACAAAAATTTCCTTGAATTTATCCAAAAACTCGGGATTACCGCAACTGGCCAATGCCATCACCGTACCTTCTTCCTGGTTTGCGGAAAAACCAAGATATGCGGTTAAAGTTGAATACAATAATCCTAATGAATGAGGGTAACGCAGTTCCTTATAAATCTTTATCTGGTTACCTCTCCCAAGGCCACAAGTCAAAGTGGACCACTCCCCTATTCCATCGCAAGTTAAAATAGCTGCTTGGTCAAAAGGCGAGACTAGAAATGCACTAGCCGCATGAGAAAGATGGTGCTTAACAAATAAGATTTTACCTTTAAAGCCGAGCTCTTTTTCTAAAGTAAGCGGCAAAATTAATCTGTCTTGAAGCCATTTTGGCATTGAATCTAAGAAATTTGAAAAAGAAAATGGCCATGTTTTCAAATGATCTAAGATTACTCGATGAAATTTAAGGAAAGGTTTTTCGTAAAACCCAATATAGTCGATATCATCAAAGGTAATATTTGACTCTTGAATACAATAATTAACAGCATTTATCGGAAAGCAAAATGAATTTTTTATACGGTTAAATCTTTCCTCTTGAGCGGCAGCTATAATTATACCGTCCTTTATTAAACAAGCGGCTGAATCATGATAATAACAAGATATTCCTAATATATTCATAATCTACTAAAATCCGGCATAAATAAATGTAGTTATTACGGCTGGACCGATTGAATAAACTAAAAAAACCAATAAAGCAAGCATAATAAATATTGGGGCTAAAAACACTAATTTATGTTTCTTAATTAAATAAAAAAACTCCTTAAGCATATAAATAATCTTCTTCAAGAATTCCCCCTTTGCTAAGACTGCCTTAAGCTATTATCAATATCTGCTTCATACCCCTCGGCTATATCCCAAAACGTAGAATCTGAATTATATTTCTTATTTAAAGCCTTACGATTAAAAAGTGCCAATAAAAATAAAGTAATCCCAAAACCAAAGAAATACAAAATAGTTAAAAATACTACTAAAAGCAATCTTTGAACCCCTCTGACTAAAAACTTATTTATTTCTTGTATTTTCTTAATGAAATGCTTCATTTATATGTCTTCTTTTTTGTGGACTTGCCACATTGACTAATTAATGTCAATTTTAATACGAGTTCCCTGTTAATCGTCAAATCGATAACCTAATTTTGATGCAATTGAATTTAATAATTCTTTAGAAAAATTAACCTCTAAATTCTTTAACGCCTCTTCCCTGGTTAATAATCCTTCCCGGATGAGCTTACTCATCTCGACATGATAATGTGTATAGCCGTAATTCTTCATGGCGTTATAAACAGAAATAAAATTCAAATAACAATTAGTTGAATTTGCCGGATAACTTAATTTTGGCAATTTCCATTTTAGCTCTTTTTTTATTATTTCAACGTAAACCTCTGAATCAAAAGGTAGAAACCAATGCGGTGACAAAACAACGCATTTCTGCCTCATTTTAGCCCTCGTCAAAACTTCTTCCATGCTTTTAGGAAAATTCTTGTATTTAGGGTTGTTTATCATATAATTGTTTAGAAAATCATTGGTAGATTTAGCCATAGAGTTAAATTCGGATTGATGTGTACTACAGCCGCATCTTGACATTAAGGGCTGTTTTGTAGATTGACCTTTAGTCCAACCCGCAATAATTATAGGAATGTTAAATCTGGCTGCCATTTTAAAAGTAAGATCCATATACCAAATTGAACAAAGATGGCATATAACAGCCTTACTTTGAGTTTTAACAATTTCGGCGAACATCTCTTTCATAAAGTCGGTTTTAAAAAATAGGAAGTCCACTCCTAATATCTCTACGGCGTTTCTTACATTTTCCACGGCATCTTCTGTTTCAAATCCATGGTCAAATGTAAAGGCAAGCGGATTCAATTTATACCTTTTCTTCATATAATACAGCGCCGAGGTACTGTCCTTGCCTCCGCTGCACATGACAAGACAATCATATTCACCCCTGCTTTTATACATTTTTAATAATTTAACAAAATCATTCTCCAGGGGTTTATCTATAGACTGTTTTACTTTCTCATATTCTAAACACACATTACAAATGCCTTCTTCATTAAGCCAAATATCTGGCCTGCTTTCTGGTAACACGCATTTCTTACATATCATCGACTCCTCCAATATCTATGGCTTCATCCATCTGCAAAAAGCACGAAACAGACAAGAAAGTATTAATTGTTTTAATTATAACACGAAGGGATAACCAGGAGAAACAGTTTTTGGCATATACAAAGTTATGAACCCTGGCAGTAAAAAAACGTAACCACCTAAAAATAAGGTAATTACGCCTAAATTATTTACACTGGAGAATTATTAAAACTCCCCTTAAGTATCAAATACCGAGGAGAATGATATTGCTAAAATCCCCCTCATGCTTTATGGGAATGGCCACCTGCTATAGTAAACCCAAGCAGTTCCTCCACTATTGATACAAGTAAAGCAGATTGCTTGGAAACGGTATCAATTGCTTTTTTTTGCTCCTCATTAAGAGCTCCATATGATCCGTCTTGGAGTAATGATGTTTTCCCGCTGATCACCCCCAGCGGTGTACGCAGTTTATGTGAAATAAGAGTTAAGGTATCCTGTTTCAGAAATTCCTCCACGCGCTCTACGGTAACATCGCGCAAAATAAAAACAATGCTTAGAAGCTCACCGGATGAGTTTTTTATTAAATCCGAATTTGCCGCTAAATATAATGCCTCTTCCGTTTCTGATTTCTGGCGCACAACATTAAATGTTTTATGCGCAATCGCTAAATCCATGAGAGCTTCTTTACTTATAGAAACTGAATAATTTGTAAATAGCGTTTCGACCAAATTAACATTTTCCGGATCGGTAATATTTAAGTACTTTAGAATTGCCGCATTGCTGTCTTTGATTAGATAATCCGGGCCGCAGACGGCGATCCCATCGCTTATTTTATCAACTACTTCCTTAAATTTATTTTTTTCATCTAGCTGCTTAATATAATAACTTATCTTGAGTATAGACTTAACTCTTGCTAATAGTTCAATCTTATCAAATGGTTTTGAGATAAAATCATCGCATCCTGCCTCAAGGGCTTTTAGCTTATCTTCAGTCTCTTTAAGTGCGGTTACCATCACCACCGGGATCGCCTTAGTTTTTTCATTAACACGTATTTTCTCCAACACCTCTAATCCGGACATCTTAGGCATCATTATGTCCAGTAGAACCAGATCAACTTGATTATGAACGAGTTTTTCCAACGCTTCTTCACCGCTTGAAGCCTTAACAATTTCATAGCCTTGCGGAACAAGATACGCTTCGAGAAGCTCAATGTTTTGATACTGGTCATCAACAACTAAAATTAATGGCTTGTCTTTCATTTAATAAATTCCCCGATTTCTTTGGCAAAGGTGCGCGTATTTATCGGTTTACCAATAAATCCAGAGTTAGGTATATCTTTTATCTCTTCCCTGCCTTCTGCCATTACAGAAGCAGTCACAAAAACTATTGGGATACCGCTTGTATCCTTGTCTTGACGCAATATCCTGGCGGCTTCGCTACCGCGCATATCCGGAAGCCGCACATCCATAATTATAATATCCGGTTTTTCTTTTCTGACAATGGCAATTCCGCTAGAAGCATTTTGAGCTACAAATACTTCGAAACCAGCAACCTCCAAAAGGTCTTTTTCCAGCGTCAGATTATTTCCATTATCATCGACAATTAAGGCTTTCTTCCCCACCTTACACCACCTTTCTGGATTTAATCGGCAAAGTAAACCTGATTTGGGTGCCTTTAGTTAACCCCTCTGATACTACAAAAAACTTCCCGCCATGTAGCTCAACCAGTTTTTTAGAAAGCGGTAAACCAAGCCCTGTCCCTTCAGTTATCCGGGAATATGGAGTATCAACACGAAAAAAACCTTCAAATATTTTCCCCATGTTTTCGGATGCAATACCAACCCCCGTATCCCAGACCTCTATTTCTATCATAGAATCAGCTCTTTTAGCCCGCATGCCGATTTTACCACCCTCGGGGGTAAATTTAACCGCGTTTGAAAGCAGGTTGTAAAGTATCTCTTTTACCTTGAGCTCATCCCCCTCAATATCCGGTAAATCTTCGGCTATTTCAATCAACATTTCAATATTTTTTTTGCTAACCATATCCACTATAAGTAGTGAAATATCATTTAGCAGGTTTTTCATGGGTAAACTGGATAATATCAGCTTCATCTTTCCGGCTTCGACTTTTGACATATCAAGTATCTGATTTATCAATAAGAGAAGATGTTTTCCGCTGGTGAGAACATACTCAACGTACTTCTTCTGCTTCTCATTCAAAGACCCAAAAGTCTCGTCGAATAATATCTCGGAAAAACCGTTAATGGAATTAAGTGGGGTCCTGAGCTCATGCGACATATTGGCCAGAAACTCGGATTTTGCCCGGGTGGTACGTTTTAACTCAGCGGCCAACTCCTGTAACTCTTCATGGGCTTTTTCCAGGCCATTTTCTATCTCCTTACGCTCGGTAATATCCTCAATAGCCAGGAGAATAATCCGTTCCTTGCCCTCCCCTCGTTCAATTTGCCGGGCATTCAAAAGCATTATACGCCTGCCGATGGTAGCAAAATCGTGCTCCACCTCATAGTTATCAAAGGTTGTCTTTTGAGGAAGGATGGTTTCAAGAAGTTCCCGCAGTTTGGGGATATTCCACTGTTTATTGCCCAGGTCATAAATAAGCTGTCCCACGGTCTCTTTGGGATTTACCTTAAAAACGTCATAGAAAGAACGGCTAACCGTGACCACCCTGAGGTCTTTATCCAAAGAAATTAAAGGTTCACGTACAGTGTTGATAATGCTCTCGGCAAATTCACTGACTTCATCTGCGGATTTTTTAATAACCTCCAGCTCTTTTCGAGTCTTTTCCAAGCCAGCTTCTATTCCCTTGCGCTCGGTAATATCCTCAATAGCCAGGAGAATAATCCGTTCCTTGCCCTCCCCTCGTTCAATTTGCCGGGCATTCAAAAGCATTATACGCCTGCCGATGGTAGCAAAATCGTGCTCCACCTCATAGTTATCAAAGGTTGTCTTTTGAGGAAGGATGGTTTCCAGTAGTTCCCGCAGTTTGGGGATATTCCACTGTTTATTGCCCAGGTCATAAATAAGCTGTCCCACGGTCTCTTCAGGCCTTACCTTAAAAACGTCATAGAAAGAACGACTAACAGAGACCACTCTGAGGTCTTTATCCAAAGAAATTAAAGGTTCACGTACAGTGTTGATAATGCTCTCGGCATAGTTACGAGCATCCTGAGCTACCCGCTCTGTTTTCTTACGCTGTTCAATTTCCTGGTGAAGCTGCTTAATAATCATTCTTTCTGCGACGGTGCGGATTTCTACCTGATTCTGGAGCTTTTGGGGGAATTTTTTCGATTCTGCTTTATTACGCTTGAGACGAGATTTTAAATTTCCTACCTCTGATATCTGTTTCTGCCAAAACTTTATTCCCTCAAAAAACTTTTTTCCCTTAAGCAATTCCTTGTTTTTCATTTTATCTTTCATTGTTTCTCCTTTATACGGAGATAAGAATTATTTCTTAATTTTATATCCCTGCATTAATAAGGAACAATTAACTATACCTTTAATCTTTATTTTAAGCGGAACCCGCGGGCTATTTTTATCGATCCAGAACTCAAATGTATCAGGCACGCTTTTAAAATGGTAAGCCTGAAATTTACCTGCAGGAACCGATATTTCATCTATAGAAAGTAATTTTAAATCATATTTCACGAGCTTAAGTTCGTTGAGGACCTTAGCGGTAAAATGCCAGCCTATTTTAAGGTCAGTCTGCTTACGCAGATAAAAAAGAAGAGTGTTCATATTTTGAATCGGCCCGTCTGTCTTGATTAACTGCTCTTTTACCAATTTTTTGCCTCTAAACTTTTTTATTAAAACTGTAAATCTACTCTGGTCGTATTCTTCTGTTCTATAGTCTTTGATCCAAAAACTTGAATTGGTGCGCTCGGTTTTATATGGCAAAGAGTTTTCCGGGTCGTAAAAAATCTTTTCCATAACCTCGACAATTAATATCCTGCTCTTAAGCGTTACCAGGCTCGCTTTCAATCCGTTTAAATCAACGCTCCCGATATTTTTATATTCTGATTTTCCTACAGGCTCTACACGATACTGGATACTTTCGCCGGTATAATCATAAATAACAACTTCTGACTCTAATAAATTATTACCTACAAAAAACATTAGGGCTATTACTAATACAATAAATATTTTATTAATTTTCATATTTTTGGGGTAGTAGTATCTTTAATCTTGAGGGGTTCTGTTTTCTGAAAACCTCCTTCAAACACTGATCTAAGGACGGATCTAATATAATTGCTGCAAATATCCCACTCCGCTTTCATCCGCCACAGAATTAGATACCGCGAACTATTTTTCTTGCCAAGAGAGATAGACCTTCTTGACCTGATTTTATCATAAATCTCTAGCATATGTTGAGCAGCAGATTTAATCGGGTATTTCTGCACCGTCATTCTTACGAGCTGCTTGATGGTTTGTATCTCTTCCGGAGTTCGAGAAAAAGCCCAAGTTAAGGCATCAACAAAACTTTGCTGATCCATTTCCTTAAGCAGGCGGCCATTGTGATAATCTTCTATAACATCCCGCGCTCCCGGAGCATCCAATGCCACAACCGGAAGACCCGCTGCCATAGCCTCAATAAGAACAATCCCTTGCGTTTCGCTTAATGAAGCAAACGCGAAAACATCCATGGCAAAATAAGCGTCAACCAAATCCTGATAATGCAGGACCCCGGTTAAATGTAATCTTTTTTCCAGGCCAGCCTTGCCAAAGGCATCCTTGATCATTTGTTCCGATGGGCCAAGGCCCACGATTAGAGCATGAGCCCGGGGATCTTTTCTTAATAATTCAACCAAGCAGTTTGTCAGGAATTCCAAATTCTTTTCCGGGGCCAGGCGGCCGGCATGGCCGACCACTTTGGCATCAAGAGGAATCTGGTTGCGCTTCCGAAAAGCAATTCCGTCTCCTTTTGCAAAACGTTGCGCATCTATCCCTGTTGGAATAACCTCCATAGGAGTCTTGACACCCCTTTTAAGCAATATATCTTTCACGCTTTCACTAGGAGTAATAACCTGATCCACTAAATTGGCATATCCGGCGGCAAGCTTAACCATAAACCGCTTTACTCCCTCATTTTGAACCGGCCAATCATGCACGTACTGTTCGAACATCGTGTGATACGTAAATACTAACGGTATGCCGTGCTGCCTACTAAGGCGTAACGCAAAATCTCCCATGAAGAACGGACCATGGCTATGCACTATATCCGGTACGAATTCTTTCATATATCTCTTTAAGAGCCCTGAAATCGGAAAGTTAACTGAAAAAACAGTCCCGCCAAACTTTTGGAAAGCCGGAATTCGAATAACACCCGGTTCCTCTGCCGGCATACCCCCAAAGGCCGGAGTAACAATCAAAACCTCATGCCCCAAACTTTTAAATTCTTCACTAAAGGAATGGACCGATTGCTCTAGCCCCCCCACCATCGGAAAATAGGTATTCGTCATCATTAGGATATTCATTATTTATCCCCGCCTACCGGTGGTCCGGCTTTTAGCTTGATAAGCGCTTTTCTAGCCGCCACGCCTATCGCTTCATAACTATTCTGCGCACCCATGGCCAAGCCTTCTTTTTCTAAATCTTCAGGGAGAAGCGGCTTGCCGAATCTGACTCTAATCGGGTGGCATTTGGGATACTTTGCCGTACTGGACCATGCTTCATAAGCTCCTTCGATAGCCACAGGCACAAGCTTTGCCCCTGTTTCCTTAGCCAGGATACCAAATCCTTTTTTGAATCCTCCGATTTCACCAGTAACACTACGCAACCCTTCCGGGAAAAAACACAAACCCTTGCCGCGTTGTAATACTAAATAACTTGCTCGTAGCGCCTCCAAAAAATGTGTCGAATAATCAAAGGGAATAAATCTTATCATCTTGATGAGATTCCTTAATGCCGGAGATTTTACATAGGGCCTAAAAAAGAAAGGTATAAATAAAAAGTAAAAAAGCTGAAAAACTGGCCTACGCGGCAGACAAGCGGTAATCGCTGGCCCATCAAGATCACTGGTATGATTAGGATATAAAATATAAGCTCCTTCTTCGGGGACATTCTCCGCTCCTTCAACTTTAACACTAAAAAACAATTTAAAAATCAGATAATCTACAGCTGCTACACTAAATCGAAGCAACCAGCCAAAGAAACCGGGACTAAATTCCAACGCCCCCAAATGTTCTTCTTTCGGCAAAACTTGTAAATGTTTTTTCCAGTAGCCTGGCTCTAAAGGCACTGCCTGATCCTCCGGAGCAATCTCTTTAGCTCCTTTCAGCGCATCTGTTATCCCCAAAATAAGATGCTTTACACTAAAGGCTCGCGAGATTGCCTCATCTTCTATACTCACCTTGAAAGATAACTCCAGGCACGAAGCCAACTCTATTCTGCCTAATGAATCTATGCCAAGGTCAAGCTCTAAGGAATCCTCAAGTATTATCGGTCTTTTAATACCAGATATCTCCTTTAAGCATGCTAAAGTTTTTATACCAGTCTCGGATACTATCAACAAATGGTCGTCCACTGTTAACTCACCTGATACCGGCAGAGCGCCTTCTATTCCGGCAATTACCCTAGGTTCATATATTTCTTTAACCGCGCCTCTTTCTATCTTACCAAGCAGGTCATGCGGTAGATCCGCTAGTGTAATTGTAAAACCTTTAAGTCTTTTATGAATAGGAAGCGATTGCGAGACATTGTCAAATCTCTCTTTAATGGCTAAATGCAGATTCACTGAGGCAAATTTCCTGAAATCTTCAAGATCCGGCTGGATAACCGCCCAAAGAACTTTCGATCCCCCTGCGCCTTCCATCCCGGAAACGGTAAAAACACACATTTCTTTAATCGGAGCAGCTTTTGTATAAAACTCCTCAATCTCTTCAGGATAAATCTTCTCCTCGAAGCTCACTATAATAAAATCTTTAAATCTATCGATAAGGGTTTTGCTCATTTACTTACCTCATATTTCAATTCGAGAGAATTTGTTGCCGGTAGAATTCTTACGCTCTTAAAACCCGGTAATTGAATATCAATCGGTGGCTCCTGCGCAAACCAAACTCCGTGCCATTCGATACGAATATTTTGGCCTTGCGGTTTTATGGAAATTTGAATATCCCCAAAACTTGTTGGTGCAGGCCCAAAGGCAATTGTTTCATTTTTTTCAAGCCAAACCCGCGGAATTCCAGAACATAAAATTAATCGATTATCTTCTTCGCGCACAAAACAATTTCTGATAATCATTACCCATTCTGCTGAGGCCCAAACATGCTGTCCGTCCCCCATGCATCCGCCTCCGGTGCGCGGATGTATAGACTCCGGCCATTGCCCTGTCGGTGAAGCCAGTTTGCCCACCGCGGACACCAAACTAAAATATCTGGGGTCCCCCGCACGCAAAAACACTTGCGCCAGATGTAACGTAAGATAAGGATTAATCCCCGAATGAGTCATATCATGAAAAAATCCACCATGCACTAAACATTTTTTCATTAAAAAATTAGCCGTATCTAAAACCCTTGGATCAAGCGGCTCAAAAATGCGCAGCGGATAGCCGGCCGCTAAAGAGCCAATCGCTCCCGAGTCTAGGCGCCGATGGGGAGAAGCAGGCATCGCTAATCTTTTTAAACCAAACTCTATTTCCTTTAAACTTTTGTTAATACACTCTAGTAATTCCTGTGATTGACTTCCAAATAAAAAAGCCTGATCATTATTTTTATAGGCTTTAGAAAAAAATGCTGCTGCTTTTAACCCCGCAACGGCCCAAAAATCATCCCAATAATAAAAATCATTGGGCCCTAAATGCTCGGCACTAAATCCCGCAGGTAATAAACCAGCATGGCCAGATGGCGAATTACCAGGAAGGCGCTTTTTCTGAATCCACCTGCCTGCTTTATTAATTGACTCTTTCCATTCTTCCGGAGGGAGACTTCCCGTCATTTCACAATACTGGCGCATAATCCACAAAGCCTCGCCATTAGAATCCCACTCTCCTTCCTGGGAGAGAAAATATCCTTGAGCTGTCTGACGGGAGCCAAAACAATCCAAAGCCCGTCGAACACGATGCTTCAACCCAACCGCTAACAAGGCATGTAATATAAAGGAGGCATCGCGAAACCAAAATCGACGATAAATATACGGCCCCGGATAAACTTCCTTAGGAGAATGCAAAATCATGGTGGCAATAGCCGCATCATAAAGAAACTGGAAATGTTTATCAGGAATTTGCAATACACATACGCCTGTAAGGCTCTTCTTCCACGCTGATTGAGCAATTTCTTTATATTCCGAGTAGGATGCTTTTTTGATTTTGCCTTTACTTAAGGGCAGCGAAATCGTAATTTCTTGTGCAATTCCTGCTTCTAATATAAAAACGGCAGCTGCGCTAGCCATACCGACTTTACAGGAAACTTCTTTTTCATTCCCATCCGATAACAAACGGCTATAAACATCGCCTCGCTGATAATCCGAAAATACATACTTGTCCGGAAGCTTATCAAAATAGACATAATTTTTTTGATTTACTTGCCAACCCAACGAATCCTCCAGAAGTGTAATACTATTTATGAAACTCACGCCTTCAGGGTTATATGGCCTAAGTGAAATAACCAACCGCGCCTTGATGCCAGCAGCCCCTGTGATCTTAACCTGACAAACTGGTGCTTGAGCAGAACCGATAACTTTAGCTTCCAATTGAAGTTTTAATTGCGCAAGCTGGAATTCTGTAATTACACAAAGATTGCCATTTATAACTATCTTTTGAGATACGCTTGGGCTACCTGCCTGTCCCTGCCCGTCCGGCAGGCGGGCGGCAGGCAGGCGTGAAGGAATTAATGGCTCACCTTCTTCTGGAACAATCCAGAAATCAATTGACCAGCTATCGTAATAGGGAGTAATCAGGCCCCGAGGATCAACAAGAGGAAATTCTGTACTGTCGGGAACACCCAAAGCCGTCCAATTTCTATGAGTGAGATTAATTTGAGTTAACGAAAAGGACCGTGGGATAAACGCATCATTCGCCGGGTTATATTGGCATTCCACCCAATAAGGCCAGATCCAATCAAGGTTATGCTGGATGGCTAAACTATTGATTAAACCACGAGCATGCATAACTACACCTGAACGCAACAGTTCCATCGGAGCGATCACCTCTGAGGGTTGCGCAAAATTTTGCATCTTAGAGATAAGTTTAATCGGATCCAAAAATCCCTGTCGACGCGCAACTGTCCTTACTACAAATCTCAACGGGAGCCATTTCCACCACACATAATGAAACCCCTCTTTCAACAAAATTCTAAAAACCCACCATTTAAAACAAGCAAAGGTGAATAAACCGGTTAATGCTGTGGCAATAATCAAAGCTACCCAAACAGACCCAGGCCAAAGATTAAGAATACCTTGATTTACTAGGACATTAATAGCTAAAGCTGAAAAATTAATTACTGCATACCGGACAACTTCAGCAAACGATAACGGTGCATTATGTTTAAACGTCCAAAATTTAATAAGAAAATACCCTAGGATACCAGCGCAGGTAAAAGAAATTCCTTTAGCTATACTAAAAGATAAAAAATGAAATAAAATATAATAAATGCTAAAATCTGTTACATTGACAATCGACCCAGCCATTATAAATCGGACAATCTCTTTTTTATCTTTCATATTATTTGATCTCAAACGAAAACCCTCTTACTTTCGCACTAAACCTGAAAACCCGACTATTGCTGCGACAGCTCCACAAATCAAAAGCCAAAGTGCCTTATCTGTAGGTGCACCCGTGAAAAAACGGGAAACATCGGAACTAGCCGAATGGTAAGCGTTAAGCCCAAAGACTAACAGGATAACTCCTATAGCCAAAAGTGCTGCTGATATACCTTTATTCATATAACCTCCTTATTTGCCCTCTTCCACAAGTCCCGGCGGAGCCTTGTGCCACCTATACCCAACTGCCGCGTCGTCATAACCGCGCTTAAAGAGCCTGCGCATTTCCTGCTTATCAAACATCTCTTTTTGATTAGGCATAAAATCTTCCGGAATATACGCTAAATTATAATCCCATCCTTTTTCTTTAGCGAATGCGTAAAGCTTAAAAGTATCCCCAGCCATTTTTGCCGCTGTATGAGTTTCAATCAAACGCGAGGTTATTGCCGTTAGATTATCTTCTACTTGCCTGGAGTGCGGCGACATATAGCAGCAATTTAGAACATATAAACGCGTTCTAAATCCTAAATTTTCTATTAACTGATCAATATAAAAAATCCCGCCAACAACTCCGCCATCAGCATGCATTTCATCATAACGCCTGCCGCCGGCCTCAACTTGAAAATAAACCGGAGGAAGTGTGGCCGGAAACGAACATGAGGCCAGAATTATCTTGCGGAACAACTTCAACGAATCAGGGCCTCCAATAGAAGCAAGCGCTCCCATATCCCAAATAACAAACTCCTGGGCGTCAAGATCCGTGGTTCCCACGTAAAGCCGGCGCCCCTTAGCATGCTCCTGGGCGATCCTGGCCATTAAACCCTCATCCACAAGATCATCGATTTTTTTAGCAAACAGGGTCGAACTATACAAAGAGTTTCCAAATAGAATATTCAAAATGTTTTTTTGCCTAATAACATCTTTGGTCGATATAGAAAGAAATAACTCCGCAAGCCGGTCTTCATAGTCTTTTCCTGAAAACGTGGCAACAGCGATGATGGATCCACTCGAGTAACCTGTAACTATTTTAAATACCGGACGAGACCCTTGCTTTAACCACCCATTCAATAGTCCTATGCCGTAAGCGCTGTTGGATACACCCCCTCCAATAAGAAGCACGGGATAAGTCTTTATACCATCAGCTAAATACTCTAATTTACCTTCATCTTTAAACGAATCTACCAGGCTTTTCCGCATAAAGAGAGAAACAGGCTTATCTGTATAGTGACGCATATCCGGCATACCGACAACGACGGCCGTCCCGACAAAATTTTCCGGTACAGCATGCCGCAGATGAGCGCATCCCGATGATGCTAAGAGACAGATTATTATAAGTAAATAATGTATAGTCTTTTGTCTCATTATGTCTTCTTGCCGATCAAGAAATAAAGCACCATACCAACAACAGGCAAAACAAGTATCAGAATAATCCACAATGCTTTTTTGCCTGTGTCCATGGAACTCTTTAGAGCATCAACAATGGCGATAATATCCAGAACTAAGACTATAAGCCCTAATAACCCTCCCATAATTCCTCCTGCTTAAAAGATCCATCCTATTAAACCACCAACGAGCCTAAACGGCAAGGCAATAACCCAACCAATCGCATGGACAGTAGAACTTATAAGTCCAGGATGTCCGGGTTTCGCTTCGGTAGCTGTATCGGTAGATGTAGTAGTCGTCTCGCTTTTCTGTGAAACCGAATTGCCTTGTTGATCATTTGATGTAACTACTGTCGTTGTGTTATTAGGATACGTTTCTATGGTTTTTGTTGTCGTTGTTTCCGTTGTCTTCTTAGTGCTAGCACACCCTGTACCTATAACAACAAAAAGAAACAGGACAAGACTCATATAAACACTTCGCTTAAAGTCATATTTTAATTTTTGTGAACCAATTTTCATGGCAACCTCCATTGTGCTTTAACTTTTTTTATAATTTATTTCCCAACATCCTGAAGATGCGCTCCTGTATCCGACAAGTCTTTTCCTGCACCTCTAAAGGCGTTACATCCTAAAAGCGAAGTCATTAAAATCAGGGCTACCAAACAAAACAAAGTAAATCTTTTCATAAAGTTATCCTTTCTTTATTTTTTGTGAAAAGGCTATTTAAGCTCAGCCTGCCGCTGTAATCTATACGTTCCTTACGACTAATCGTGTCAAGCCCACTAAAACTACCGCGCCGGCGAGCGCAACCAAAAAGACACCGATTGAACTACCGGGATATAACCCAATTACTCTGGCCATCCATCCACCAAGCATAGCTCCGACAATCCCAATCACGATGTCTCCGAGAATCCCAAAACCCCGGCCCCTGATAATCAGCCCCGCCAACCATCCAATTACCCCGCCAATGAAGAAAAACCACACCCAATATCCTACATTATTATTTTCCATATTTATCCGCTCCTTCCCATTCTTGCCCGTTATTGTGTTACAGTTGTACTTGTTGTCGTTGTTGTGGTTGTGCTCGTAGTTTCCGGAGCTGATTTAAGCAGCGTAATTGAGCGCGCATGCCGTTTTCCATCTTTCACCACGAATTCAACCTTCAACAGGTCGCCCGGATTTAACTCTAATTGCACAGGCTGCGTACTCGGATTTTTCATAACAACAATTTCCTTTGGGTCAAAGACAAAATAGGTTAACTTGCCTTTTCCTCCTTCATTGGGTAACGGTTCCTCCGCTATAATAAGCGTTCCGGCTACGACATCTATAGCCTCAAGCTCGCCAGTTGCTTCTTGCAAGACAGGCTCCGGCATAGGTTCAGCAATGATCTTTCTAACCAATGTCTCATCAGGGCCATCGATTAGTTGAATTGTAACATGCTGGCCTACCTGTAAATCCTTAACTACGAGAAACTTTTTATCTGAAGGATCGGTCACGCGAGTCTCATCCTGATTAATTTTATACTCTGTTATCCCTCTTGTGTCTTGGCCTGCATCACTTTTAAGCTGCAATAACCCAAGCTTTACATCAATCAATGAAATTTCTCCTGAAACAATACGCATCTTTGGGCTAGATTCTACTGGAGCAGCATAAACCCCCGCGAACCCACCAAAGCACATAATGCCCAAAGCCACAATCAAAACCGCCTTAAATTTCCACATCTGCCGCCTCCTTTTAGTCTTAACTACGTTATCTCTATCCGTCATATCACCTATCTTTATTCTCAAACGCAATATTAATAAGATCAACTAAAGCTTGATCATTAAACGGTTTTTGTAAGAAACCCGCGGCTCCTGCTTTTATAGCCTTCTCGCTGAGTCCTCCATTCTTATCCGCCGAAATAATAATTACCGGACGACTAGATCCTAACGCAAGAAGATGTTGCAGCGTTTTCCATCCGTCTAATCTCGGCATATGAATATCCAGGATCAGGCAACCGGCAACGCTATTTGGCACAGCCCAAAAAAATTCCTCTGCGCAAGTAAAGGTATCCACAATAAACCCGTACGTAGCCAGCAGGATGCTGAGCGCGCGGCACACTGATTCGTCATCATCCACAATAAAAATTTGTTTATTGTCCAGCAACATTTTATTTGCCATCCTTACGCCATACCTTCTCTTGCTTCTAATGCTATTATTTACATTATTTAAGATTATCTTTTTGTTCAGTAATTTTATTAGTTTTAACTCCGCCCTTGAGATCGATAGACTCTATATATTCATATGATGGTTGCGCATAAACCCTGTCTTTATCGCGTTGCACTACCTTACCGTGAAGAAAAAATACTTTTGAATAGATAATACCCAGCGCATTCATTTTCTCTGTTTTTGACCTGTTATTATTCGGATATTCCCAAACCTCATATTCTTTATTGTCTACTATCATCGTACTTATTTTTTGCGGCTGGCCAATCTTGCTGATTACCTCTTCTTTAGACATGCCATAGGTTAAATCCTTATGTTCACTCTGGTCAAAATTTTGAAAGACAAAACCACATCCCGATAACCCCATCAACAATAAAAGAATTATTATCTTTTTCATATCTAGTCTCCTTAAGTAAGACGGTAAATTAAAAACAATCTTATGATGTGATTATAGAAATATATTCAAATTAAATCAATTGTACCTGGGTATAATCGTTAGGTTCTAAGATACTGGAACATCATTCTTTGTTTTCAGGTTTATTTTCAAGCGTTGCCAGCGCCTCAGCGATCTCACTGCTTAATGTCGCGCAAGCCGTACTTAGCGTTTTGGCTAAACCGGAGTAATTCTGCGGCTTGATCGGCTGCCGGAATTCTGATCTTTTTATAATCATAGTTTTTGTATTTTGCGCATCAATAACCAGCCATTGCGCAACAAGAAACAGATCCTTATCAAGCTCGCTATCCAATTGAACAATTTCCACAACCACCTGGTATTTAACTGCAATAGTTAAATTCCAAGGATACAAAGTAAATTTTGCTCCCGGAAGCATAACTGTGAGATCCTCCGCAATCAGGCGCTCTACCCCAAGGTCAAGAGATTCCCCCCAGCGGTCAAATTGAGCAAATTTAAGCGTCTCATCTTTACTCTGAGTCACAATTTGCGGCCTATCCTGATATTCCGGGATTTTAACCGGCCCAACGCCAATAAGCACATCAGAAGCGATATCCATTCTTTTACTTATTTGACTTTCGTTTAGAGCACTAAGCATATAAAACCGCGGAGTTGGACTATTTTGAACAGATATGCAGCCGCCTAAGATCAAAACTAGACACACGCCACTCATAACCCTGCAGGAATTAATCCTGATCCACTTCATCTTATTCTCCTTTAATAACCGGTTTTCCTTTTAAAATCGCTTCCGGATGCTGCTCAAGATATTCGGTAAGTAAACGCAATGAACGCATTGCCTGTTTAGTCTCCTGAAAGGTATTGCGCAGTTCGTAAAGGCTTCTTGGTAAATCGCTTGAATTTACCAATCTATTAATCCCCTTGGCAGTAGCTTCTAGATTCTTCGAAATTTCTTTAATCGGTATTTCATTCATAAACTCGAAGATGTCAGGAGAAATGGGAAGTGTAGGCAACTCTGGATAAGGTTTCAGGATGCCGCGAAGTTGGGCCGGTTTATCCGGATAAAAATCAAATGAAATCATCAGCTGGCTGGTTAAAAAATTCTGCACTTCAAGCTTAGCCCGCAGGCCAAGCTCAATCATTTTCTTATCTCCGCCCATTTCCCCAAAACTGGGGGCGCCCTTGATACGCCCCTGTTCAATCTCGACAATTACGGGAAGCATAATAGTACCAACCTTCGAGTCATAAATCAGGCTAATGTTCTTGACGCTGCCTATACTAACGCCCCGGAACATAACCGGGGCTCCTATGGAAAGGCCCTTAACGGAACCATCAAAGTACAAAACAAATTTATTGGTGCGTTTAAAAAGCATTCCCGAACCAAAAACCACTATTCCTATCATCAACAATACCAATGCCCCTACTACAAATAATCCAATCACTGTTTTGCTCACCTTGCTCGCTCTTCTACTCATTGTTTAGACTCCTTACAATCTGGTCCTCTGGTTAAAAATTGAATAACCCTGGGATCCTTAGAATTAGCCAACAAAACCTTAGGGTCACCTGTAGCGATCATAGTCTTACTTTCCGCATCAAGAAACACGGAATTATTCCCGACAGCAAAAATACTGGCGAGCTCATGCGTTATAACAACTACCGTAGCGCCCAAACCATCTCTTAGCTCAAGAATCAAATCATCAAGCTTGCGCGCGTTTATTGGGTCAAGCCCGGATGACGGTTCATCAAAAAAAATAATATCCGGGTCCAGCGCGATTGCCCGCGCAAGGCTGGCTCTTTTACGCATTCCTCCGCTTATTCCCGAAGGGAAAAAATCCTCGTATCCTTCCAGCCCCACTAGCGAAAGTTTTAACGCGACTACTTCCTGTATCTGTTGACTAGATAACTTTGTATACAGCTGTAAAGGAAGCGCAACATTCTCCCCGACTGTTAAAGAACTCCATAGCGCTCCGCCTTGATAAAGAACCCCGAAGCGCCGCATAATATTATGTTGGCCTATTTCATCTTCATCCCAAAAGCTCTTTCCGGAGTATAAAACCTTACCCTTGACCGGCTCCTTAAGACCAATTAAACTCTTAAGCAAAGTGCTCTTGCCGCATCCGTTTACCCCCATGACAATAAAGATATCACCTTTATTCACGCTAAAGCTAAGATTACGCATCACATCGTAATCTTTATACCCTAAATCAAGATCCCGCACTTCAATAACCGCTTGCATTGAAGAATCCATAATTTATACTCCCAAAATCTGACAAATAAATGTGATGATTGCAGTTGCAATTACAATACCGGTTATGCCAGTAACCACTGCCGAGGTAGTCGCAATTCCCACGCCAGAAGCGTTTCTTTCGCACTTAATTCCCCGCAGGCACCCGGCAACTGCGACAATCACACCAAAAACAAAACTGTGAATAAGCCCCACCCACACATAACTAAGCTTTACAGCCGCCTGAGTACGGTTCAAATATTCTATCGGATTAAGATGAAGCATCCCTACGCTGATAACAAAACCGCCTAAAATACCCATAAGATCCGCATAGATGGTCAAAATCGGCATCATAATTACTACTGCCAGAATGCGCGGTATGACCAAGAATTCAACAGGAGAAACGCCTAATGTTTTAAGCGCATCGATTTCCTCATTTGCCTGCATCATCCCTATCTCCGCCGCGAAAGACGCACCGATACGGCCGGACATAATAATACCTGTCATCACTGCCGACAATACGCGCACCATAGCGATTCCGACTATATAGGCGATGAAAATTTGCGCCCCAAACATTTTAAGCTGAATTGAACCAACAAAAGCAAGGATCATCCCCACTAATAAGCTTATCAAAGAAACAAGCAGCAAAGTATCAACCCCGCATCTTTTCACGATGAGCAAAAAATCATCCTAGCGAAAATATGATTTACCTCTGATCAAGCGGCCGAGCGAAACAGCGATATCCCCTAAAAAATCAAGTCCGGAATGCAATCCTTTGATATTTTGCAAAACTTTCTCACCGAATCTTTCAAAAAATGGTTCCGGCGCATCTTGAGACGAAATATTCTTTTCATGCACCTTTAAGGCTAACACGAGCAGTTTCTGAGCTTCCTGCGGTAGTTCTTGACGAACAACCTGAATATTCTTATGAGCGCATTCTCTGATTAATTTAAGTAAAAAAGAAATCAGCCCGCTATCCCATTTTAACTCTTCTGAAACACTAAATTTAATTTCTGAAATATCCGGATGGCTAGCTAGCTGTGAAGTAACTTCATTTACGGAGAGAAGGCCTGCGGAAATCTGCCAATCTCCGCTTAGTTTGATAAAAAGTGTTTTTGGTATTGAATAATCGAAGACAAGTTTTTCCGTTAACATGATACTATTCTTAACAAGATAACGGAATTAAATCAATTGTACCTGGGTATAATCTTCAGAAGGAAGTAATGCCTGCTTTTTGGGCGAAGTGGATGAGCTCAGTTACGGTTTTAGCCTGCATCTTCTGCATAACCCGGCCACGGTGAACCTTTATCGTCTGAAGGACAGTTCCCCGCTTTTGAGCAATCTGCTTACTGAGCATTCCCTTGGCTACGAGTCGAAAAACTTCTAGCTCTCGTAAAGACAAGGTTTTAATGCGGCGCTTGATTTTTGTTATTTCGGCTTGTTTTTTATTTTGAGCTTTGCTTTTCGATATGGCTTGCGCAATAGCATTAAGTAGTTTCTTTTCAGTAAAGGGTTTGGGAAGAAAATCAATAGCTCCTGCCTTCATAGCCTTGACGCTCATGGGAATATCACCATGACCGGTTATAAAAATAATGGGAGTGAAAATCCCCTGTTTAGCCATTGCCTCCTGAAGAGCAAAACCGTTGATATTCGGCAGGCGGATATCCAGGACCAAACATGATAACACCTTAGGATGCTTAGAAGCTAAGAACTCTGCTGCGCGAGTAAACGTCTGAACCTTAAACCCATGTGATTTTAACAATAAAGACAGGGCCCTGCACACAGAGACATCGTCATCAACGATATATATGACAGGGCCACGGCTGTTCACTTAAACATCCTTGATATCAACAGGAATAGTAAAATAAAATGTTGCTCCGCTATCAGAATTATTTTCTACATCCAATCGTCCGCCATGCAACTCAATAATGGAACGGCTGATAGACAAACCCATACCCAGACCATCTGGCTTGCTCGTAAAAAAGTGAGTAAAGAGCTTAGGTATGTTTTGTGCAGGAATTCCGCATCCGGAATCCTTTACCGCCACCATAATTGTATAAGCATCTTTACACATTGTACGAATCAAGATCTCGCGGGAATCTTGGCCATTCTCCATGGCGTCAAAACTATTACTGATCAGATTCAGAAGAACCTGTTGCAGCTGTATTCGATCGCCACGGACAAGTGGAAGATTAACATCCAATTCAGTTTTAATAACACTTTTCCTTACAGCGGCATCAGTAGCGATAAGCTCAACAACCTCATTAATAAGGGCATTTATATTTAGTGGCTTACTTTCAGGTATACTCTTCTTTAACAGTGAACGTAATCGCTTGATGACCTCGCTCGCCCGCTGGTCATCATTAATGATATACGATAAAATCTTTTGTAGTTCAGGTTCCCTGTCTGAGAGCATACGCTGAGCAGCCTGGGCGTAGGAAAGAATGGCCGTAAGAGGCTGACTGATCTCATGAGCCAAGGAGGAGACAAATTCCGCAAGTTTTCCTACCCTGGTGACGTGCAGAAGCTCCTCACGCTGTTCATCAATCTCTATCTCCTTTTCTCTCATCAAAGTAACATCTGTCTGTATACCTACATAATGAGTGATGGCACCTCTGGAATCACGCACCGGTGCAATGCGCAATAAATTCCAATATTTCTTACCACTCTTTTGGAAATTAAGCATCTCTCCGTGAAAAGACTTGCCTTTACGCATCGTGTGTTTAATTTCACTAACTATACGGGGATCAACACCTACTCCATAGAGTAGAAAATAATTTCGGCCCAGGATTTCGCTTTTAGCAAAACCTGTCATCTTCTGGAAGGACTGGTTGGTATAGATAATAGGAAAATCTTGATTTTGGGCATCAATAATAAAGATACCATCAGCAGTCGATTCCATCGCTTTAGTGCGGATATGAATCTGCTCTTCTGACCTTGCCTGTTTCTCAACCCCATTCCTCAATTGCCCATTTTTAACTTTTAGCTCATCAGATTGTTGCTGGACTAACCGCTCAAGAAGCACACGCTTCCCATTTCGGGTTATTTTCTTGGCTATGGGCTTTTTCGTTTTCTTTTTCATTGTGAATACACACCTCTTTTATTTATTTTACTATATACAAAAAAATCTTCAATAAATTTTTATAAAACCTGGGTATCCAAATCCTGCTATTTAATAAACAGCGTTATTTAGAAAGGCTTATTGAATAGTTTGTGATGCGGGTTTATTCCTTATTCAACTTCGTGCAGTCTACTTTCGGCTTCTTCAAGTGCCTTACGTGCCTGATCTCTTACGCTAACCCAATTATCCTGAGTAGCGGCATTTGCCATCTCCAACTGTTTGGAAAGAGCTTGCTTTGCTTGTTCAAGCTTACTGATATTGGCCTTAACTTTTTCTGTCTGCCCTTGATTCTGCTGTTGCGTTATATAATTATCTACAAGCTCAATTTTTCTTTGCAATAATTTTATAAATTTTCCCCTTTCCTCGAAGGGGTAGGTTTTTAGAATTTCAAACACAAGTTCCCGGGAGTCGCTTTTGTCGCCCTCTTTATTGTATTTTATTTTACACTTAGAAGAATCCGCGAGATTATAATAATCTTCCGTTTCACAAAGTTCTATCGCCTGGACTTGACATAAAAATTGTGACCCTAAAAATAAGACTGCGACAGCCGCATAGAGTATCTTCATTTCTCCTCCCTTGCCTTATTATCATTATGCCTTGCTTTAGGACTTCTTTGCCTACCTACTAGCTTAATGATAAGTATTGTAGAAACATTTAAAATGGATTCAATTGTACTTAGGTATAATCTCAGGATCTTACTCTCTCGTTTAGGAAGATTTTATACAACCTGCCTATTGTTTGCCTTTGAGCTTTATAACCTCTTCCCTTATGCCAAAAGCTATTGCCTCATATCCATCCCTGGCCCCCAACTTTTGCCCCTCTTTCTTAAGTTCTTCAAAATCAAAAGGCCTGCCAAAAGTAATTTTGATTGGATGTATCCCCGGGAACAACTTTGCCCTCGGCCAGGATTCGTACGAACCTGTGATTAATACAGGAACTAGCGGAATATTCAGCTCTTCTGCCAATATCCCGACTCCTTTTTTGAATTCTTTAACATTTCCATCAATAGTTCTTTGACCCTCTGGGAAAATACAGACTATCTTGTCATTCCTTAGAACGTAAGAAGATGCCTGCATAGCTTCCACGAAATGCATACCTGGATCGATTGGGATGACCCTGATATATTTTACGAGATTTTTAATGAGGGGTTGTTCGAAATAGGCTCTAAAACCAACAAAAAAAACACCCTTTCGTAAACTCGCAGGAATAGAAGCATCAACAATAAAGGCGTCCAGGTAACTGCTGTGATTAACACAAAGGATGCACTTTCCCGTTTTCGGAATATTTTCTGTTCCAAAAACCTTCAAGCCCCAGACTACCCTAAATACAAGGCGTAAAATTTCAGCCAGCAGCAGCATCCCTAAAATTGTCATCCGGTTTGGCGATAGATTTACCTTGTTTATTATATCTTGAGCGGGATTCTTGTTTAAAATTTCGCTCCATAAAGTTTGACTCTTAGCCTGTGTAACAAGCTCTCTTTGAACCCCTTCGTCCGGAACCAATTTCTCTATCTCGAGAATAAGATCTTTAACAGTAAACACTTTAGTCATTAGCTCATTTGGTATGCGGATGTTAAACGACTGCTCTAATGCTATTATTAATTCTATGCGGCCCAACGAATCAATACCAAGATCCAATTCAATATGATCGGCCGGATATATCTGTCTTTCTAGCTTTGCGCATTTATTTAAAGCCTCAATTATCTTTCTGCCAACATCGGAAGAGAGCAGCCTGAGATCCTCATCTGTAGCGGGGATTTCCTCCTCAACACCTTTTGACTTTATACCCTTAAGTTCATCTAAATATTTGTTTTTAACTTCATACCTTTTTATCTTACCCAGCCGCGTGCGCGGCAGGTCTTCCTTTACAATAATATAGCCCTTAATACGTTTGTAGGGAGCAAGTTTTTCTGATAAATTTTCCAACTCCCACCTGATCACACTATTAAGATCAACCTCCCCGCCCTTTCGGAAATAGTCAGCGTCAGGCACCACCACGGCGGTCAATTTATCCTCCTCAACTGTACCGACACCAAGAACGCATATTTCTTTAATAAAGGGGCTCTTAGTATAATGGGATTCTACTTCTTCGGGATAGATGTTTTTCCCGGAGCTTAAAACAATTACCTCTTTCTTTCTTCCTGTAATATAGAGATAGCCGTCCTTGTCTATAAACCCTAAGTCTCCGGAGTAAAACCAGCCGTCCTTTAAAACACTCGCGGTATCATCCGCTCTTTCATAGTAGCCTTTCATGACATTGGGGCCCTTGATCACCACCTCACCCATGCCGCTTGCATCGGGATCATCGATTTTCAATTCCACATCCGGGATCACTTTGCCGACAGATCCAATTTTCTGCCTCTTTAACGGGTTAAAGGTTACGACAGGCGATGTCTCGGTAAGTCCGTATCCTTCGAGTATTGTAAAACCAGTCTTGACGAGAAACCTGGCCGCTTCTTCATTTAACTTAGCGCCGCCACAGGCAAAAAATCTTAAAGCCTGCCCGAATGGCCAGTGTATCTTCGATAGAGCCAGCTTGCTTAAATTTATTCCGCTAAATCTTCTTATCTGCCACAATATTTCTATCAACCCTAAAAGAGGTATCCTGAAGGATAATGGTATCTTTTTCATCTTTTCTAATATATTTGCAAAAAAGAGAGAGAAAAGTTGCGGTACCCCTACTAATACTGTTACCTTGGCCTCTCTCATCAAATCCAGCAATTCATCGCTTCTAAGACTTGAAGCATAGATGACTCGTGCTCGACAAAAAAGAGGTGTTAGCAACGTAATCATAAAAGGATATGCATGATGCAGTGGTAATATCGATATAAAAGTATCTTTATCCGAAAAGAGTTTCAGCTTGTCGATACTTTGAAAATCAGAGCAAAGATTCTTATGCATAAGCATTACCCCTTTTGGCTTGTCAATGGTGCCTGATGTATAAATAAGTGAAGCAACATCCTGGGAAAAGACTTCGGGCCAGGCGAGCCCTTCGGACAAAGTAGATTTTACCTGCGCCAGCCCTAAAAGGCGTTCTTTTTCAATATCCAGATCCAGTATAACAATTTTATTCAGACCGGCTTTTATCTTATTAATATTTCTTGACTGAAAAACAGCGTTGGAGACAAAGATAATCTTTGCAGAACAGTCATTGATGAGATTTTCTATTTCTTGTTCAGTAAACTGCGGGTCTAAAGGAACACAGATTAGGCCCGCAACGATTATGCCTAAATAAATTGCTGCCCATTCCGGCCGATTCTCTATACAAAGCGCAGCGAAGTCGCCCTTTTTAAAACCCTCCTTAATAAGAAATACCCCTATCTTTAGAGAGAGATCTTCTATTTGCCCATACGTCCATCTCTCCCAGGTAGATCCTTTTTTTATTTGCAGGCATATCCTATTTGAAAATCGAGAAGAAATTTGAGCAAATATCTTATGGATAACTAAATCTTCCCGTTTTATCAGCGTATTAAGAAACCAATCTTTTACTTCTGCGACGAATTGATCGGGATAATCCCGCATTAAATACTCTGCGTGCGGCCCATTTTTGATAAAAATTATTTTCTTCAAGCCGGCTGCCCTTTGGTAAAGGGCCTGAGAATGCCACGGCCTGATCACCCAATCCCGGCTGCCGTGTATAAACATAATCGGGATGTTAATTTTACCGACGTTATCAATAGGTTTCTTTTTGGCAAGCCAAAATGGCCCTGGTCGTATTCCTTTACCGATCCTTCCCTTAGAATTCAATATGTATACCACATCATTTTTCCAATCAAGGGCCCACACCCAATAATCAATTCTCGACATATCCGATGGAGCGCTGACACAGATAAAACTATCCACACGCTTATCATTGGCGAGTACATTAATGCTGATACTTGCCCCCATAGAAAAAGCAATCAATCCAATCTTAGAGTAAAGCGGCGCAATAAAATCTAATACCGCGCTTAGATCAAAGCCTTCCCGGCTCGTCCAGGTAAATACGCCGCTGCTTTTGCCATGCCCGCGAAAATCAAACATAAAAATATCATACTCTCCCCCAAGCGCCTGAGCCAACTGCTGTAAAACCAGGCACTGTTTACTATTATAATATCCATGCGCAATAATGATAACAAAAGGGCATCTATTCTTAAAATGCTGGAACGATATTTTCTGATGGTCAACAGTGGTAAGCGTACCGCTAACTACTTCTACTGTTTTTTCAAGAGACATAAAATTAATCCTTAAGATATCCTAATCATTCCCTGCGGAGTTTAGCCGCAGCAACTTCGCCTTTTGCGCGATCCGGGCTTGTGAGCACAATTTTAAACCCAATTACTCCGAGTTAACGGCTAACCTGGAATCCTATACCCCGGTCGGCTCCGGTAATTATACCGACTCTTTCAATTGTTTTATTCTCTGTTTTCTTTTGTTTTAAAAATATTCCCATTCTTTTCCTGATATTTAGCTTTTCTTACACGCAATATTCGATGTTGGCGATGAAAGATGATACTGACAAGGCCATGCTATCTCTTTCTTTAATTCCTGCGCAGCATGTAAAGGCCAATAAGGATCGCGCAAAAACTGCCGCGCTATTATAATAACGCTGGCCTGAGCGCTCTCCAATATAGTTTCTGCCTGCATAGCCGATGTAATGATACCAACGGCGCCGGTCATAATACTAGCTTCCTTATGAACGCGCTCAGAAAACAACACCTGATACCCTGGACCTATAGGTATTTTAGCGTCGGCAACCATTCCGCCTGAAGAACAATCTATGAGATCAACTCCTTCTTTTTTTAGAATACAGGCTAACTTTATTGATTGTTCCAAATCCCAACCTTGTGACTCCAGCCAATCCGTAGCAGAGATTCGAACAAACACAGGAAGATGCTCAGGCCACAGATGCCGCACTGCGCGCACAACCTCCAAAGATAACCTTATGCGATTCTCAAAAGAACCCCCATACATATCAATGCGCTGGTTAGCAATAGGTGAAAGAAATTCATGAATAAGATACCCGTGCGCGCAATGTATTTCGACTATGCGAAATCCGGCTTTTAGCGCGCGCTGGGCAGCCTTTACAAAAGAATCTATAATCCTCGTAATATTATCAATGCTAAGCGCTTCAGGCAATACGTAATTATCGGCAAAAGGTATAGCACTAGGAGCAACTACCGGACGCCAACCGCCCTCTTTTTCGCTGACCGCCCCCTGTCGCTTATCCCATGGCCTATAGATAGATGCTTTTCTTCCGGCATGCGCCAACTGAATTCCCGGTACAGCTCCTTGAGATGCAATAAATTTAGCGACCCTCTGTAAGTTCGGAATATGCTCATCCTTCCAAATACCTAGATCTTGAGGAGTGATGCGGCCGCCTGCTTCTACTGCCGTCGCCTCAACCATAACTATACCTGCCCCGCCCACAGCGCGGCTTCCCAAATGGACTAAATGCCAATCGTTAGAAAAACCATCCTCATACGAATACTGGCACATTGGAGAAACCATTATCCGATTCCTCAAAGTTATCTCGCGTATTTTAAGTGGCTCAAATAGCATAGTGTTTTATCACTCCTTTAATTTTATGAATGTCTCTCAACGCCATTCTTCAACCTGTTGTTAGGCCGATTGCTTCTTGGCTACTTCCGCAACGTGGCGTCCCTGAAATCGGGAGATTTTTATTTCGTTTTCTGACGGTTGACGACTGCCATCGCCGCCAGCCAGAGTGCCCGCTCCATAAGGTGATCCACCGGTGATTTCACTCATATTCATAATCTCCTGGCAAGAATAGGGAACCCCCACAATAACCATACCATGATGCAGCAAGGTAGAGTGAAACGAAGTAATCGTGGTTTCCTGTCCCCCGTGCTGCGTAGCCGTAGATGTGAACACGCTTCCCACCTTACCAATTAAACTGCCCTTCAGCCACAACCGACCGGTCTGATCAAGAAAATTACGCATCTGCGCGCACATGTTACCGAAACGTGTCGGCGTACCAAAGATAATTGCATCGTAGCTGGACAACTCATCCACCACTGCGACCGGTGCCACCTGATCAAGTTTAGCACCAAACTTTCGTGCCACATCTTCCGGCATTAGTTCCGGCACGCGCTTGATGGTCACCTCAGTATCCTTCACAGCACGCGCGCCCTCAGCTACCGCCTTCGCCAATATTTCAATATGCCCATACATACTATAATATAAAACCAAGATCTTGGTCATTGACAACCTCCTTTTATTTTTATCCTTCTAATATCGTTAATCAACAGCGACATACAAAAGAAAAAGATCACTTAACCTTAGCAATGATGCCGTGCGGATCGATAACGAACTTCTTCGGCACGCCAGAATCAAAAGCAACATAACCCTTCGGTGCATTGTTCAAGCTGATAACCTCGACGCCGACGATATTGGCGATCTTGATTTTATCCCACAGGATTGCCTGCATCAGCGCGCGGTTATAGCGCATCACCGGAGTCTGTCCGGTATAGAAGCTGTGCGATTTAGCCCAGCCAAGGCCAAAACGTATACTAAGATTTCCATGCTTGGCAGCAGTATTAACTCCACCCGGATCGTCCGTAACATAAAGGCCGGGAATGCCGATCTTGCCGACCTGGCGCGTGATTGTCATCAGCGAGTTCAGCACCGTCGCCAGAGCCTCGACCTTAGAATCGTGCAAACCGTGGCCGTGCGCCTCGAAACCCACGGCGTCAACCGCACAGTCTATTTCCGGTTCACCGAGGATCTGGTCAATCTGTTCACTAAGCGTCGCTTCCAGCGAAAGATTAACGGTCAGGAATCCGACTTTGCGGGCATGTTTCAGGCGAACAGGATTAACATTCAAACAGACGCCCGTATGCCCTTCCTTACAGGTCCAGCACCGGCCGCGGCAACATTAAATGGCACCGAAACCAAATCTCCTACTTGGAGTGTTTCGACATCATGGCCGAGGACCAGGCCCGCCGATGCGGTAGTCCGCCCGCGAACCATATGCTGGTCTAAACCACAAATATTAGTCGAGACAACCCGCAAGATGACGCCATGGTCAATCTTATGTCCACGCGGATCTTCGAACTTCGGATAATCAATGTTTTGAACTTCTACCTTATTCTGCCCCAGATAGACGACACCCCGATTACTACTCATTACATCTTCCCTTTTTCTTGATGCACTCCGCTACATCTTTCCTGTAGCATGAGTTTCAGTGAATTTAATGATCTGATTCATCATCTCAACACATTCTACAGGATACAAACCCACTGCGGTTTCCGCAGAAAGCATCACATAATCCGAACCATCCAATATGGCGTTAGCAACATCTGAAACCTCCGCCCTTTCAGGGATACGATTCTCAGTCATGCTCTCCAGCATCTGAGTAGCGGTAATCACAAACTTTTTTCCCCGGTTACATTTTTTAATTATCTCTTTTTGGACTACCGGCACCTCATATATAGGGATAGAAACGCCCATATCGCCCCTGGCGACCATAATCCCATCGCAAACTTCGATTATTTCATCAATATTCTTAATCCCTTCCCGATTCTCAATCTTGGCAATAATCTGATATTTATACGGATAATTTTTGAGATATTCTCTAATGACAGAAATATCCTCCTTACTTCTTACAAAAGACTGGGCGATATAATCAACTTTATTCTCCAGGCAAAAACGGATGCTCTCCCTGTCTTTTGTGGTCAACCCCTTAAAATTTAGCCTGATATCAGGCATGTTAATACCTTTACGTTCTTGAATTAACCCGGGAATAATTACTTTGGTCTTTAGCCTGTTTTTCTTCCGCCCTAGGACTAAAAGAGAAATATTGCCATCATCAATATAAATGTGCTGGCCAATTTTAATTTTATTTAAAGAATCTTTATAATCAAACGGTATAATACTGCCTTCTCCCAAGATATTCTCTTGAGTCAACCAAACTACCTGCCCTTTCTCTACCTTAATCGCCCGGCCTGATTTTAACCTGCCCACCCTTATGCGATATCCTTCTAAATCCCCTAATACCCTGATATTCAAGCGGTATCTCTTATTCAGTTTTCTTATGAGTTGTATCCGGGCCAAATGAACTTTTAAGGTGGAGTGGGAGAAATTTAACCTTGCCACATTCATGCCGGAACGCATCATTTTTAAAAGGATGATTTCTTTTGTTGACGCAGGACCCAAAGTACAAATTATTTTAGTCTTTGGCATTTATGGCTTTTAACTTATAATCCGACTTCTTTAATCGCTTCTTTAATAGCATTGGCAGATTTCTTAAGCTCTTCCTGCTCTTCTTTAGCCAGCTCGAGTTTTAAAATCTCCCTAATGCCGTTTTTGTTAACTACGGCGGGAAGGCTTAAATATACATCGCGTATATCCAAATAATCGGTAATCAGGCTGGACACAGGTAAAACTGCGTTTTCATCATGAAGAATTGCCTGGGTTATCCTAACCAAAGACAAACCAATCCCGTATGAAGTCTCCCCTTTTTTCTCGATGATTTTATAAGCAGAATCTCTAACTTCGGAGAGAATTTCATCTAACTCTTTTTCATGTTGGCAGGTATGGTGGTTACCGTACACCGAACAATAATTCTTAAACAAAACTCCGCCGATCGTAGCATTACTCCAAATAGCCGATTCGCTATCTCCATGCTCGCCCAGAATATAAGCATGGACGTTATGCGGGTCTATTTGACAATACTGAGCTAAAAGGAACCGAAAACGCGCCGAATCCAAAACCGTCCCGGCACCGATAACTTCATTTGCCGGTTTAGAGGAAAATTTATAGGCTGCGTACGAAAGTATGTCTACGGGATTGGTCACCACTAAAATAATCGCCGCAGGGCTATATTTAACTATTTGGGATACGATCTGGCGGTAGACCTCTACATTATCTTTAGCCAGCGCTATCCTGGTCTGACCAGGCGTTTGTTTCTTACCGGCGGTGATCACCACTAAATCCGAATCTTTTATATCCGAATAGTCTCCGGCAATAATTTCAACCGGCGAGACATAAGGGGCGCCGTGGGATAAATCCATAACTTCCCCTTCCAGCCGCTTTTTATCCATATCGGTTATAACAATACTTCTGGCAAGCCCTTTCATGATAAGCGCGTAGGCATAACGCATCCCAACACTACCGCAACCGATAATTGAAACCTTGGGTTTTAATTCAGTAATCTTTGCCATGCCTACCCCCTTACCATATTAAAGCTTTCCCTTACATCACTAATCGAGATTATCCGCCGCAAAACTCCAATTGATCAATTTATCGATAACGGCGTTAACATAGTCTACACGGCGGTTCTGATAATCCAGGTAATAGGCATGCTCCCAGACGTCAATAGTCAAGAGAGGTTTCATACCCTTGGTCAAAGGTGAATCCGCATTACCAGTCTTGACCACCTTAAGTTTATCTCCATCCAGCACCAGCCACGCCCAACCACTGCCGAACTGAGTAGTTGCCGCAGTCACCAGCTCTTTCTTACAGGCATCCAAGGTAACAAAGGAAGCTTCAATCTTTTTCTTCAACACTGCCGATGGTTGACCGCCGCCCTTCGGAGTCAAACTGCTCCAGTAAAACGTGTGATTCCACGCTTGCGACGCATTATTAAAGATTGCAGCCTTATCCGCTTTGCCGGCTGCCTCAGTAATGATTTTCTCTAACGGCAGGCCAACAAATTCAGTTCCTACTATCAGCTTGTTCAGGTTATCTACATATGCCTTGTGATGTTTACCGTAATGAAAACTAATCGTATTTGCGGAGATTACAGGATCCAACGCATTATCCGCGTAGGGCAGAGCCGGTAATACAAACTCAGATACACTTTTAATCTTGTCATTACTCTCCATCATTCCTCCTTTGCAGTGACGTAATAACTACAGCCATACCTACTAACCTAACAAAACAGATATTTCTGTTACATGTTCTTGTTCATCAAGAATAATATGACGAACCTCATGTTCCAGAGTCTCAAAAACATAGGGTAAGGCGTCTTTATTCTCAATTATTTTATTATAAATAGTTTTATAAAAATCAATCGCCGTCTTTTCGTCTTTTAGATTTACTTTAAGTATAGTGTTTATATCCTTGGCCATATGCGTCTGGGCGATACCCATCGAAGGCTCTGCTTCCAAATAATTTCCGATCATATTACGGAACTTACCCTCATGCTTTTCTTCATCCGAAGCAATTTCTTTTAAGCGTTCAATAATACTCTCTGCGTTGATGCCTTTAACCAATTCCGCATGCGCTAAATACTGAATCCGGGCCGCATGTTCTAACTCCAAAGCCTTATTTAACATCTTGACTAATTGCTCTTTGATATTTTCCATTTATTACTCCTTTGTTATATTATTTTTTAATCTTGATTTTTACAGCTTTCTCAGCATGCAGCCAATAATTCAGATCACGGCCATGTTTACGTCCATCCTGCTCCCATAATTCATAAGCCTTTTTTCTGATACACTCCGCTTCATCTTTTTTGTAACAATTGTGTTCACCCATTATATTCACCTCCATTTTTTAAATCAATTTCCGTAGGTTACAATTCTCCAACCTTGTAATAGTATAGAAGTATCTAAAATGGAATCAATTGTACCTAGGTATAATTGAAAGGAACAAAAAGGCTACTGACCGTCTCCGATCAATAGCCCTTAAACTCTCCCATTACACAAGGAGAACGATATTACTGGAGTCCACTCGTATAAGCCGGAAGGAAACCTCTCTAGCCTTCAAGTGGTACTTAATGTATCAATTTTTGCCGTAATCCGCTATTAGCGACTTATTATTCTAGTAATTTAATAGATTGCGCTCTATTAACTTTTTTACCTACTGCATACACTACAGTAACCTTATCGCCTTTCTTTAAATCACTTATGGCAACTACTTTTCCGTCTTTATCAGTGATAGCAGTTTCGCCTGATACTGCAAAGCTAATATTCTTCCCATAGTCATCCATAACCGAAAGTTGTGATTTTATTCCCTTCGTAGAGTCCCCAATAATTATCGAACCAACCCTGCCGGTGCCGGTCATAGTTCTGATTCCTGCTGATGTTTGCGCAGTTTGGCTAACCGGTGCTGAAGCCTGTTGGGCAAAACACAAAGGGCTAGTAAATACAAAAACGAATGCTGTTAAAAGTATCTTTTTCATATCTCGCACCTCTTTCTATAATTTGTATTTTTATTAAAATAAGGGTCCCTCTCGTATTTCACAGGGGAAAACCTCTTTAAATTCACAAGGCTAATTATATCTGTAATAACTTAATATATCAAGAATATTATGGCTTTAGAGAGGCCATTTCCTCGCGAAATTTGAGCACAATAAGTTTTTTTGTATAGCGAAATCCTGCGAAGCCGAAGGCGAAGCAGGAATGTCCGCCTTGTCCGATCATTATTGACTTGTAATTTATAACTCTCTGATAAGTCAAGAGATAGAATTGTCCACCTCTCCGGACCCGGACATAGACGATGAATCCCCATTTTTGATGGCATACCCGCTGTATCTATCGTAATAATTTGATTCGTTAAGCTCTTTCTTTAATGAATCAATTATGAAACCATCAATTCGTTTCCAAATGTAAGAGGTAAATTTAACCGGATTAGTATTCCCGTGCCTATCACAGTAATTAAGGTCATAACTGTCTATTTTCTTATAAATAATAAGAATACCTTCTGCTAGTAAATCCTCTCCAAATGACCGACTAAGGGAAGGAAATGCAATTTTATGAATTCTAAAGATTAAAAAACCGATATGGCGAAGGACAAGCCGAGCAATGCTTTACCTGCATCCTCTATTGAATCCAATCTGGTTACCAACACCGCAAGGAGACGGTTTCTCTATAAACAAATCGACAAAAAGGTCTATGATTATAATTCGAATCATAGACCTAAAACTCTACCATTATGCGGGGCAAACGAAGATATGGGGTCCCTCTCGTATGGGCCGAGGAGGAACCTCTCTAACTTTTAAGCAATGCTTAATATACCAATTACCTTAATATATTCCAAATTCTTCAAATTCAGAGAGGTAATTCCTCGCTGATTACTGCGGTGGCGGAAATCCAGAATTGACAATTTAGAAAGTATTCTTCAGCAACATCAGTTTTGGAAAAAATCGCCCCGTTTTTTTCTGATACTCAAGATACGCCTCGCCAAAAACGTCAACCATCAGTCTTTCTTCATACCTTACGGTATAATGCCATATCGGGTGCAAAAGCACTGCCCATAAAATAAAAATGTAGCTATTGAGATAGATGGCCAATCCAAAGTCAAATATTGATAAAAATGCGGCGTATAGCGGGTGGCGGATATACCTAAATGCGCCGGTGATACAGAGTTTATTGCCCCTGTTAGCAGAGGGTAATGACTTAATACTCCAAACGATCATAACCAACGTCATTAAAATCGAGATGAAGAATATCGAATTCAAAAGAAACTGATTACTTGATAAGGGAGGAAGATTGATTTGTTTGTTGAGCCAATTCGCAATAAAGAACAATATAAGGCTAATCAGCAATCCGGCAGGGCCGCTGCCGAAGATCTTGCTAAATCTTGTGGGTTGCCTATTCATTGGGGATTCCCGATCTCAACACATTACTACAAAAAATGGGGTACCTATCGTATTTAACAAGGGGAAACCTCTCTAAATTCATTAGCCTAATTATATGCGTAATACCTCAATATATCAAGAATATTATGGCTTTAGAGAGGACAATTCCTCGCGTAATTTGTCCGTTTTGTCCGGTCTTTTTTGTATCAAAATCACATAACTCTTTGAAAGATTAGTAGATAGAATTGTCCGCTTCTCTTTGCCCGGACATAGACGATAAATCGCCATTTCTGAGTACGTATTCGCTATACCTATCATAGTAATTTGATTCGCCGAGTTCTTTCTTTAATGAGTCGATTATAAAACCATCAATTCGTTTCCAAATGTAAGAGGTAAATTTAACCGGCTTGGGATTCCCATGCTTATCACAGTAATTAAGATCATAACTTTCTATTTTCTTATAAACGATAAGGATAGCTTCTGCTAGCAAATCCTCTCCAAATGACCGAATTAACGATGGAAACGCAATTTTATGGATCCTAAAGATTAAAAAGCCAACATGGCGAAGAACAAGCTCTTCCCTACTTTTCTTTGATCCTCTTTGAGCTTTGAGAATTAAACGTCTTTCTTCAGATAGGGGAATTTTTGGATAGCGCCGAAGAATGTCTCTGTATG
>Ga0247842_10001537_pt1 | contig 38237 bp, 33 predicted proteins | sample LaCruzMarch2015__3_FD_192411 | JGI IMG/M metagenome (GOLD analysis project Ga0247842, IMG submission 192411) | Freshwater microbial communities from meromictic Lake La Cruz, Castile-La Mancha, Spain - LaCruzMarch2015_19m | ecosystem: Environmental > Aquatic > Freshwater > Lake | place: Spain...
TCGGTCTCGCTGTTGAACAGGCGCCGCGCCAGGCGGCGGCCGGCGGCGATGGCGACCGGGGTCAGCGGCTCGCGGCCGGTGACGTCGCCGATGGCATAGAGGCCTGCCACATTGGTGTTCTGGAAGGCGTCGACCTTGATCAGTCGGTTGGGCGCGACTTCGACCCCGGCCGCCTCCAGGCCCAGGTCGGCGCTGTTGGGCGCCCGGCCCACGGCCCAGATGATGGTGTCGAAACCGGTCAGCGGCTCGCCGGTACGCGGGATCAGCGCCAGCCCGTCGGCCCGCCGCTCCAGTGCCGAGACCTCGAACTGGAGTCCCAGGCGGATGCCGTCCCGGCTCATGGTCCGGGCCAGGGCCTCGCCGACCATCGGGTCGAAGAGCCACAGGACCCGCTCCTCCAGGGCGACCACCGTCACCTCCGAGCCCAGCGCGCGCAGCACGCCGGCCAGCTCGACGCCGACATAGCCGCCGCCGATGATCGCGACGCGGCGCGGCTGCTGCGCCAGTTCAAAGAAACCGTCCGAGGTGATGCCGAGTTCGGCCCCGGGCATCCGCGGGACCAGGGGACGGCTGCCGGTGGCGATCACGATGTGGTCGGCGCTGTAGCGCTTGCCGTCGACCTCGACGGTACGGGCATCGACCAGACGCGCGTGACCGCTGATGTCGGTGATGCCCTCCTGCTTTACATAGCCGTCCCAATATTCGTTGATCCCCTCGACAAACTGATTGCGCCCGCCGACCAGGGTCGACCAGTCGAAATACTGGTCCTTGGTGCGCACGCCGAAACCCGCGCCGTCGCGCACCGCCTGGGCCAATTGCGCCGCGTACCACATGACCTTCTTGGGCACGCAGCCGCGGTTGACACAGGTCCCGCCCAGGGGGCCCGGGTCGATGACCGCGACCCGCCGCCCCAGTTGGGCGGCCTGCTCAGCCGCCGCCAGGCCGCCGCTGCCGCCGCCGATGGCGATCAGATCGAAGTGTTGGCTCATTGCGTGGTGCTCCGGGGTATTTGGGGATTTGCTCACGCGCAGACGCAAAGACGCGGGGCATCAGGAACGAAGTCGCGGTGCGGGCCAGTCGATCCCGGGGGTGGACGGCGCACCGCTGATAGCGAACCCAATGCCCTTGGCGTCTTTGTGTCTTGGTGAGAAACCTGCTTCCTTCAGGCCGCGCGCTTGGCCAGCCACTCGGCCAGCTTGTCGGACCCGCCGATCAGCTCGCCGTTGATGTAGACCTGGGGCACGCTGGACGCCCCGGCGACCGCGCGCAGGGTCTCGTCGGTGTAGTCGCGGTTGAGCACCAGCTCCTCGTAGACGATGCCGGCCTCCTGCAGAGCGGCCTTGGCCTTGGCGCAGAAGGGGCAGCCGTCGCGGCTGAAGACCGTCACGTCCAAGGGCTTGGGTGCCTTGGGTGCCACATAGGCGAGCATGGTGTCGGCGTCGGAGACCTGGAAGGGGTCGCCCGGCAGGTCCGGCTCGATGAACATGCGCTCGACCACCCCGTCGCGCACCAGCATGGAGTAGCGCCAGGAGCGCTTGCCGAAGCCCAGGTCCTCCTTGTCCACCAGGAGCCCCATGCCGGCGGTAAATTCGCCGTTGCCGTCCGGGAGGAAGGTGATGGCGTTCGCGTGCTGGGCCTTCTGCCACTCGTTCATCACGAAGGTGTCATTGACCGAGACGCAGACCACCGTGTCGACCCCCGCCGCCTTGAAGGCCGGGACCAACTGGTTGTAGCGCGGCACATGGGACGAGGAGCAGGTGGGGGTGTAGGCCCCCGGCAGGGAGAAGACCACGACGGTCTTGCCGGCGAACACCTGGTCGGTGGTCACGTCCACCCACTCGGTCCCCTGACGGGTGTGGAACACTACCTGCGGGACGCGCTTTCCGGTACGATCTTCTAACATTTCGGAGGTCTCCTGGGTTGATAAGGGGTTGCTGAGCCGCGGCTCGTCAAGTCTCGGCGCGGGATGACCCCGCCCATGTGGTGCACTATACGGAAGGGGGAATGATTCGGAAAATGGATTATAAATATCGTTACGATCGCCTAGACCTATCAATGGCCCCGGCGGGCAGCGACCGGTCCGACCGGACGGCGCTGGTGCGGCCATGAGCCCGGCCGCCCCGGGGGCCATCTGGCTGCTGCTGGACAGCCGCAGTTTCGGCGGGGTCGAGTCCCATGTGCTGACCCTGGCCGCCGCCCTGCACGACCGCAATATGCCGGTACGGGTGGTCTTTCTCAAGGACCACGGCCCCCACCCCATGGCGGCGGCCCTGGCCGGGCAGGGGATCGCCTGCGATGTGCTCGCGGGCGGCTGGCGGGGTCTGCGCGCCGCCCTGGCCGCGGCGCCGCCCGGGCTGCTGCACACCCATGGCTATAAGGTAGGGGTCTTCGGCCGGGTCGCGGCCCGCCTGGGGGGTTTCCCCTGCGTGAGTACCTACCATGCCGGCGAACCGGGTCCGGGGATGGTGCGTTACTACAACATCCTGGACCGGGCGACCGCCGGGCTCGCCGGCGGTATCGTGGCGGTGAGTCGGCCGATCGCCGACCGGCTGCCCCGCCGGACCCGGGTGATCGACAACTTCGTACCCCTGGCGGCGGGGCCGACGCGGTGGCCGCGGGCGGCCGCCTTCGTCGGGCGCCTCAGCCATGAGAAGGGCCCCGACCTCTTCTGCCGCCTGAGCGGGCAGGTGCCGGGGGTGGAGTTCGTGGTCTATGGGGACGGTCCCCTGGGTGCCGAGCTGCAGGCCGCCTACCCGCGGGTGCGCTTCGCCGGCCAGCAGCCTTCGATGGCAGGGGTCTGGGGTGAGATCGGGCTCCTGTGCATGACCTCGCGTCATGAGGGCCTGCCGATGGCCGCGCTGGAGGCGATGGCCCACGGGGTGCCGGTGGCCGCCTTCGCGGTCGGCGGCCTGCCGGGCCTGATCGACGCGGGGCGCAACGGCTGGCTGGTGCCGCCGCTCGACCTGCCGGCCTTCGCCGCGGCGGTGCGCGCCTGGGCGGACCTGGACGCGGCGGGCCGGGCCGCGGTCAGCCGCGCGGCGCAGGCGACCATTGCCGCCCGCTATACCCCGGAGGCGGTGCTGCCGCGCCTCCTGGAGGTCTATCGGGAGGCGGGCTGGCAGCCCGTCGGTACCTGAGAGCGTCGATGGTTCGCGCGGCTTCGTCTCAGACCGAGGAGTCGGCAGCCACAAGCCGGGCATCAACGACCGTGCCGGCTGGTGACAAATGGACAGGATTAACAGGATTAACAGGATTTCGCAGGATTAACAGGATTTCCGGAGGTGGCGATGCCCGTAACCACGAAATCATTGTCCTGTCAATCCTGAAAAATCCTGTTAATCCTGTCCATTTATTTGCAACCATTCGGGCTTCCAGATGGCAGCAGGATCGTTATCGCTTCGTACCAGGCTGAGCCGCCCATGCGTATCCCGACCGACACCAAGTGGCGCCAGATCATCATCGCCGTGGCGGCCTGTCTGCTGGTCTGGCTGGCCTGGCGGGGGCTGCCGAACCCGGCGGTGGCCTTTATCATCGCCATAGTCCCGCTCGCGGTCATCGGCGTCTTCCGCGCCCCGGTGCTGGTGGTGCTGCTGTTCGTGTGCTTCTCCTTCTTCCGGCTGCACGAGGCCTTCCCGCTGCTCTATCAGCTCAAGATCCCCAAGCTGCTGTCGCTCGCGGCCATCAGCGTTCTGTTCTGGAACATTTTCATCGCCGAGACCATCAAGCCCTATTGGCGCTTCGAGTTCACCCCACTGACGATCTTCATCGTCCTCATCACCGTCGGCGTGCCCCTGGCAACCAATGTCCCGGAGGCCCAGAACTACTATACCCAGGTCTATTCCAAGATCGTGCTGATGCTTTTCATCGTCGCCTGGCTGCTGCGTGAGGAAAAGGACTTTCTGCTCGGGGTGCGCATGATCGTGATCTCCGGTATCGCCATTGCCTATGTCGCGATCTACAACAAACTCAACGGGATCGGGCTGGTGGAGGAGACGCGCGTGACGATCGGCCGCGAGATCGACTCCTCGCTCGGCGACCCGAACGACCTGTCCTCGGTGCTCCAGTTCCCCTTGAGCTTTGCCGTCGCCTTCGTGCTCACCGCGCGCACCGGGTTCTTCAACCGGTTGCTGGGGCTCGTGGGGATCGTGATGCTGATGTACGCGATCCTCGCCACCCAGAGCCGCGGGGCCTTGTTGGGGGTGATGTCGGTGTTCGGGCTCTACGGCTGGCGCTATGTCAAGAACAAGCTCTTGTTCGTCGGCGGCGGGGGGCTGGCGGCCATGGTGCTGTACGTGGCCGCGGGGGTGGGGAGCCGCAAGACCGCCCAGTCCTCGGACGGCGGTCTCGATACCTCCTCGGAGCAGCGTCTGCACGCCTGGGAGGCGGCCGTCGGCATGGCCACCGCCTATCCTCTCTTCGGCGTCGGCCTGCACTGCTATTACAGCAACTATTATGCCTTCACCCCGAAGTGGGACGGCCTCAACCATGCCGTGCACAGCACCTGGTTCGGCGTCCTGGCCGAGAGCGGCTATATCGGATTCATCTTCTTCATCACCCTCTTCGTCGGCCTGATCCGCTCCGGTATCAGGAATATGAAGACCGTGGACCGTCACGCCGCCACCATCTCGCCGGCGGTGAGCGTGGCGACCCAGGGGGCACTGATGGGGCTGGTGGGGACCGCGGTCTCGGGTTCCTTCCTGACCATGGGCTTTACCTGGCCCATCTATATCGCCGCCGCCTTCGTGATCTCCATCGCCCAGTTCCTGGAGGACAGCTATGGCGCGCAGGACGGCAAGGCGGTGTCGGCGGCGCCGCAGAAACCCAGTCGCCTGGAGCGGCTCCGGGCGCGGCTCAAGGCGGGCCGTGCCAAGCGGTAACGCGGCGGCAAGACCGGGCGCCGTGACAGTGATTAGTCGCGCATGATGGAAGTGCCCAGACCAGTGCCGTAGGGCGCGCCGTGCGCACCTTGAGCGGCTGCGGTCGATCGCCGCGGCCAGGGTTTCGGTTGGCGCCATGGGGCGCACGGCGCACCCCAGGGTCGCGGTGCGGTCAATGGTCCGAGCATTTCCAGCGTGCGGTACTGGTCCCCGCGGCGGCGCGTCGGACCTTGCGCCGCCGCGACCCATCGGCCATCCTGACCGCTGAACCGCCATGGGGACCGCCGTGACCCGCGACCGCCAACCGCCACTGCACCTGCGCATCTTCATCGCCTCCCCCGGCGATTGCCCGGATGAGCGCGCCACCGCCTGCGCGATCGTCGATCGGCTCCCGCAAGACCCCCTGCTGCGCGGCCGCGTCACGACCGAGTCGGTCGCCTGGGACCAGCCCGGCAGCCGCCTGCCGCTCCCGGCGACCCTGAGTCCCCAGGCGGCCATCGCCGCCGGGCTGCCGCGCCCGCGCGACTGCGACCTCTGTCTCGTCATCCTGTGGTCGCGCCTGGGCACCCCGCTCGACCCCGCCTGGGAGACCAGGCCGGACGGCACCCCCTATGCCTCCGGCACCGAGTGGGAATACCTGGACGCCCGCGCCGGTCAGGCCGCGCTGGGCCGGCCCCAGGTCCTGATCTACCGGCGCGAGGGCTTCGCGCCCATCGACCCGCGCGACCCGGCCCGCGCCCAGGAGCAGATCGCCCAGTTCCAGGCGGTCGATGCCTTTTGCGCCCGCTTGCGCAACCCGGACGGGAGTTGGTCCGGGGCGGTCAACGCCTACCCGGACCCGGCCGCCTTCGCGGCGCGCCTGCCCGACGACCTCAAGTCGGTCATCAAGCGGCTGCTCGAGCGCAACCCGGACCAAGCCAGCCCGTCCGCCGCCCCGGACGCGCCCCCGGGGGACCGGATCATCACCCTGGCGGAGGTCCGCCCCCTGGAGCGCGCCTATCTGGAGCGGCTGGCCCGGGTCTCGCGCCGCCTGGAGCGCCAGGGCGGCGGCGTCTCGGGGGCGGCGGGTGAGTCGCAGGCCCGGCTCAGGCTCGATGCCGTCTACACCGCGCTCCTCACCCGCACCCCCAGGGCCGACCCGCAAGACCCTGACCGCACGCCCAAGGCCCGGCGCCCGGACGAGTCGGCGCGGGGCGAGCGCCCGCCGCTCTCCGCCCTGGAGCTGCTCGGGCTCACTCCGCGCCTGGTCCTGCTCGGCGAGGCCGGCTCCGGCAAGAGCACCTTCCTCGACTTCGTGGCCCTGTGTCTGGCCGGCGAGCGCCTGACCCGCGACCACGGCGCCGCGGACCTGCCGGGGCTCGAGCTCCTCACCGCCCCCTTGCCCGGCGACGACGGTGAGCCCGGCGAGACGCCCCAGCCCTGGACCCAGGGCGCGCGCCTGCCGGTACTGGTGACGCTGCGTTATTTCGCCGCCGAGTGCCCCTGGCCGGACCAGTTGGACGCGCCCACCGGCGGCGACCTGCTCTGGGACTATCTGGCCCGGACCCTGGGGGCCGTCAGGTCCGGCTATGCCGCGCCGCTCAAGCGGCACCTGGCGGGGGAGGGCGGACTGATCCTGCTCGACGGACTGGACGAGGTCCCCAAGGGCCCCGAGCGCCGCCGCGTCCAACTGGCCATCGAGGGCTTCCTGGACCAGTTCGCCGCCTGCCGCGTGGTCCTGACCAGCCGCACCTATTCCTATCGGGACGACGACTGGCGCCCGGAGGGCTTCGTGGAGGCGGAACTCGCCCACCTGGGCGCTGGCCAGGTCCGTCGGTTCGTCCGGCGCTGGTATGCCCATGCCGCCGAGCGCGGGGTCTTCTCCGCCGGGCACGCGACTGGGCTGGGTGCCGACCTGGAACGGGCCATCTTCGGCCGCGCCCAGCTCCGGGAACTGGCCGAGCGCCCGCTGCTGCTGACCCTGATGGCCCGCCTGCACCAGCGCGGCGGCGGGCTCCCGGACGAGCGCGCGGAACTCTACGAGGAATCGGTCAAGCTCCTGCTGGAGGACTGGGAGCAGTCCCGCGTGGTGCTGGACGCCGCGGGCAAGGTCCGCTCCTGCCAGCCGAGCCTGACCGAGTTCCTCAACGTCGGCAGCCGCCGCATCCGCGGCCTGCTCGAGGACCTGGCCCTGGCCGCGCACGCGCGCCAGTCCGCGCAGGAGGGCGGCAGCGCCGACATCGAGGCGCGCGAACTGGCCGCCGGCCTGGCCGCCCTGCCCGGCGGGCGCCCCGAGACCCCGCCCAACGACCGCCTGCTGATCGAGTACCTGCGCCATCGCTCCGGCATCCTGACGCTGGCCCCGCGCGACGGCTGCTACCGCTTCCCCCACCGCAGCTTCCAGGAATACCTGGCCGCCTGCGCCCTGGCGGGGCTGCGCCGCGGCGAGGGCGAGATCGCCGCCCGGGTGCGCGCCGGCCCCGAGCGCTGGCGCGAGGTCGCGCTGCTGGCCGCCGCCCGCGCCCGCGCCACCCAGGGGTTCGTCTGGCGCCTGGCCGCCAAGCTCTGCCCGGGCCCGCCGCCGGCCGCCGGTCTGGAGCGCACCGCCGCCTGGTGCGCCCGGGTGGCCGGCGAGGTCCTGAGCGAGTCCGCCGAGCTTGCGGACCTGGACCCGGACGACGCCGCCACCCTGGGGTCGGTGCGTATCTGGCTGGTGCGCCTCCTGGGGGACCCGGTGTTCCCGGCCGCGGAGCGCGCCGCCATCGGCCGGCTGCTCGCCCGCCTGGGCGACCCCAGGCCCGAGGTCATGGACCCGGATGCCATGGACCTGTGCTGGGTGCCGCCCGGACCCTTCGTCATGGGCAGCGATGACGATGACAATCTGGCCTTTGACCGCGAGAAGCCCCGCCGCACCCTGGACCTGGAGCCGGGCTACTGGATCGGCCGCTATCCCGTCAGCGTCGCCCAGTTCCGCGCCTTCGTGGACTCACAGCCCGGTTTCACCCCCGGTGACCCCGATTGTCTGCGCGACCCGGACAACCAGCCGGTGCGCTATGTCGACTGGCACGAGGCCCTGGCCTTCTGCGACTGGCTCACCCGGCGCTGGGCCGACCGGCTGCCCAAGGGCTGGCGGGTCACGCTGCCGAGCGAGGCGCAGTGGGAGAAGGCGGCCCGCGGCGGCCTGCGGCTGCCCCTGGGGGTTCTGCCCCCGTCCAAACCGGGCGACCTGCACGGCGGCCCACCCGCTGTCGCCCTGGTGCGGGACAATCCGGCCCCGCACCGGCGCTGGCCCTGGGAGCAGGACGGGCCGGACCCTGAGCGCATGAATTTCCACGCCACCGAGATCGGCGGACCCAGTGCCCTGGGCTGCTTTCCTGCTGGGTCCAGCCCCCACGGCTGCGAGGAGATGGTCGGCAACGTCTTTGAATGGACCGCCAGCCTCTGGGCCGACGGCAAGCCCTATCCAGAGTCCGCCGCCGACCGGGCCGCCCGGGACGCGCTGACCGGCACCGGGTCGCGGGTGGTGCGCGGCGGCTCTTGGGGCGACGGCCGGCACGGCGCGCGCGCGGCCGCCCGCGGCGACGGCGATCCGCACGGCCGCTTCGACAGCATTGGGCTGCGTGTCTTGTGCGTCTCCCCCATTCACTGATCACTGGATCACTGATCACTGATCACTGATCCGACCACTGATCCTCTCGTGAAGGTCGCGCAGCGACGCTGTGGGAGCGGCTTCAGCCGCGACGAGGCCACCGGCGGCTTACGCGGTCGCGTCGCGGCTGAAGCCGCTCCCACGAGCGGGGCCGGGCATTCGCCCCGTTCCGCAGGTCACTGGCATCAACCCAGAAAGACCTGTTCTCTCACAGAGACACAAAGATCACAAAGATCGTCCAGGCGATCTGTCGGTCGAGAAGGTCACTTGGGCGGTGATCGGCGCAAGGCCTCAAAAATTTTTTTTCCTTTGTGTCTTTGTGTCTTTGTGAGAGCAATTCCCGGATTTTGGCTTAGGTCAAGCACCGCACACCTCCCGGAGTCCAAGGCTTCAGCCTTGGCGCCCTTCCAAGGCTGAAGCCTTGGACTCCAGTCGGCGGGAGCGCGGTCCGCGAGTGCGCCTAACGGCCATGAGGGGTTGTTCGTCACCCCCTGAACATGGAAGTCCCCGGCGAGGGCGGCTTTCACGGTAAACCTGATGGCAGTGCGTCCCGAAGGTCTGTCCCGTACAGCGCCAACAGGCGATCGGCGATCCGCGTGAGCCCGAAACCGGCCGCTACCCGCGCCTGCAGGTCCAGCGCGAGCCGTTCCGACCAGGGATTGCCGGCGAGTGCCGCGGCCAAGGCCGCGGCCCCAGCGGCCGGGTCAGCGGCGGGGATGCGGATCAGGTCGCCGGTCAGGCCCAGGGTGTCGAACAGGGGGTCGTGCCGGTGGGTGTAGACGATGGGCAGGAGGCCCTGGTTCAGGCACTCGAGATAGGCGTTGGAGAGGCCCTCGACGCCGGAGATGGCGAAGAAATAGTGGGCCGCGGACAGCTCGTCCAGCAGTTGCTCTTTGCCGAGGTGGCCGAGCAGCGCCGCCTGGGGGATGGTCGCCGCGACCGCCCGGCACTGGGCCACATAGTCGGCGTCGTATTCCCAGTAGTCGTTGGTGAGCGAACCCGCCAAACGCAGGCGCAGGCCGGCGCGCGCCGCCTCCGGCAAGGCGGCGAAGAGGCGCAGGACCTCCAATTGGCCCTTGCGCGGACAGACCACGCCGGAGAGGACCAGGGTGCGGCCCCCGGTGTCCGGCGGGCGGGGCCGGGGCGGGGCGACGGCATTGGGGATGTTGACCAGGCGCGGGCGGGCGCTCGCCACCAGGTCGTCCGGGTTCTGGACGATCCAGGCGGACAGTTGCCGCAGCGCCAGGCGCTGCAGCCGGCTGCCCCGCCCGTCAAGGAGCGTGGCTGGGTCGTCGTGGCCTTTCTGCGTCATGTGCAGGAAGACCCGGATGCCCAAGAGGCGCAGTAGCGGGGTCAGGTGGACCACGTAGTTGTGTCCATGGAAGTGGACGGCCTGGATGCGTTCGCGCAGGCAGCAGAACAGCACGGCCCGCCATACCCGCTTGGCCTGCCACACGTCCAGGCGTCGGCGCAGGGGCGGCGGGTAGGGCGGGGGGATCGCCGGTCCCTGGTCCAGTGAGATCGCCTGGACCCGGACCCCGGGGCGGGTGTTCAGTTCCGCCGCGAGCATCAGGGCCTGGCGCGCCCGACCCGAGTGCAGGGGCGGGGCGTTGAAGAGTACATAGAGGATACGCATGCAGTGCCCCCGTCGTGGATCGAGTCCTTTGGCTTAAGCGACCAGTCGGGATTATGCCTGAGGGACCGGGCGTCGTTGTCGTTGTCGTGGTCGTGGTCGTGGTCGTAGTCGTGGTCGTGGTCGCGGTCGTGGTCGTAGTCGTAGTCGTGGTCGGATTATTCGATTACGACAACGACAACGACAACGACAGCGTACCCGGGATCGCGCTTGCCACATCAGTTCTGATCGCGCCTGCCCGGGGCGGGACGCCCCGGCTCCCGTGCCGGGACGCCCCGGCTCCTGTGACGGTTGCTTGCCCGCCGACAATCACTGACAATCCCCGCCGTCTTGCCGCCACCGGAGCCCCGCTACCCCTAACCCCATGGCCGTCGGAACCCTCAAACATTGGGTCAAGCGCCGGGACCATCCGGTCTCGCGTCTGCTGTATCGGCTCGCCAAGGCAGCGCGGACCTTCGAGGTCCCCGTGATCCCCGGGCTGCACCGCGCCCTCTATCACTTGCATCGCGGCAGCCTCGCGGCGTTCGCCAATCTGTTGCGGGTGTTCTATTACACGCCGCTCTTCAAGAGCCAACTGGAGGGGCCGGCACCGCGGCTCTATCTCTACAGCGGGATGCCGCTGGTGACCGGCGCCCTGCGCATCCGGCTGGGTGCGGACTGCCGGGTGTCGGGCATCACCACCCTGTCCGGGCGGACCAGCGGGACGGCCACGCCCAGCCTGGAGGTGGGGTCGAACGTGGATATCGGCTGGCAGAACACGATCGCGGTGGGTCGCCGGGTGGTCCTGGGTGACAATGTGCGCCTGGCCGGGCAGTGCTTCCTGGCCGGCTATCCGGGCCATCCGCTGGACCCCGCGGCGCGCGCCCAGGGCCTGGCGGAGACCGAGGATCAGGTCGGCGACATCATCCTGGAGGACGACGTGTGGCTGACGACCGGTGTGACGGTCATGGCGGGGGTGCGCATCGGTCGGGGTACGGTGGTGGCCGCCGGGAGCGTGGTCACCAAGGACCTGCCGCCGCTGGTGCTGGCGGGCGGGGTGCCGGCGCGGGTGATTCGCCCGCTCGCGCCCGCCGCGCCCCCGCCGGGCGGATCAGGCGACGCACGCCGCGCATGAAGGCGCCGACGAACAATGCCCGGGCGCGGCACTGAGCGCCGGATGATGGGCGGCAACACCACCGCGCCGTGGCGCTGCCGGCCGTGATCAAGTCGACCCTGATCTACGCCGGCAGCTATGTGCTGATGCGCAGCGTCTCCTTCCTGACCCTGCCCTATGTGGCGCGGGTCCTGGGTCCCGTGGAGTTCGGGCGGCTCGATCTCCTGGTGACCGCCACCCAGGCGGTGGGTCTGCTGGCCGGTTTCGGGATCATGGAGGCGGTGCTGCGCTACGCCAGCACCGGCGAGCGGTCCGCCCCCGGGGCGCCGCTGGACGCGCGGGCGGCCAAGGCCAACGGGCTCGGACTCACCCTGCTCTGTGGTCTGCTGTTCCTGGGTGCCCTGTTGGCCGTGACGCCCTGGCTCGCGCGGGTGCTGCCGGGCGCTCAGGAGGCGGACCTGCTCCGCCTGGCGATGCTCGCGGGGGTGGCCTCGGCCTGGATCGCCCTGCCCAACGTGATCCTGCGGATGCAGGACCGGGCGGCGGCCTATGCGAGCTTCATGGTCGTCTACGCACTCCTGCAGGCGGGCGGGAACGTCATCGCCGTCTATCTGGGCTACGGCATCTTCGGCATCATGGCGGTGAGCGCCGGGTCGGCCTGCCTGATGGCCTGCGTGGCGGTGGTGCAGCAGATTCGCGACAGCGGCATTGCCCTGGAGCCGCGGGCGGTGCGCCCGCTGCTGCTCTTCGGCCTGCCCATCCTGGGCAGCGGGGTGGCCGCCTTCATGATGAACGGGATGGAGCGCTGGGTGCTGGCCGCGCACCTGGACCCGCTGGACTATGGTCACTATGCGGCGGCGGTGAAGCTGTTCGTGCTGTGCGTGATCGCCTTCCAGCCCTTCGGCCTGTGGTGGGGCGCCCAGCGCTACCGGTTGCTGGCGGGCCCGGACGGGGAGCGGCGGCTGGTCTACTACGCGACCCTGGGGATCCTGCTCCAGTTTCTGCTCTGCACCACGGTGTCGCTGCTCAATCCGCTGCTGCTCGATGTGCTCTTCGGTGCGGCCTTCGCGGTCCCGGCCTGGTGGACCAGCGCGCTGCTGCTGGTGCTCCTGATGCGCAGCGTCGCGGACCTGACCTCTATGGGCCTGTTCCTGGGGGAGCGCAGCCATGAGCAGATGATCATCCAATATGCCGCCGCCGCGGTGACGGTGACGGGGCTCTTCACCCTGATCCCCCGCTTCGGCTTCCCCGGCCTGATCCTGGCCCTCACGGCCGGGGCCGCCCTGCGTCTGGTGCTGAGCTACCGCCTGAGCCAGCGCCGCCGGCCCTTGCCCTATCCGGTGCTTGCCGTTGCGGTGCTGTTCGCGGTCTATCTGGCAGCGTCCTATGGCTTCGCGACCCGTTTGGCGGGGGTCGGCCCGGTCGCGCTGGTGGGGGCCGCCGCGGCGGTGCTGGCCCTGATGACCGCCCTGGCCTATGTCACCGGGCGCGCGGTCCTGGTGGGCAAACGCTGACCGCCGTCCGGCGCCCGCCAGGCGCGCCCCGGCCGGTTGTGGTTGCTTGCCCGTCGGCGATCACTGACAATCCCGACGGACTTTCCACCGGAGCCAAGCAGCGTGACGCGTGACCTGATCGTCTTCGGCGAGGACTGGGGCGGTTTGCCGAGCAGTACCCAGCACCTGGTGCGCCACCTGGCCCGGGATCGCCGGGTGCTGTGGGTCAACTCCATCGGTATGCGCCGGCCGCGCCTCTGCGCCCACGACCTGGGGCGTCTGTGGCGCAAGGTCCGCGCCATGCTGGCCGGCGCGGGGGGCGGTGCCCGGCCGCCGGGGGCGGCGGGCGAGCCGCCGCCCTTCCCGGTCCTGGCGCCGCGCGCCCTGCCGTGGCCGGGCAACCCGCTGGCCCGGGCCTTCAATCGCCGTGTGCTCGGGTCCCAGGTGGCGCGTGCCGCCGCCGCCCATGGGCTGCGCGAGCCGCTCCTGTGGACCTCGCTGCCGACCGCGGTGGAGGTGGTGGGCACGCTGGGCGAACACGCGGTGGTGTATTTCTGCGGGGACGACTTCGGTGCCCTGGCGGGGGTCGACCATGCCCCGGTCCTGGCCATGGAGCGCGAACTGGTCGGGCTCGCGGACCTGGTGTTCGTGGTGAGCGGCCCCCTGGCCGCGCGCTTTCCCCCGGCCAAGACGCGGCTGCTGCTCCAGGGGGTGGACTTCGACCTGTTCAGTACCCCGGTCGCGCCGGCCCCCGATCTCCCGCGGGCCGGTCCGGTGGCGGGCTTTTTCGGGATGCTGGAGGACTGGGTGGATACGGACCTGCTCGCCGCGGTGGCGCGGCTCCTGCCCGCCTGGCACTTCTTCCTGATCGGGACCGTGAAGACCGAGGTCTCCGCCCTGAAGGCCCTGGGGAATGTCACCCTGGCCGGACCGCGCCCCTATCGGGACCTGCCGGGCTATTGCCAGCACTGGAGCGTGTCGCTGCTGCCATTTCGCGACGGCGAGACGATGCGTGCGGCCAATCCGCTGAAGTTGAGGGAGTACCTGGCGGCGGGTCGGCCGGTGGTCAGCACCGACTTTCCGTGGCTGGACGGCTACCGGGACCTGGTGGGCGTGGCCGCCGGACCCGCGGCCTTTGCCGCCGCCCTGGAGGCCGCCCACCGGGAGCCTGCGGCGAGCGCGGCGCCGCGCCGCGCCCGGGTGGCGGGTGAGTCCTGGGCGGCGCGCGCGGCCGAGGCGGCGGCGCTGCTCGCGGCCCTGGGCTGAGGTCGGCATCGATCCGTGAAAAAAAAACGACATCATTCACCGGAAACCTGACCGCGGGAACGGACAGGGCGGGCGCGCCGTCCGATACTATGGGTGTCGTGTCGGGTCGCGGCGGTTACCCTGTGGGACCGTCGCGGCGGCGGGCGAAAACAACCCGGTTCCGGTCGGGCCGCGGCACCGGGTGCCGCGCCGGACGCCGGCCGGGATCAGCGATCAACCGTCGGCGAAGACTCCAAGTGGCAGCCGATCTCTCTCATAAGCTCTACGATATCCTGGCGGCCGGTTGGCGGCAGCGCTATGTCGTGATAGTGCCGATGTTGTTGATGCCGATCCTGGGCGGGATCGTCGGCTACAAGATGCCGCCCAGTTACCAGAGCCACACCTCGCTCCTCATCGTGGAGACCGCCTTGCAGAATCCGATCATGAAGGACCTGGGGGTACCGGTGTCCCTGTCGGACCGCAAGGCGGGTCTCGCCGAGTTGCTCAAGAGCCGCCAGGTGATCGGCGGCGTGGTCGATAAACTCGGGTTGGTCAAGCCGGGCCCCAACTACGAAGGAGACCGGGAGAAGAAGATCGGTGAGCTGAATCGGGGCCTGGGGGTGTCGTTCATCGGCAAAGACATGCTGCGCATCAATTTCAACGCCCAGTCCAACGCGAATATGAAGGCCATCCTGCAAGGGATCAGCGACCAGTTCGTCGCACAGATCATGGCCCCGGAACGCTCCGCACTGAAGTCGTCGGTGGACTTTCTGGAGGCGCAGATCAAACGGCAACGCGACGTGCTGGAGGTCCTGGAGCGGAAAATGGCCCAGTTCCGGGACGCCCACAGCGATGGGCTGCCCGAGTTTTTCTCGCAAAACATGGCGCGCCTGGCGCAACTGCGGCTCGACATCTCCAAGAAGGAGTTGGAACTGGCGGGCGCGCAGGAGACCATGGCGAGCATCGGCCGGAAGCTCGCGCGCAACAACCCGGTGGTGGGTCAACTGGAGAAGCAGATCATCGAATTACGCGGCGAACTGGCCCTGCTCAGTGCCCGCTATACCGCCAAGCACTCCAAGGTGCAGGGGGTGACGCGCCAGTTGGAGCGGCTGGAGGCGGAGCGGGGGCGGCTGATGGCGGAGAACGACCAGACGTCCGACATCGAGCGGATGCTCAATACCCCGGTCGGTACCTCCGGGGTCGACGATGCCCGCTCGGTCAACAATCTGCTGGTCTCCCAGTTGGACCGCTACTCGACCGCCAAGACCCAGGTCGAGACGCTGGAGCGCGAGCTCGACCGGCTGCGCACGGACTTGAAGGCGGGGGAGCTGAAGTCCCGCGATACCGGTACCGTGGCGCAGAAAATGAAAGAGATGGAACGCGACATCAAGATCCAGCGCGATGTCTACGAGGACCTTCAGGCACGCCGGGAGCGGGCGAACGTGACCAGCCAACTCGGGCAGTTCGAGCAGTCCGAACGCATCAAGGTCGTCGATGCGCCCTTCACCCCCCAAGCGCCCACCAACAAGCAGAAGACCATCATGTTCGTGCTGGGCGGTGTCTTTGCCGGCCTGGCCTTGGGCGTGAGTCTGGCGACCGTGCTCGAGCTCCTGGACTCCACCATCCGCAGTCGCCGCGTGCTGGAGGCCTTGACCGGGGACGGCGTCCCGATGTTGGCCCGGATCCCGCCCCTGCGGGCAGCGGCGGCCGTGGAGACACCGGCGCCGCCGGTCTTGAAACCGGTGCCGGTACTCAAGCGGAGGGCCAGCGCATGACCCGGGTCTGTCAGGTGGTACAGCATTTGCGGCCCGGCGGTATCGAGACGCTGGTCCTGGAATTGGCGCGCCTGGCGCCGGCGGGTCAGGACACCCGCATCCTCAGTCTGGAGGGCAGTCCGGCGGCGTCCCGCGCCGCCTGGCCGCGGCTGGCCGAGACCGCCGCGCCACTGGATTTTTTCGCCAAGGGTCCGGGCTGGCGGGTTGGGGTCTGGTGGGCCCTGTGGCGGCACCTGCGCCGGGTGCGGCCGCACGCGGTGCACACCCACCACGTGGGGCCGCTGATCTACGGCGGCCTGGCGGCCCGGCTGGCCGGGGTGCCGCGCATCGTCCATACCGAGCATGACGCCTGGCACCTGCGCGACCCGCGGCGGCGACGCCTCCAGCGGCTGATCCTGACCCTGGTGCGGCCCCGCTTGGTCGCCGACTCGGCGCAGGTGGCGGTCGCGGTGCGCGGACACCTGCCGGGCTGGCCGGTCCAGGTCATCCGCAACGGGATCGATACCACCCGCTTCACCCCCGGTGACCAGGCGGCCGCCCGGGCGGCCCTGGGGTGCGGGTCGGCCCTGCCGCCCGCCGCGCCGCTCATCGGCTGCGCCGCCCGTCTGCACCCGGTCAAGGGGCATCGCTTCCTGCTCGAGGCCCTGGCGCGGCTCCCCCCGGGGGTCGCGCTGGCCCTGGCCGGCGGCGGCGAGGAGGAGGCGGCCCTGCGCGCCCAGGCGCAGGGCCTGGGGCTGGCGGCGCGGGTCCATTTTCTGGGGCGGGTCGATGACATGATCGGTTTCTACCGCGCGCTGGATCTCTTCTGCCTGCCCTCGCTGGCCGAGGGGATGCCCTTGTCGCCCCTGGAGGCCCAGTCGTGCGGGGTGCCGGTGGTGGTGACTGCGGTGGGCGGGGCGCCGGAGACGGTGTGCCCGCGCACCGGACGCCTGGTCCCGCCCGCGGACGCCGCCGCGCTCGCCGCCGCGCTCGCCGGGCAATTCGGTCAGGGCGGCCGGGGGGACCCGCGGCGCTTCGTGCTGGAACACGGCGATGCGCGCGCCATGGTCGACGCCTACACTGCGCTCTATGAGTGATGTTGCGCCGGAATCTGTGTAAAGTTGCGTTAATGAGACCCCCAGGGGGCGGTCATCATCACGCGCCCGCACCCGCACCGCCCAGACCGAAGAACCATTCGCGATGACGCACACCATCCTTACAATCCTGACCCTGCTGGCCGGCGTCCTGGTGGTCTATCACCACCTGGGCTATCCGCTCCTGCTCAAGTGGCTCGCCGGCCGACGGCCGGAGACCGCGCCGGTCGCGCTGCCCCGGCGCGCCTACCGGCCGGCGGCGGCGGATGCCGAGCGCCCGGTGGTCGCCATCGTGATACCGGCCTACAACGAGGAGGATCATGTGGAGGACAAGCTCCGTAATCTGGCGATGCTGGATTACCCGAGCGATCGGCTGCGCGTGGTCCTGGCCTGCGACGGCTGCACCGACGCCACGGCGGAACGCGCCTGGCGGGTGGCCCGCGAGCCCGAGTGCCAGGACCTGTCCCTGCAGATCCTGGAGTTTCGTCAGAATCGCGGCAAGGTGGCGGTGCTCAACCATGTGATCCCCAACATCGATTGCGACCTGCTGGCCTTGAGCGATGTCTCGGCCCTGGTCTCGGTCGATGCCCTCCTGGTCGCCGCCGACTGTTTTCAGGACCCCAAGGTCGGCGTGCTCACCGGGTCCTATAGGCTGTTCGGCTCCTATTACCCGCAAGCGGGGCACCAGAGCGGGGAGAGCCTGTACTGGCAGTACCAGAGCGAGATCAAGCGGCAGGAGGGGGTACTCGGTTCCACCATGGGTGTGCATGGGGCCTTCTATATGATCCGGCGGGACCTGTTCGAGCCCTTGGATCTGGATGTCATCAATGACGACTTCATGTTGCCCATGCGGATCGTCGCCCGCGGCTATCGGGCCCTCTACGAGCCGCGCATCCTGGCCCTGGAACTGGAGTCCGCCGGCTTGGATCTCGATCGTTCGCGCCGCCGCCGGATCGCGGCGGGCAACATGCAGCAGTTGGTGCGCCTGGGCGCCCTGCTGCGCCCCTCGCTGCGCGGGGTGGCCTTCGTCTTCGCCTCCGGTAAGGCCCTGCGCGCCCTGATGCCCTTCCTGCTGCTGCTGCTGCTGGGCGGCAGTGCCGTGCTGGCCGTCCATTCGCGGGTCTTCCTGGCGTTGTTTTTGGTCCAGGCCGTCGTCTATCTGACGGCCTTCGTGGTACAACGGATTGGCCCGGCCCGGGTCGTCTGGCCGCTGCAGGCGCTGCATTATCTGGTACAGGGCCACCTGGTGGGGTTGGTGGGCTCGGTCCGTTATCTGTTGGGGTTGGAGCGCGGGCGCTGGCGCCGGGCCAACCTGGCGCTCGCCACCCCGGCCCCCGAGACGCCGGGGACCTGAGGTGCGGGACGCGGGCCTGATGGGTGCGAAACGGCCGCGCGCGTGCGCCGGGCGGCGTCGGGCCATCCGGGGCCTGCCCTTGGGTGAGTCCCGTTCGGTGATCCGGGGCCCTGGCCCCGCCCCTGGTCGACTTGGAGTAGTGAATTGAAAATCAACATATACAAACAACCCGGTGAGGTCGCGCTGGTGGTGCTGGAGGGCGAGTTCGACGCGGTGAGCGCCCCCGTCACCCGCACTGAATTCGAGCGGGTCCTGACGGAAGGCGGCGGGGACGTGATCGTCGACTTGAGCGGCGTGACCTTCATGGACTCCTCCGGCGCCGGGGCCCTGGTGTTCCTGCACAAACGGCTGGTGGGCCTGAAGCGGACGCTGGAACTGATCGGCGTGACTGGTCAACCCCATGACCTGTTGGCGCTGCTGCGCATCACCAATGTCATACCGGTCAACCAGCGGGTGGTGGTCCGGCCGGGGCCGCAGGAGGATGGTGCGTGAGGGGGGCCGCCCGGGTCCGGGTCCCGGTTGAGGTGCTGCTGTCCTGGGCAGTGACCGCCTGCGTCCTGTCGGCCTGTACCTGGTGGCCCCCGTTCGGCGGCGGCGGGATGGCGGAGTTGAGCCGTCCCGACCGGCCGAAGTGCACCGGGTGTCTGCGACCCCCGGACCCGACCTGGCAGGAACTCGACACCCAGCGCCAATTGGCCCAGGACCGCTTGGAGATCCTGGTGTTGCGGGGCGCGCAGTGGTGTCTGCCCGGTCAGGTGGTCGCGGCGCGCGACCTGCAGACCCGTATCGTGCGGGAACTCTTCGGGGGGCTCCCGCTGGACGCCGCCAACGATCTCATCGTGGCGCGGGCGCGCCTGGCGGAATTGGAGCGGCGCCTGGACTACATTCAAGGCAGCGGCGCCTGTATGACGGCCGCAACGGCCGGCGCACCCTACCCGGTTGCGGACTAGCCGGGCGCGGTCACGGTCATCCAGTCGCGATCATGAGCCGGACCTGGCCTGCCTTGTGCGTTCGGCTGTTGCTGGCGCTCTGGTGGCTGGCCGCCGCCGCCGTGGTGGGCGCCGCCGACCCGGCGCCGCCGGTTGCGGTCAGCGCCGCGGCGCCGGCCGCCGCCCCGGGCGACGCGGCGCAAGCCCCGGGCGAGGGGATCGAGGCCCCAGGCGACGCGACCGACGGAGCGGATGAGGCGTTGACCGTCGGGGACGTCCTGCGCATCGATCTGCCCGGGGAGGACACCCTCAATGCGGAGTTTCCGGTGGATCGTCAGGGCCGCATCCGGCTGCCGGAGGTCGGCTATCTCAAGGTCGAGGGCTATCGCCTGGAGGAGGCGCAGCAGCGTATCCGGCTCGCCCTGGCCCAGGTCCTGCGCGACCTCTCGCGGCTCTCCGTCACGCGCGAGGAGCCGACGGTCCTGGTCAAGGTCCTGGGTTTCGTCACCAAACCGGGGCAGGTCACCCTGCCCGCGGACGCCGGGGTGCAGGCCGCCCTGGAGGCGGCCGGGGGCCTGCGCGCCGGCGCCCAACTCGACCGGATGCAGGTGCGCCGCCAGGGCGAGGTCATTACCTTCGACTACAAGCGCTATCTCGATACCGGCGACCCGGCGCTGATGCCCAGGCTCAAGTCCCTGGACGAGATCTTTGTGCCGGCCTCGCCCTTCGTGGGCAATGTCCAGGGCTCGTTCAGCGACACCAAGCTGGAGAAGACCGGCGATGCGGCGGACGAGACGGCCGGCGTCAAGGTGTTCGGGGAGGTCCGCTCGCCGGGTATGTTTTCATTCAAGCCCGCGATGACCATCGTGGATGCCCTGATGCGCGCCCAGGGCGTCACCCAGTTTGCCGCCGTGGATCAGATCCGGCTGATTTCCGACGGGGCACCCCAGAAGTTCAATCTCTCCGAATACCTCGACCGCGGCGACAAGTCCCTTCTGCTGGCACTCCAGCCCGGAGCGACCGTCTTTGTGCCGCGCCAGCAGGAGGAGATCAAGGTCGGCCGCAACACCGTCTATGTCATGGGCGAGGTCAGTCGCAATGGCGCCTTCGAGAACAGCGACAAGGCGACCTTCATGGACATCCTGGCCAACGCCGGCGGTCCCACCCGGTATGCGGAGACGAAGAATATCACGATCCTGCGTGCCGACGGGAGCGTGGAACGCTTCGATCTGCACGCCTTCACCGAGGGGCTGAGCAAGACGCGGCCGCCCAAGATGAATTCGGGTGACGCCATCTTCGTCCCGGAGAAGACGGACCAGAACGAGAAGTCCTGGCTCAAGATCACACCCAGCCGCGCCGTGCGCATCATCGGTGAGGTGGTGCGGCCCGGCCGCTACGAGTGGTCGGACGAGATGAACCTGCTCGACCTCCTCTCCCATGTGGGCGGCCCGACGATGAAGGGGGATACCGCCCACCTGCGGGTGGTGAGCACCGATGCCGCCGGCCGCAGTCGGGTCCTGACCTTCGACCTGGAGGGCTTCCTGCTGAAGGGCGGCGACACCAAGGATTTGCCCAGGATCGTCGCCGGAAGCACCATCGTGGTGCCCGCGCTGCCCGATGATCCACGCGACAACAAGGCGCAGTGGCTGCTTCAGCCCGCCAAGGACAGCATCTACATCATGGGGCAGGTCAATGCCCCGGGGCGCTATGCCTTCAACGACAGCATGGGGTTCCTGGACCTGCTGGGCGCCGCCAATGGCCCGAGTGCGAGTGCCGACCTCTACAACGTCCGGGTCAATCACCGCAACGGTAAGCGGGTGCAGGTTACCACCCTGAACCTGGCGCGGTATTTCGAGACGGGTGACGACTCCCTGCTGCCGAAGATCAGGGCCGGGGACACCATCTTCTTTCCCGACCGCACCCCGGACTGGCGGCAGGAAACCAAGGAGGCGACGGTGCGGGTCCTGGGGGCCGTGGGCAAGCCCGGGCGCTACCGCTTCGACGATTCCCTGACCCTCCTGGACCTGCTGGCCCAGGCCGGCGGCCCCACCACCAACGCCTGGACCGAGCGGGTCACGGTGGTGAATCTATCCTGTTGCAAAGATCAGGCGCGGGTTTTCAACCTTGAAAAATTTGTGCGCAAGCCGGATTTCTCCCTGCTGCCGGTGGTGCGTGCCGGCGATACCGTGTATGTTCCCGACAAGACGCAGAGTACGTTAGCGGAGGTTCGTCAAGGAATCACGGACGTGATTCGCGTAATCTCACTCTACAGCCTGCTCGATGCCTTGGGGCAGGGCAATTGACCATCGGACCACGCGCACTGGCCGCCCTCGCCGGGAGCCGTCATGACTGCCGAATTTGTCGAATTTCCTGAACACTACGTCGAACTCGAGCGCGTCTACTCCCGCACTATCGGGCGCGGGCTGCGTTCGCTGGTCGTCACCTCGGCGGATCAAGAGGAGGGCGTCACCACCCTGGTCGTCGCCCTGGCCAAGCGCAACCGCCACTCCGGGCGCTCCACCCTCGTGGTGGATCTCAATCTGCATCGGCCCGCACTGCATCGGCGCTTCGGCCTGAGCTTCACCCCGGCCGCGCCGGAGGGCCCCCACGGGCCGGGGGACCTGCCGCGGGTGGAACTGGCCGACGGGCTCACCGTCATGCCGGTGCCCACCAACCGCGCGGTGGCGATCCTGCTGCGCGAGGCGGGGCACTTCGACGAGTATCTCGAGGCCTGGCTCAAGCAGTACGGTGTCGTCATTTTCGATACGACGCCGCTCAATGGCGGTAACATGGGGAATATTCCGGCGGAGCGGATCGCCCACGGTTGCGAGGGGACCATCCTGGTGGTACTGGCCGGTGTCACCCCCGCCTCGGCCGTGCGGGCCGCGCTCGGCCGGCTCAAGTCCGCGGAGGTGACCCTGGTGGGAACCGTGCTCAATGACTTTCACAATCCGTCACTGGCGGAGGAACTGCGGCGCGAGACCCAGCGTTTCGACCGGTTACTCCCCGGTGTCACCCAAGAATTGCGTCGGCGTATCCGCGACTCCCAACTCCTGAACCTGGAGACCTGAGGTGCCATCGGCACCCCGGGCCGCATCCGGGGCCTGACTACAGGGCCTGACCAATGAACCCTTCGGACGCGCGTCGGCGCATCCTGCTGATCGGGGACCGCCGCACCGACGGGCTGCCGGACGCCGCGACCCTTACCCAGGCGGGTTACGTCGTGGACGCGCTGGACGCCCTGGAGGCGCTCGCGGCCGCGGCGCAGCACCCCTATGCACTGATCCTGATGGCCTTGGGGGCGGCGGACCTCGATGGGGTGATCGAGGCTACCTGGCGCATCCGTCGGCTGCCCTACCCGCGGGGCGACGTGCCGATCCTGGTGCTGACCGGGACCCTGGGCGAGACTGACCGGGAGCGCTGCCGCGCCGTCGGCATGGACGGTTTTCTGACCAGCCCGGGTGAGCGCGAGGCGCTGTTGGAGGCCGTGGCCCATTGGGTCGAGGCGGCCGACGACCCCACTTGGGGTCTGGATGCGCGCCCCGGGGTGACGCCGCCGTTGCTGAACCGACGTACCCTGGCCCAACTGGAGGACGACCTGGGGGCTGAACTGTTGCCGGAGGTCCTCTCCACCTTTCTTACGGAGGCGGCCCGCCGGCTGGGCCTCCTGGAGGCGCGGGTCGGCGCCGGCGATGCGTTCGGCGCCGCCGACGAGGCCCATGCACTGAAGGGCAGCGCCGGCACCTTCGGCGCCATGGCCCTGCGCCAGGCGGTCGACGAGATGGAGCGCAGCGGCCGCGGCGGGGACGTGGCACGCCTGACGGCCCTGCTGCCGGAGGTCAGGCGCCTGGTAACGGCGACCTGCGCCCTGTTGGCCGCGGAGTATTCCTCGGTGGTCGCCGATGCGCCGCACCCATGATCCGGACCAACCTGCAAACCTTTGAAGTCCAGGCCAGTCTGGAGGGGGTGCGTGAACTGCGGCGCAAGGTCGCCCTGGGGTTGGGTTGCACCGGGCTGCCGGAGGTGCGCCAGAACGAGACCCTGGTAGCCGTCTCGGAGCTGGCCACCAACCTGGTCCAGCACAGTGAGCCGCCGCCGCGCTGGATCCGCGTCCTGCTCTCGCGCGAGCGCGGGGATTGGCGCCTGGAACTGGCCGACAACGGCGCTCCCCTGCTGGACTGGCGCGCGCCCCTCACGACCGGGGCCATCGATGCGGCGGACTGCCTGGCCGAGGACCACGGCCGCGGTCTGGCCCTGGTCGCCGCCATGTTCCCCGATGCGTGCTACGAACCGGGCGAGTCCGCCCGGGAGTTCAATCGGTGGCGGCTGGGGCTCGGGGAGAGCAGCGTGGTGGTCGCGGTGATCGACGATGATCCGGTGCAGTTGCGGGTGATCGCCGCCTACCTCGCGGACGCCTATCGGGTCATCTCCTTCACCGCGCCCCTGGTGGCGGTGGAGCGCCTGCGCCGTGCGCCGCCGGACCTGGTGCTGGCGGACATCCGGATGCCGGAACTCGATGGCCTGCAACTGCGCCGCCGCCTGGCCGAAGACCCGGCCACCGAGTTGGTGCCCTTCATCTTCATGACCGAGAGTCGGGACGAGGTGGTGCGCGAACAGGCCGATCTGCTCGGGATCGACGACTTCCTGCTGAAACCGGTGCGCAAGCGGCAGTTGATCGCCGCCGTCCAGCGCACCCTGTTTCGCAGCCGCAGCCTGCGCGCCCGGCTCGGGCATCGGATCGACGCGGCCATTACCGAGGCGCTCAAGCCCAAACTCCCCGCTGAACTGGGGTCTTGGCGGGCGGCGGTGCGCTCGGTGGCGGCGGAGGCCGGGGGCGGGGACTTCGTCTCCTTCACCCAGGGCCCCGACGGTGCCGCCCTGGTGCTGGTGGACGTGATGGGCCACGGGGTGGCGGCCAAGTTTTTTGCCCATGCCCATGCCGGCTATATCGGCGGCCTGCTGCACTCGCGCCCCGACGCGTGGGAGCCGGCGAGCCTGTGCCGCGCCATTTCGCAGCGTGTCTTCGACGACAAACTCAACCAATACAGCCTGCTGACCTGTGTGGCGGTGCGCCTTGAGCGCTCCGGCGGGGTGGAGATCGCGTGTGCCGGTCATCCGGCGCCGCTGCTCCTCGATGCGCTGGGCGCCCACCAACTCGATATCGGCGGGGCCCTGCCGGGGTTGCAGTCGGAGCCGGTTTACGACACTCTCTCGCTCAAGTTGAAGCCAGGGGAGCGGCTCTTGCTGTTCACCGACGGGTTGTTCGAAGGGGCCTTCACGGCCCCGGACCGCAACGCCCTGGAACTGGACCTGTTGGCAACGGCCAGACAGGGGCTCGGTGCGCCGCTGGCGGACTTGGCCGACGCCTTGATGGCGACCTTTCATGCGGCGGCCGGGGACACCCCCAGGGACGACGCGACCCTGATCATCCTCGAACCCACCTCCCCGTGACCCGCCGGGGCCCACTGTCCGATTCGGCCCGCAAGACCCGGCGAAGCAAGCGATATCCATGTCCAGCAACAAGCCCAGAGTGTTGATTATCGAGGACAGTCCGGCCCTGGCCGAGGTCTATCGCAGTTACCTGCGCGGCGAACCCTATCAGGTCAAGCACGTCGGCGACGGTAAGAGCGGCATGGCGGAACTGGAGAAGGACCCGCCCGAGGCCCTGCTCCTGGATCTCAAGCTCCCGGACATGGACGGCATGGAGATCCTGAAGCACATCCATGACCGCCAGATCCCCACCTCCGTGGTCATCATCACCGGCCATGCCTCGGTGGACGTGGCGATCGACGCCATGCGCTATGGTGCCTTCGACTTCATCGAGAAGCCCTTCAGCGCCAAGCGGGTCAAGGTCACGCTGCGCAACGCGGTGGACCGGCAGAACTTGAATACCCTGGTCGAGCGCATCCGCGACGACTTCCAGCGCGACCACTATCACGGCTTCATCGGCTCCTCGCTCGCCCTGCAGGCGGTCTACCGCATCATCGACAGCGCCGCCCCCAGCAAGGCCACGGTCTTCATCACCGGGGAGAGCGGCAGCGGCAAGGAGGTGTGCGCCGAGGCCATCCACCGGCAGAGCACGCGCCGCGACAAGCCCTTCATCCCGCTGAACTGCGGCGCCATCCCCCGGGACCTCATGGAGAGCGAGATCTTCGGCCATGTCCGCGGGGCCTTCACCGGCGCCAGCCGGGACCGCGAGGGGGCCGCCGAAATGGCGGACGGCGGCACCCTGTTCCTGGACGAGATCGGCGAGATGGACCTGGACCTCCAGACCAAGCTCCTGCGCTTCGTCCAGACCGGGACCTTTCAGCGGGTCGGCTCGACCCAACTGATCAAGGTCGACGTGCGCTTTATCTGCGCCACCAATCGCGATCCCGAGTTGGAGGTGGCCGAGGGGCGCTTCCGCGAGGACCTCTTCTATCGTCTGCATGTGATCCCGATCCACATCCCGTCGCTGCGTGAGCGGGTCGACGATATCCTGATGCTGGCCAATCACTTCCTGCGCAAATTCGCGGCCGAGGAGCACAAGGCCTTCCGCGAGTTCGCCCCCGAGGTGGAGGCCGTCTTCATGGACTACGAGTGGCCGGGCAATATCCGTCAGTTGCAGAACGTGCTGCGCAACGTCGTAGTCCTGTACGACGCCGAGCAGGTCACCGTCGACATGCTGCCGCCGCCGCTCAACGGGATCGCCAAGCGCGGGGCGGCGCCGCTCGCCACACCCAAGCTGGCCCGGCCGGCCGAGCTCGGCCCCCAGGGTATCAGGCCCCTGCACGTCGTCGAGAAGGAGGCGATCGAGCGCGCCATCGAATTCTGTGAGGGCAATATCCCGCGCGCCGCCGCGCTGCTGGAGGTCAGCCCCTCCACCATCTACCGCAAGCGCCAGGCGTGGCAGACGGAGGGGGCTTAGTAACCGCGACTAGCATTCCCTAATGACCTTGTTCGACTTTTCGGTAAACCGTTTCTTAAAGCACGCGCTTCGTTCAGACTGATGGTCAATCGTCTACTCCGGGCGCTGCTCGTCGCGCTGGCCGTTGCCGTACCGGTGGTCGTCGCGGTCAAGCTCAGGCCGCTGCTGACCCCGGAGCCGGTCCTGCTGGCGGTCCCGGATCCGGATTGCGACCTGCGCGCCGGCCCCTGCACCGGACGTTTCCCGGGGGGCGGGGAGGTCACGCTCGACCTTGAGCCGCGTGGTATTCCGCCGGCCCGGCCGCTGGTGCTGCGCGTCCTGATCCGCGATCTGGTGGTCAGCGCGGTCGCGCTCGACCTGACCGGCACCGACATGGACATGGGCTACAATCGCCGGATGCTGGCGGCGGACGGCCCGGGGCGCTTCCTGGGCGAGGGGATGCTGCCGGTCTGTGTGCGAACCCACATGACCTGGGAGGCGCGGGTGCTGTTGACCACGCCCGCCGGGCTCCTGGGCGCGCCGTTCCGCTTCGCGACCTCGCGATGAACGCTGAATCTGAAAAAGAGGATTGTCCGCAAATGAACGCAAATTAACGCAAATAGATTCGGCTCACCCCGCAGGGGTGCGCCTGTTCGCCTTAGTGAACGATGCCCGCCGGGCACTGAAGTCATTTTCTTAATTTGCGTTCATTTGCGTTCATTTGCGGACAGTCTCTTCCTTCCTGTTCGCAGACCGCTCCGCTCCCGCATCCGCAACCGGAGACTTTGTTATGCGCGTATTGGTCGGCGATATCGGCGGCACCAAGACCGGAATCGGCGTCGCCGAGACCGATGGTATGGCGGTGACCCTGCGGGAGGTGCGGCGCTATCCGAGCGCCGCCTTCGACTCGCTGGAGTCGCTCATCATCCAGTATCTGCAGGAGACCGGGCAGGTCCCGGCACGCGACTGTCACCTGGGGGCCTTCGCCGTCGCCGGTCCGGTGGAGGGCCGGCACTGCCGGACGACCAATCTGCCCTGGGAGATCGACGCGGACCTGATCGAGCACATCCTGGAGTTCCGTGCGGTCGGACTGCTCAACGACCTGGAGGCCGTCGCCTGGGGGGTGGCCGCCCTGGGTCCCGACGACGTGGCGGAGCTCCACCCCGGCGGGGCACCGCAGCAGCCGGCGATCGGCAATGCCTGCGTGGTCGCCGCCGGCACCGGTCTGGGCGAGGCCGGTCTCTACTGGGACGGCACCCGCCACCACCCCTTCGCCACCGAGGGCGGTCACACCGACTTCGCGCCCCTGGACGAGCGTGAGTTCGCGCTGCTCGGATTTCTGCAGAAACGCTTCGGCCGGGTGAGTTGGGAGCGGGTCGCCTCCGGGATGGGAATCGGCAACCTCTATGACTTTCTGCTGACCTGGCACCAGGCGGCGACGCCGGACTGGCTGGCCGCGGAGATCGCCGCCGGTGACACCGCCGCCGCCGTCGCCGCCGCCGCGGGCCGCTGCCCGATCTGTGGTGAGACCATGGATTTGTTCTTCAGCCTCTTCGGGCGCGAGTCCGGGAACCTGGCCTTGAAGCACCTGGCCTTGGGCGGTGTCTATCTGGGCGGCGGCATCGCCCCGAAGAACCTGGAGGCCCTGCGCGCCAGCCGCTTCCTGGACGGCTTCTTCGCCAAGGGCCGGATGGAGCCGCACATGCGGCGCATGCCGGTGCGCGTCATCCTGCGCGCAGAAACGCCGCTCCTCGGGGCGGCCCGCTACATGGGCGTGCGCTGAGCACCGGCGCCGCCAATCTGAACCTGGAGACGAGATGACGACCACACTCAAGGTTACCGGCATGACCTGCCGGCACTGCGTGCGCGCCGTCCGGGAGGCCCTGGCGGCCGTCCCCGGCGTTACCGCGGCTCTGGTGGATCTGGACGGCGGCACGGCGCGGGTCGAGGGCGAGGCCGCCCCCGCGGACCTGATCCGGGCCGTGACGGATGCCGGCTACCACGCTGAGCAGGCCGCCGCAGACTGATCGCCGGGGGCGCCGAGCGCCCGCTCGGTGCCCAGCCAGGGCTTCAGGGCGAGTCGTCTCCGGGGTGGGCCGGTTAGATTGCCCTCCGATGAGATCGTGCGACAGATCCCGCTGATGATCGTCCTGCTGCGTGCTATCGGCGCCCTGGAAGCTGCGCCTTCCCCGGCTCCTACCGTTGGCACCGCCCAGCGCCTTGACGACCTGGAGGGCCGCATGGCGCAACTGGAACGGGGGCGTAGTGCAGGCGTAGCGCGACCCGTAGCGCAATGCCCGGCAAGCGCCCCCGGTCAGAGCATCTACGCCCTGGAAGTCCGACAGATGGCGGCCCGGATGCACACCGAAGGTGCGGGCCGGCGGGAGATCCTGGCGGCGGTGGCCGAAGCGACCGGGGGCATGGCACCCGACCCGCGCAACTGGGCCAAGACCCTGTCCCGTTGGGTCAAGGTCCTGCCTGAACCACAGGGCGCGCGGCCGGATCGCGTTCCGGTCACGCGCGTGTGAGGCGGTAGCCGGCGGACTGTGGCATTCTCTCGCGGGTGCAGTGCCTGGATGCGCCAGCGTCGTGCGCCGCCGACCCGAGCCCCGGACCATCGAGAGACTTGACCCATGGCGACAGACCCCAAGGCCCCGTCCGATCAAGGCCGCGACCAGGCCCCCGATCAGTCTGAGGCCGAATCCCCGGAGCAACGCCAGTCCGGCGACTATGAGCACCAGGACCCGGCGGTCCAGCGGCCCGCGGTCGGGGTACAGGAGGATTTTCCGGACCCGCGCCCGCCCAAGGAGTACCGCTATGACTCCTCCCTCGCGCCCGAGTTGTGTTGGGACGAGAACGGCGAGCGGGCCTTCGGCGAATGGCTGCTGGACCTGATCGAGCGGGGCGCCGCGCAGGGCGAGGCCGCGGTGTTCACGCCAGGCCCCACCTGGGCCGGCACCGCCGAGCGCTTTCAGTCGATGGCGGAGTGCGTGGCGCGCCTCAAGAGCCTGACCAGGCCCTTCCTGAACTGGTCCGGCAAGGCGGAGCGGCAGCGCATCCGGGTGCCGACCATCCCGCTCTTCGTCCACGAGCGCCAATCCACCCAGGCGATCCTCAGCACGCTCGAAGGCTACAAGGCCATCGGCACCACCGGGGACCTGTTCGGCGACCCCCGGCTCGACGTGTCCGACCAACTCGACGCCTACGACCACGTAGGCCCCTGGAGCAACCGCCTGGTCCTGGGCGATTCATTGCAGGTCATGAACAGCCTGCTGGAATACGAGGGGCTGGGTGGGCAGGTCCAGATGATCTATATGGACCCGCCCTACGGAGTGAAATTCGGCTCCAACTTCCAGCCATTCGTACGCAAGCGCGACGTGAAGCACGGCCAGGACGAGGACATGATCCGCGAGCCGGAGATGGTCAAGGCGTACCGCGATACCTGGGAGTTGGGGCTGCACTCCTATCTCACCGTCATTCGTGATCGGCTCTTGTTTGCCAAGGAGTTGTTGACCGAGAGTGGCAGCATTTTTGTGCAGATTTCAGACCAAAATCTGCATCATGTCACCGAGGTGTTGGACGAGGTTTTCGGCCCGGATAACAGAACGGCTCTTATTGCATTCAAGAAGACCGGTTTCGCGAGTAGTGAGGCCCTATCCACAACGCATGATTTTATTCTTTGGTATGCGAAGGCGCGTGATCGACAAAAGGTGATTCCCATATTTGGAGATCGCGAGCTTACGAAGAAAGAACTCGATTATCATGATCATATTGAATTATCAAATGGGACGCGCCGGGTGTTAACTAAAGAAGAAAAGAAGCTCGGCTCCAAGGTTCGCGAGATTGGGCGAGTATTTGCTCGTAACCCGATGGTTTCGCCCGGATGGCAAGACTCGCTCGGGTACCCCATAAGCTTTTCTGGAATGAAATACAGGCCACCGGCCAATAGGCATTGGGCCACGCGTGCCGACGGAATGGAGCGGCTACGAGAAAAGAACCCCCGCCGCTATCTGGACCGCATGATCGAGGTCTTGCGCAAGAGCCACACCCTGCGCCTGCCGGGCAATCTGTCGCTCAGCCTGGCCAATGTGCGCGCACTCTCCGGCGGGGACCACGAGCAATTGCACGCCGAGGCGGTGGAGCAACCCGGGAGCGATCAGGCGTCGGCGCAGGACCAAGGCGCAACCCAGAGCGCCGCAAGCCCCGAAGGGGCGCGATATACCAGCCCAGGGCAACGCCCTGGGGTAGGCGCCCGAACCGATCCAGCCCTGAAGGGGCGTGACATGGCGGGGCGCCGCATCGCCATAGTCTTCGGCCCGGAAGACGGGGCCATCGACTCCCAACAGGTCTACGATGCGGCGCGTGAGGCATATTTCCTCAAGTTCGATGCGCTCTATCTGTTCGGCTTCGCCATCCAGGCCAAGGCGCGTGAACTGGTGGCGGACCGCAAGAAACTGCGCCTGCCCTGCGTCTACGTCGCCGTCACCCCGGACGTGGTGATGTCGGATCTGTTGAAGACCAGCAAGTCGTCCGAGGTCTTCTCGGTTACCGGCCTGCCGGACGTGCGGGTGAGTCCCGCCGGGGGCGCACCGACCGGCGCCCACCTGTATCGGGTGAAACTGCTGGGCCTGGATATCTTCCGCCCCCACGACATGGAGACCGAATCCATCGCCGCCGATAACCTGCCCTGCTGGATGCTGGACACCGACTACAACGGGATGGTCTTCATGGCACGGCAGGTCTTCTTCCCGAAGACCTCGGCCTGGGACAACCTGGAGAAGTCACTGCGCGGGCGCTTCGCGGAAGGTGTCTGGGCGCACCTGGCCGGCACCGAGAGCGAGCCATTCGCGGCCGGCGCCTATCGCCAGATCGCCGTGAAGGTCATCGACGAGCGGGGCAACGAGTTGATGGTGGTCAAGCCGCTTGGTGCATGACGATTTACGTGGTGCGCCGGCCTGGGCCTGCCTGTTTTCAGAGAGAAGCGAGGAAAACCCATGACGACTGAAGAAGCGATCATCGAACGACTCAGGTTCTTACCTGATGCGGCGCTGCGCGAGGTGTTGGATTTCGCCGAGTTCCTCGCCACTCGTACGCAAGAGCGCGAGGCCCGTGAGGAGGAGACTCAGTGGTCAGACCTGTCGCTCGATTCGGCCATGCGTGGTATGGACGACGAGCCGGAGATCTATACTCGCGCGGACTTGAAAGAGTCGTTTCGATGACCGCGGAAGGGCAGGTTGTTCTATTCAGATTCCCGCGGACCGATCAGGTGGCCGGCAAGCTGAGGCCGGCGCTGGTGCTGCGTGGCCTACCGGGACCTTATCATGACTGGCTGGTCTGTATGATTTCCACGCGCCTGTACCATGCGGTACCCGGCATCGATGACATCATCCCGGATACCGACCCGGACTTCGCGTCGACTGGCCTGAAGTCGACGAGCCTGATCAGGCTCACGCGCCTAGCTGTGGTCTCTGCGGACATCTTCGAGGGCACGCTGGGCCAGCTTGCCGCGTCGCGTTTAGAGCGGCTCCGAACCCGGCTTGGGGAGTGGCTCACCGGCGGCACGCAGGAGACCAAATGACTGATCGACCCATCGCCCCCAGCGAGGTCGAGAATCCGATCATCAACTCGCCCTTCGTCGAGCCGCGCTTCCACTGGCAGATCGAGAAGGAAACGCTGCCCGTGAAGGTGGCGGGCCGCAGCCCCGCGAGCTATTTCTACCGGGTCCCGGACAGCGCGGCACGGGGCCGCAAGCGGGCGGTGCAGCTCTCACTGCTGGGCGATACGGATATCGGCCAGAAAGAGGAGCTTGCGCTGGTCAACCGGATTCGCGGCCTGCTGGCCCCCTGGCGTGCGGCCGGCTAACCCGGCACGACCGCCGTGACGCGGGAACTGCTGCAACTATGGCGGGCGGGGAGCGATCAGCGGGCGTAGCGGCTCTTCTACGCCCAGATCGAGGCGGCCGAGACCATCATCTTCCTGGTGGAGGGGCCAGACACCTTCAAGAAGGGGATGGGGCCGATCCCCAAGGACGAGCCCGGCGCCGCGGCGAAGGCGGCGGGCTTGCGTGCCTTCACCCGCTACGCCTGCAAGATGGCAACCGGCACCGGCAAGACTACGCTCATGGGAATGCTGGCGGCCTGGTCCATCCTGAACCGGGTGGCGGAGCCCACCGACGACCGCTTCTCCGACACGGTGCTGATTGTCTGCCCCAACGTGACCATCCGTGAACGCCTGAAGGAGTTGGACCCCGCCCTGGGGGATCTCAGCCTTTACCGCATCCGCCAACTGGTGCCGCCCCAGCACATGGAAGCGCTGCGCCGGGGCGAGGTGATGATCGCGAACTGGCACCGCCTCGCCAAGCAGGGTTGCAGTTCAGTCAACGGGACCATGGCACGCGATGACATCCTTGGTTTGAGGACTACCCGTGCCAGGGACAGATGTCCTTTCAGGCTGAGCAGCACGCCCAGACAGCGGCGGCCCTCAGTGCGGCCGGGATCGCCCCCGCGGAGATTGCCCGCCTCCTGCACATCCCCGAGCCCGAGCCCATGCCCGGTAACTTCCAAGGCTGGACCCTGACCCGGGACCGGGACGGCTACGTCCGCGCCCACCGCAAGATCGCCGGGCGCCGGCACACGCTGTACATCGGCAAGGTATGGGATTCGGCGCGAGCCGCGGAGAAGATCGCCGAGCGGGGGAGGTGAACCGGACCACCATCGTGTGCGCGGCCGTTCGAGGTCCGGCCGGCTCGCCCTGGTTCTCCCGATCCCGGTCACTGCGCCCGAGGTCCCGCCAGCGGATCGTCGGCGCCATGGTGGAACTGCACCCCGGCGGGTTCGAGCGGCCCGCGGTCCTGCCGGGTTCCACCTGGTCCTCCTGATCGTTCGCCGGGGTCTATGGCTTCGAGGTCCTGCCGGGTCGCGCCCCAGGGCCTCCCGCTGAGCGATCCGACGAACGCCAACCCGACCCAATTTACCCCAAACGAAAACGGCCCAGACGGGAACCGTCTAAGCCGTTGTTGTGCTTGCCCTGCTATCAAAAGGGCGCGACCCCGGTTGATAACTTCGCTTGGGTGACACCAGGGGGCGTTTCAGGCGAATCTGCGCGTATCCCTGCGGGCCTAAGTTGCTGTTTTATTGGTGCCCAGGGGCGGAATCGAACCACCGACACGGGGATTTTCAGTCCCCTGCTCTACCAACTGAGCTACCTGGGCGTGGGCGCGGAAAGCTGCCTGCCGAGCCTGCGTTGGTTCCTGAAGGCTGGGAGCCAACCGTGCAGCGCTGCGAGCCCCGTATTTAAGACGGATCGGCGCCGTCAGTCAAGCGTGAAAATGGGGCGGGAGCCTTAGGTTTTTTCGCAGCGTCCCAAGCGTTCTGGAAATAACTAATATAACCATGGAGTTGGTGGCGCAGGCCCGCGCGATCCTGGCCGGGGAGGCGGCGACCGCGCACTAGGCCGGGCGCACCCATCACCGTTGTGCCTGGGGCCGGCCCGCGTCGAGTGCCGGCAGCGGCCAAGCCGCGACCAGCCCGGCCAGGTAGGGGGCCTGGTCGTCGCTGCCCTTGGCCTGCGGATCGACCAGGTACCAGGCCGCGAACACAACCGTAACCAGTAGCCACAGGACATGCTTCGGTCTCACAATCGTCGTCGCTTGCAACGCGCCGACTCAGTTGCATCTCAGATTCGAGGGCGGGCAGTCGGCGGTTGCGTTCTCACTGACGATCAGGTTCTGGTGCAGCGAGTGGCGGTTGAGCGCGAACTCGGTCGCCCGCGCGATGCTCGCGAGGGAATCGACGGCGCCGGTCAGCGTCACCATGCCGTCGCTGGTGGTCACGCTGATCTGGAACGTCTTGAGCGCCGGGTTGTGCCGGATTGCCGATCTGATCTTGGCGGTCATGGCTGAATTGTCCATAGGGGTCTCACGGTGTTATGCAGTCGAGGTAGCTTAGAGGCAAGCGTAGCGGTTAAGGTGGTCGTGGTCGGTGCGGCGTTACACCCTGTGAGGCCTGGCGTCGGATCGACCGGCCGAGCGGGCGGCAGTGTGGCCGTCGCGCCAGGCGCGCAAGCGGCGCAACATCGGCGGCTGCCGCGCGCTGATCGCCGCCACCTCTGCGGCTGGGGCGGCGCGGCATGACACCGCCGGGGAGGGTCCAGCCCATGAATCGTCAGGGGAGTCAGGTCTCATGAAGCGGCTCATCGTCGGCCTGACGGGCGCGAGCGGCGTGGTCTACGGCATCCGCCTGCTGGAGGTTCTGAAGGGGATTGCGGGGGTCGAAACCCACCTCGTCGTGAGCAAGGGCGCCGCGCTCACCCTGCGCCTGGAGACCGCGACCAGCCTCGCCGCGGTCAGGGCCCTGGCGGACGTGGTCCATGAGCACGGCAATCTGGCCGCCCCGATCGCCAGCGGCTCGTTCCGGGTCTGCGGGATGGTGGTGGTCCCCTGCTCCATGAAGAGCCTGGCGCAGATCGCCCTGTCGCTCGGTGACAACCTGCTGAGCCGCGCGGCGGACGTGACCCTCAAGGAGCGCCGCAAACTGGTCCTGGTCCCCCGTGAGTCTCCGCTGCATCTGGGCCATCTGCGCCACATGACGGCGGTCACCGAGATGGGGGCCGTCATCCTGCCGCCGGCGCCGTCCTTCTACCACGGACCCACGACGATCATGGACCTGGTGGACCAGACGCTGGGCAAGGTCCTCGACCAGTTCGCGATCGAGCATGAACTGTTCAGGCGGTGGGGCGATGATGCACCTGGATAACGCATTGGGGTTGGGGACAGGCCTGTGCCTGCGCCTGGTCGATGGCAGGCCGGTGGGTCCTGCGCACTTGGAGGGGCGTGGGTGACTGCGCGCGGATTTGCGCTTGCACCTGCCGCGGGCCAAACTGCTGCACTGACGCACCACGCCCCCCGGCCGTCATGCGACAATTCCTGGTTTTGCGCCGGTGAGTGAGGCGCCGCCTCGGCGCGACCCGGGAAAGACCATCAGCCAAGCCGCGCGGCCCGTTCCAGGTCCAGGGGTCGGCGCGATCTAAAGGTAATCCAGACCATGGGCGAAACCGCCATCCTCACCACCTTCGGCGCCACCTTGTTTGCTCTGCTCAACCCATTGGGTATGCTGCCGGTCTTTATGGGCTATACCGAGGGCCTGGGTCCAGGGGTCCAGCGCTGGTTGGCGCTGTTCGTGGCATTGACGGTGTTGGGGCTGATCCTGGTGTTCCTGCTGGCCGGGACGTCCATCATCGGTTTTTTCGGTATCACGCTGGATTCGTTTCGCCTGGCGGGGGGCATCCTGCTGCTGTCGATCGGCATCAAAATCGTCACGGCCGAGCCTGGGAAGACAGCCAGGGACCTGGTCGCGATGACCGAGCTGGGCGCTGTCGCGGAGGCCAAGTCCGTGTATCGGCGAATCGTCGTTCCATTCGCGATGCCGCTGCTGGTCGGGCCAGGCGTCATCGCCAATCTGATCCTCCATGCCGGCCAGGCCCGGGCCATCAAGAGCGATACCCTGCTGATCGGGATGGTGCTGGTCAGTGTCGGGATTTGCGCGCTGACCTTCGTGATTCTGCTGGCGGGACGGCTGCTGCGTCGCTTGCTCGGGGATGTGGGCCTGAGCATCATGACCCGTGTCCTGGGGTTGCTCGTGGCCTCGATCGGCATGCAGTTCGTGGTCACCGGGGTGACCAATGTCATCGTTGAATCGATTGCCCCACAGGTGCTGAAACTCCACTAGGTAACGAGTTAAGAGCAAGTTAAGCACAACGGAAATGGTGTTGGGGTCCAGCACACCACGCCGGCGCAGTCGCAGGCAGGATATAATCAGCGGGCGGTGTCGTCGAACCAAGGCCAGCCAGGGTTCGTGTACCCGTGCGTCATCCCGAACGAAAACTGTTGACGGAGTGAATCATGCATACCAGGTATTGCGCAGTTGGGGTCGTGCTGGCACAAGCTGAAGGCCGGGATCAAGAAGCTTGAAAAGAAACTGTAGGCAGCACGGGGCCCCTGCGGCCCGGCTTCAGGCGCAGGGACGGGCATGACCGACCACATGATGATCGTATTCGGTATCCTGGCAGGCGCCATCGCGCTGTTTGCCTGGGGACGCCTGCGCGCCGACATGGTGGCGATCCTCGTGGTGCTGGCGCTGATGCTCAGCGGTGTACTGACGCCCCAGGAGTCGCTGGCCGGGTTCGGTGACCCGGTGGTGGTCCTGATCGCCGGCATGTTCATCGTCAGCGAGGCCCTGGTGAACACCGGGGTCGCACATCGCCTGGGGGAGGCGGTGCTGCGGGCGGGCGCCGGCAGCGAGGTGCGCCTGATCGCGCTGGTGATGGCGCTGGCGGGAGGGGTCGGGGCCTTTATGAGCTCGTCGGCGATCGTTGCCATGCTGATTCCGGTGGTGCTGGCGATTGCCGACAAGACCGGATTGAATCGCAAGCGGATGCTGATGCCGTTGTCCGTCGCGGCCCTGACCAGCGGGATGATGACCCTGATCGCGTCCTCCCCCAATTTGATCGTCGAGGCCGCCTTGCGTGCGCAGCATCTGGCCCCGCTCGGCTTCTTCAGTTGGGCGCCCTTTGGTCTGGCCGTGCTCGCCGTGGGCATGCTCTTCATGCTGGCGGCGCGCAACTGGCTCAGTCGCAGCCGCAGCGCCGCGGCCGACGGCGGGCGTCAGGCAAGCGTGGTCGATCTGATCACGGCCTATGGGCTGGCCGCTTGGTGGCACCGCCTGCGCGTTCCCGCGGGTTCCCCCCTGCTCGCGCAATCGGTGGCCGCGGCCCGGCTGCGCAGTCGCTTCGGTTGCGTCATCGTGGGTGTGGAGCGGCAACGCGACGGTAAGATACAGGGTGTGCCGGCCCTGCCGGAGACGGTGTTCGAGCCCGAGGACGCGATCATCGTCGTCGCGGACGCCCCACAGGTGGAGTCCCTGATCGCGGCGCACCGCCTGATCCGACTGCCCCCACTGAGCGCTCGGCAGCGCTATGAGGTCCTGCAGGAGGTGGGGGCGGCCGAGATCATGCTCGCGCCGGAATCCAAATTGATCGGCAAGACCCTGCGTGAGATCGAATTCCGCGGGCGGTATCGGACCACCGTAATCGCGGTTCGGCATCGCGGTGAGCCGCTCACCATGAATCTGGTGGATGAGCCCCTGGACTTCGGTGACACCCTGTTGGTCTTGGGTGACTGGGACGATATCCGGCGCTTGGGGGAGGATCGGCAGAACTTTGTGGTCCTGGCGCTGCCGGCGGAATACCAGGAGCGGCTGCCCGCGCGCGGCCGCGCGCCGGCCGCCGTGGGCATTCTGGCGCTGATGATCACGGTGATGGCCCTGGAACTGCTGCCGAACACGGCGACCGTGCTGATCGCCGCGCTGCTGATGGTCGCCACCGGCTGCGTCAAACTGGACAGCATCTACCGCGTCATCAGTTGGAAGACGGTGGTGCTGATTGCCGGTATGCTGCCCTTGGCCACCGCGCTGACCAAGACTGGGGCGACGGTGTCGATGGCAAACCAACTGGTCGCCACGCTCGGGTCACTGGGGCCGATTGCGATGCTGGCGGTGCTGTTCCTGGTGACCGCGGTGGTGGGGCTCTTCATCTCCAACTCCGCGACTGCCGTCCTGATTGCGCCGATTGCGATTCAGGCCGCCCAGTCACTGCAGGTGTCGCCCCAGGCCTTCGCCATGACGGTGTCGATTGCCTGCTGTGCCGCCTTCGTCACACCGGTGTCGTCGCCGGTCAATATGTTGGTGATGGAGCCCGGCGGCTACCGTTTCGGCGACTATGTCAAGGTCGGCCTGCCGCTGCTGCTGCTGACGATGGTCGTGACCATCGCACTGGTGGCCCTCATCTACCTCTATTGAAAAATCGCCCGCTGGGCGATTTGTCGATCTGGTTGAGAAAATCGGGTTCGGTGATCTTCCTGGAAAGAGCAGTTATCCACAGATCGACACAGATGAACACAGATTATTCATTGACTTACGCTTGGTCGCGGGCTCACCTTGCCGGCGCTTATAACATCAGCGGCAAGTGCATGACAATCAAAATAAAATCGGTGTTCATCTGTGTTCAACTGTGTTCATCTGTGGATTTCAGGATTATTGATTCGAGTGTGATACGGCATGCTGGGGCACGGCTTTCAGTTTTTTCGGGGAGGTTCGGCAATGACAGAAATGGTAGCGACGCCGGGGCGGCTCGGGGTGGACGACCGCGTGCAGCCGGGTCAATACAGCGACGGGAGTCCGCTCGATCAGGTGCATTAT
>Ga0247842_10001542_pt1 | contig 38036 bp, 20 predicted proteins | sample LaCruzMarch2015__3_FD_192411 | JGI IMG/M metagenome (GOLD analysis project Ga0247842, IMG submission 192411) | Freshwater microbial communities from meromictic Lake La Cruz, Castile-La Mancha, Spain - LaCruzMarch2015_19m | ecosystem: Environmental > Aquatic > Freshwater > Lake | place: Spain...
CATCCGATCACCTTGTCACGTTTCATTTTGGTTGGTTTCACTGCTATCACACTCAGATAGGACGACCATGGATAATCCATCATCATTTCACAAAAACCATGGTGAACAGGGTTGTTGTGGATGTAAAATATCAATTGTTTAAAATACCGCCCGTCATTTACAGGTAGGCGTCGGAATGGTGATTCGAACAAACTTCCTGTACGATGATATTGTTTGTTGAATGCTTTTGCGTATGCATTAAAAAGATTGCCAAACTGTTGAGTGGGATTGTATTTTTTCTTAACGGGGTAGACGATATCCTTCTTATCTTCATTCGGATTAATAAAACCAATTTCCCCGGGCGAGAATATCCGAACCAACAAATGAAAATGGTTTTTCATCAACACCCATGCAAAAGTCTCGGCAACCGGTTCAATATGTTCGGAATACAACCGCAAAAAATATTCATAATCCGCATTCTCCCGAAACAGGTTTTCGCAGTTTATACCCCGGTTATAAATATGGTAAAACTTGTCTAATTCTAACGGTAATGCATGTTTCATATGTTCCATTTTAATAATTTAATAAACACCGGCGGGAACTTCGTACACCGGCGGGTTTTTGGGTTTCCTTGAACCCGTCGGTGTCTTTACGACCCGGCGGAGTTTACAGAATCCAAATACTTCATCCCACATTTCTCCTTTGGTTTGCTGCCAGGGCTGCTCAACAAGTTTGCGGGTGTTGGGTTTCTTCCGGGTGGGTTCGTCCAGATAAAGCGACCTGCTATGAAAGTATTCTGCGATTGTCAAATGGTATTGTCTGAGTTTTGGGTGCATTGAAAAATAATTAATTTACTTTTAATCTTCATTTAAACACATATGGAAGCCTGGTAATGAGTTAGGTAAACAATTCTTAAAATTAGATGCTGTTTTAATCTCACCGGAAGTATTAATCCTACTAAGAGATAAATACATGCCTGCAATATTTACAAACTTTAGTGATCTTGTACCTTAACAGAAAAATTAAAATTGCGAAGGTGAGCGGGATTACCAGAATTGACCTCCAAATAGTATTGATCAGCAGATAAATTACTCCAGATTCTATTAAAATTAATAAAGTTATTACCTGAAGTGTTCTGTTGTTTTTGTCAAATTCTGAACTTCCACATTTAGTACAAACAATGTTCTGTTTCTTATCTTTTTCAATAAGTTTATCCGATAAATTAGTAATTCCAGGGCTGTTATCCATGTTGGAGTATTGATCAATCCGATCATCTTCAACAGATTTATTCCCATTATATGTCTTTAAGAAGCACACTTGTCCATTGGCCTGAGTCACAATTACGTTACCATTGTGTTTAAGATTTCCTGGGACACAGGAGGAATCACCATGCCAGCAAACACTTTGAAAAAAAGGCGTATTAAAAACTGGTATTGTGACATAGGGTAATCTTAAATCTGAATAAAATTTATAAAGGCCATTTGTTCTTAAATTCTCAGGGAGCAACAATTCCTTAAATCTTTGAATTGCTTCAGTTAAGGAATAATCAGACAATGGAGTCCCTTGATAATCCCAAAGTCGAAAAGTTAGATCCCTTGACCAGGAAAGTAAGTTTCCATCCGATATTTCCATTGCACCTTCTATAACATCTTGATGGCCAATTAATACGGCTGTTAAATCTCCCATTTTATCCCATAACCGAAGAGTACGATCATGCGACCAGGAAAGAAAATTTCCTTGCCGGGTTTCCAAAACACCATTGATACAATCCAAATGCCCTTCCAACCTGGCTAAAAGATTCCCATTTTTGTCCCATAAAATAGGGGGACTTTCTTTTGAACCAAGACCAAATTCACACCAGGATATGAAATTTCCATCCTTTGTCTGAAAAGCACTGCGTATGAAATAACCATGTCCTTCCAAAAGAGAGATGGGTTTTCCATATTTGTCCCAAAGTCGCAAAGTCATATCTCTGGACCAGGAAAGGAAATTTCCATCATGAGTTTCCAATGCACCATTAATTTGATCAGTGTGCTTTTCCAGCAGTACTAACAATTGCCCACTTTTGTTTAACAGCCTAAGGACTCTGTCCCTGGCTGGCCAGGTAAGAAAATTTCCGTCCCTGGTCTCCAAAACACTTTTTATATCATAATCAGGCCAATTGAACAGAGAGATAAGGTCCCCTTTATTATCCCACAAGCGAAGCCTTTTATCTGCAGCCCAGGTGAGAAACTTCCCTTCGCGGGTCTGAAGTACCCCTCTGATGATAGCGGTATGACCCGTCAAAATATTAATACATTTTCCACTTATATCCCATAATCTGAGTGTATTATCATTTTTTGCCCATGACAGGAAATTTCCATCACACGTTTCCAGAAATCCTTTAGCCATTCCATTATGTTCCTCAATCCTGATGACAGGTTTGACATCTTTTTCCCACAACCTTAAGGTACAATCATCTGACCATGACAGAAAATTTCCTTCACGTGTTTCTATTACTCCTCTAATACTGTCTGTATGACCTTCAAGGAGTGCCATTGGCTCTCCATTTTTATTCCACAACCTAATTATTTTCTCACCACCAGAAAAGGAATTAGACCATGATAGAAAATTCCCGTCACTTGTTTCAATAGCACTGTCTATAGAGTCAGTATGCCCAGCCAGTACAGCAATGGAATTTCCGTTTTCATCCCATAACCGAAGTGTCCTATCAAATGACCATGAAAGGAAATTTCCGTCAGATGTCTGCAAAACCCCCCGGATATTAGAAGTATGCCCGTACATTACAGCCAAGGCTTTGCCATATTTGTCCCATAACCTTAAGGTATAATCATCTGACCATGAAAGGAATTTTCCTTCCCTGGTTTCCAAGGCGTTTATTTGTCCCCCAGTATGCCCCTTTAACAAACCAATCAATTTCCCTTTTTTATCCCACAAACGAAGTGTATGCTCTTTAACATCAAATTTACTTTCATCACACCATGAAATGAAATTCCCCTCCAATGTTTCTATGACATTAGTTACTTTATCAATATGTCCCTCAAATAATGCTATAGTTTTTCCATTCTTATTCCATAACCTCAGCTTATAATCGTTTGCCCATGAAAGCAGGTTCCCTTCAGATGTTTCCAGGGCTCCATTTATATTGCTTTTATGTCCCTTAAACAAGGCTATTGTCTTACCGTTCCTATTCCAAAGCCTTAGCGTATTATCCCGTGAGCGTGAAAGAAAATTACCTTCCCTGGTTTCAAGCACATTAGTTACCATGTCAGTATGACCCTCAAAAATTCCAATCAATTTTCCGCTTTTATTCCATAACCTAAGGTCATAATCAGTAAACTCAGCGGAGAATTCATATATATAGCCGCTTGACCATGAAAGGAAATTTCCATCTGAAGTTTCCAAAACTCCAATTACCGGACACGCGTGTCCTGACATCAAAGCAATAGATTTTCCATTTATGTTCCAGAGCCTTATAATTTTATCCTGCTCTGACCACGAAAGAAAATTACCTTCCCTGGTGATTAAAACATGTTTTACTACATCAGAGTGTCCCTCTAATGTAGCTAAGAATTTTCCGTTCTTGTTCCAAAGCCGAAGGGTTTTATCCTGTGACCAGGATAGGAAATTATTATTGCCGGTTTCTAATACCCCTTCAATTCCATAGGTGTGTCCTTCAAAAACTGAAATACACGGATTCACCTGCATATGGGGTAAGCGTTGTTCCCTCCTGAGCCAGAACCAGTTGCAGTTACCTTCGGAAAGCCATTGCTCAGCACTCTGAGTTACTGGACTGTCATCGGCATGTTCTACCGCCAGTTGGAGTAAGATTTTAAAGGCAGGCCATTGGATAGAACCCCTACGCAATATATGTATATGTTCCCGGATAAATGATTCCCAGAATTTAATGCTTGTTTGGACAACCTGTGGTGCATTATCGGAAACCATCTGATAATCTTCAAAAATTCCTTCTGTTAGTTCCTGCTTTGATTTTCCAATCAGAAATGCAAAATCTGTGAGTATAGTTTTACTTTCATTCCACTCTTTTGCCCGCGTAAAATGATAAATTAACTCGGTAAAACCTCTTCTGTAATTGCCAGTCCATCTGTTAGTGTGACCCAATGCTTTGCTTTCAAAATAATAACCGAGTCTTTTGTTATATAATTGATATTTGTTTCCCATTAATTGCATTGGTTTTTGTGAAACTAGTTTGTTTCCACTTCTTCAATTAATTGATATCTTTCCCTTAGCACTTCGTTAAACTGCCTGTGAAAAAAGGTAATTATCGGAACCCCGTCGGCATCCCTTTCGGTCAGAAATGGCTCAAGATCAAGATAAAGCCGTGACCAAACAACAATTGGTATTTTCATCAGCACTTTCGGGCCGGTTTCAGGTTCTTCCAGTGCTTTTTTCATATCAATCAGTTCCTGCCTGTGATCCTTATGAGTGATCTTTTCAAGGAAGATATTCTCCCAAAAATCCTTATCAAATACAAGAATTTCAAGTATTTCATTCTCTGTTAATCCCTGGTACCTTCCGCACAGCAGGTAACTGATTGCATTCCTGACGAATTCAGAATGATGTTTTGTATTAAGTTTATCAAAAAAATCATTGATAATCCCGGGAACATCTTCCTTCATATCATGCTCTTTATCATAGTGATGCCAATCTCTGGCATTTTCGAAAACCAGCTTCAGGTAGATTGGCAAACCGGTAATCTTAAACTTTTCCAAAACAAATTGCAACTGTTTGTCTGTCAATATTCTGTTAACAGAATTAAGCCACTGTTTAAGTATGACTTCAGCCTCTTCCTTTGGCAGGACAGGCAATTTTTCGATGTAAGTTCTGCTTAAAGCCCCTTCCAGTTCCGGCAAAGCAGAAACAATAATCTTCGTGTTTTCAGGCAGATCATTTGGCAACCAGGAAAGTGACCTGGCATTATCAGAATCCGAAAGCTGATCGAGAGCATCCAGAAACAGGATTACAGGCTTTTCAGAACCTGCTAATGCAAGGCATTTACCCAAAACCTCACTCATAGTATAAAGATCGTGCAGAGAGTCTTTTCTCCCTTCCCCGGCAAGTTCCTCCAGACTTTTATTAAACCTCTTCGCTATTTGTCCGCAAACACTCTGGAGCAGTGAAATGATATTGGAAGAGGGCGACGTAGTACCTAGAAACCTATAAACAATAAATGACTCATTGCCTGATTTTTTGGCTATATATTGTTTAACAGCTTCTGCCATAACACTTGATTTTCCGGACCCGGATGCCCCTATAAGTGACATGACCCGTTTTTCTGTTTTATTTGCGAGATAACTGTCTACAATATTCAGTGTTTCGCCTCTTCCTTTAAAGTGTTTAGTAAGGCGATCTTTAAACTCTTCATGAAAACGCACCTCATGCTCAATTTCATCAGTTGTTACAATCCCTTTTATTTGCTGGTCAATAATGTTTTCCAACCTGGAATAAACCTCGCCGGCAAACCATTTTGGATCAGCCATCCTGGTATGATCATTATCCCAGGATGCATTGTAGGGAATATAATTATCCCCCAGCTTCTTTTTTAATTCATCTTTTAGTTTACCAAGCTGGTCTGTACAATAAGGGTCAGACCGGCCATTCAAAAGATCAATAAAACCATTGGCGGAGCTATTATCTGGTAATCCTTTGGTGTTCCGGATAAAAGCAAATACATGTTCCTCGGGATTTTTAGTTTCTTTTGGGGGATTGAGAGCACCTCTCAGAATTTCCTGGTGAGTCGCAGATGCGAAATAGTTAACCAGTTGTTCGGAAGTAAATTTATCAAGTCCGTGTTTTTTCAACGACTCCCTGAGTATCCTGCGTATTCTCTCCTCTTCTTTTTCCCATTCAGCGTAGATCTCGTATTTACCAACCCTGGGTTGAAGTATATATTCTTCAGGATCAGCATTTTTATCCAACATGTACCATCCTGTTTCGCCATCTTTCCCTCTGATTAAAAAGTCTTTTTCAGCAACTGAAAGTTGTTGTCTGATTATTTCCATTTCGATGCCAGGAATTTTCTCGGGAACGGGTTGCCATCCATATTTGTCTCCTAACAGAATCAGGAAATTTGGCTTAGGTGAAATTTTCTGGCAACGGTCAATCTCGTTAAAGCAGGTTTGTAAAGTTTTTTGCTCAAGCTGCAATTCTTCGTTTACACCCCATCGAAGATCGACTCCCTGAAATCTTGCACCACGTTCCTCGCAGTACTTTTCCAGTCTTGGAAACACATCTCTTTGCAAAATTCTGCGTTCTTCTTTCATATCTGTGAAAGTCGAACTTACAAATACACGAAAAATTTTAGTTTGTTGTGGCATGGGTTATTATTTTATAGAAATGAAAAACTTCTTCTTTAAGTTCCTTAACCTGATTTATATCATATTCCTGAATGTCCGGATCCAGTTCATCGAAATCTTTCAGGTCATTATGCAGTTTTTTAATATCATTGCGCACAGGGTTGTATTCCCAGGCTTTAAAATATTTATTCGCCATCCAGCGGCGGTGCTCCATTCCGGCAAGCTGTCTGACAATCGTATCGTCACTCAGAAAGCCGAAGTCAATAATTGAGGCTTCCGGGTTAACAAAAAATCCGGAATCAGTAATCTGAACAACTGATCGTATTTTTAATAAGTTATGTTCAACCACGGATCTGTTGTCATCCCTGATTTCTTCATCCAAAAGGTGCCAGGGCTGAAGCGTAGACTTTGGTAAGGGGATTTCCCGTTTTTCGCTCATGCTGTTTTCCACACTATTAACAAAGCCTGAAATGGCTCGTTTTAACCACCTGTTATGAATAGCAATAGCTTTATAATCAATAGCTTCATCAATTATATTCTGAGATGTTGAAACGGATTTTAGAATTTCGACAGTGTATATATTGGAGGAATCCTTGTGTGAAGTTCCCAATACCAGATTTTTGCTGAACCACCTGACTATTGGAACATCTCTCGCAAAAACTTCGCGGGCAGTTCTCGTGTAAGACGCCTGGGACCGATCCTGTTCGCTACAGATATAAATCACATTCACATCGGTTAAGCTATTCTCAACCAGATTGGCTGGTGTAAGATGATGAGGATTTAGTTTAACAAATTTCAGATCAATCAGCTTTGTGATGTTTTTGTGTTTTGTTAATATTTTATTTGCAACGGGATCAGTATCCTGGAGGAGAATGGTAATTCTGGTATTTTTACGGTTAATATAATGACAATTCTGGACACAGAGTTTAAAAAATTCCTCACCCATCTGGCTGTATCCAATCAACAAAACATGAACCGGAGGTGCCTTCTCATTTGTTACAGGAAAAAACCTGTCGGGAGGGTATAGCCGGAAAATATATCTTGCTCCAAGTTCGTTTACATTAAATAACTTAACTTTGGAATAAATATCGGTAACATTAATATTATCGGTATGATTATAGGTAAGCAATTCTGTTTTAACCCTTTGGAAATCTCCTAATAATATGTCCGGTATATCAATATTATTCATCTGACTATTAATTGACATAGCTTTCTCACGGAAGGAATCAAGAAGCTTTCTCAATTCGCATTTCTGATCACCTGAAAAACCACTCATTTCATAATAGGCTGTTTTTTTAAGATTAAGACTGTCGATATTGCCGGCAATTTTAAGATCATTATTTTCAGAGGTGAGACTATTCATGATAGTCATTGCATTCCTTAGAATTGTGAGATTATCAAAGTCATCACCTGTAAGTGCATAAAGGTAGTCTGCATGTTTAATTCCAACCCTTTTCAATACTTCAGGGTCGAGGGCGTTGCCGCAGACGATTTTGACACCCTGTTTTCTCAACTGCTCCAGATTTTCGTTATCGCTGTTTTTTTCAATGATCACAAGCTTTTTCTTGGGTTCAAAATTTCCGGCAATTGCATTTCCTAATTCCCCCAGGCCGCAAAGAATAGTATGTCTACGCATCTTTTTAACCCTGGAAAAATAAAACCTCTCCTTAATGACCGACAAAAATGCAAGTACAATTGTGTAAATCAAAGTGAAAATGGCGAGAAACCGGGCAGTATTATAAATTATCCTCGTTACCAGGCAATATGTAATTCCGGTTTCATAAAATCTATCACCCGACTCCATTGAAAACAGCTGGAACGAATAATACAGTTTTCTCGAAAAAGGATAACCGGGAAATACGGTATCGAAACTTATATATCCAAGAACAACTGTTAGAAGTGTCAATACTATTGGAATAATAAGACTCCAGCCAATTTTTTTATAATTCTCCATAAACGGGTATTCATTAATTCAAATAAAAAATACTAAGTGAATGCAGAGTATTATATTTCGGTGCCCTGCACCTTAATAATCGCGTTATTAAAATTATTTCTACAAATATTTTGCAGGTCTGATGTTTTGATACATGACCAAGGTGCAGAGCACCCCGATATTTGTAGAAGGTTAATTGTTACAAACTAAAAGGTGCATAGTACCGAAATATTTATTTGAAAATTCAGTTATTCTCAGAAATTATTGTCAACAAAAGGTGTAAGCCAAAAATGCGACAACTAATAATTCCTTCTACTTATATCAACAGGCTACAGTTCGGAGTTTATTATCCGGCGCCGGTAAGGAAGAAGCAGATTCTCTGCCAACTTAAATAACTCCTTTTCGTCTTCATAAAAGAAAACTTCTTTATCGCGGAAGATAAAAGGCGGACTTTTCCTGGGTGCCCTCGATACAAGATAGAAGTTGGAAACCTCGGCTCCACGGGCAATACCAGCTTCAATACACGTATTTAAATTGTATTCTTCGATTTCCTTATTCGGGTCTTTGGAAATATCCGCTATCATCACAAAGGCATTTTTTATTTTATTTGCGATATATTTCTGAATAGGTTCTTCCCTGATATTTTCAGGCAGAATTCCAAGTCTTTTCAAACCCTGAATGATTGGTTCGATCGTTCCCTGAATATTATTTTCATTAACAGGCAATGTCACGGTTGCGCCAAGCGCTTCTCTCCATTCAGGTTGTTTTTGTCTGAATTCTTCATGGTTAAGTCCTAAAAGCAGAGGGATCATTGGTCTCTTGCTTTCAACAGCCCGGACAATTTCCTTTGTAACCTGAGTGGAAGATTTAATCGCTGCATTTGATATTACTATAATAACAGCATCTGACTCATCGATTACCTGACCTGTAGTGGTTAAGTAAGAAGACCCAACCACTCCATCACGTTCATAATACCATGTACTATAACCCTCAGCCTCAAGTCCCCCTGCAATCTCAACCACTTCCGGTTCATTCAGTGCTACATGGCTTATAAATAGTACTCCCATCTGCCAGTTTTATTAAATGAAATACAAAACTTTCTTCATTTCTCTTTTCTTACAGCCAAATACCCTGCTTCTTTAATTACCTCAGGAATCAACCTGATATTTTCGCGGTCGTATTCTCTGATGTTATCGGGTAGTTCGTTCCATGATACTATGAAAGGATGTGTTTTCCTGGCTTCATCCTTTGTCTTGCCAAATACCCATCCCTGGAGTACCTTCTGCCAGTTCCACCGCGCATGTTCCCATTTAGAAAGGGTTTCAATCTCTTCAGGGGGCAGTACAAGCTTTTGCGGAACAGTTCCCGTCCTTGCTTTATGAAGTCCGATGCCAAGCAGTTTAAGCTTTCTTGGGATAGTACGGGCACTTTCGTGGTTAGCATCCCGAATGTCATCAGACAACTTTTCAAAAGGTACCAGCATTGGATTGGTTAAAGTAGTTTGTCCCTCCATTTCCCTTTTTTTACAGTAATCGTTGTGTAAGGCAATTGCAATCTGCCTGATCAACCTTTCATTAATTGCATCATAAGCTTCGAGCCTGTAAATGCAAAATCCCAGCTCTTTCAGTATGCGCGGAATAGCATAGATTGCTTCAAGGTCTTTTTTCTTATCGTCAGCGGTTAAACAATTCCATTGGACCAGATTGTTATGTATTTTTTCACTATCAATCCGGTCTTTTCCATATCTCCATCCCTGTATTATTTGCTCCCGGCACCAACGTTCGTGTTCTTCTTCTGCCAGCAATTCCATTTCTTCGTCCGAAATATCGAGTGCCGGATAGGGTTCATTTTCTTTTAGCGTTCGGATACCATGTCCTATTAATCCAAGTTTCACAGGAATATCAACTGCTGCATCCAAATTTGATTTCTTTTTATTTTCTGACAGGTCTGACCATTTTACAACCGTTGGGGTTTGCTGCCCCTGAAGTTTCCGCTGATTATAATAATCCTGATGAATCTGTGCGGCCAATCTTTCAATTAGCAGCCGCTCCCAGGTCAATGGACAACCATCAATAATTTTAAATCTTTCTTCAACATCGAGCAATGAGTAAAAACGCTCACAGGCAGCCAGCCACATAAATAGCTTTTCATCAACATGCATATCCAGTTGTTCAGGAGTAGGAAGGGCCGACATATCAAATCTTGTTTTTCCTGTAAGTCGGCTCATGTCAAGGATAGCACTCATCGAGCGGTTACCATGTTTATATTCAGGAATATTTAACATAGCCCTCAGAACTGATTCGTCAATCTGAAGTTCTCCTTTAGAGTTGATCAACTGTTTGGTTTTTACAGTTTCCTCAAAGTTCACCCTCAATATCTTTGCCCTCCTGATCATAAAGGTACTATCAATTTTGCCAGCCTGAGGATTAGGATTAGGTCCCAGTATATTTATAAAGCCCCTTAGCCTGCTTACAAAGTCTGGTCCTTTGGCATCACGGAACTGGTCGAGCTTTTTCTGGTGTTCCTTTTGTATTTCCTCATCGCTAAGTTGTATACTTTTTCTTAACTCAGAACAACCATTTTGCTCAAAATCCTGGAAAGAAGCACGGGTTCCTCCGGCAAATACAAAGATGGACTTACCAATGGGGTGAATAGCTTCCCCTTCCTTAAATTCGCCATCCTGCATCGGACTTAAAAAATATTTTAACCATCCCATTGCGCGATGGTCTTTATCGCTGTCGAATTCATCGAAAAAAGCGACAGGGACCGCTCCTGTAAGCACCTTATCACGTACTTTATGGAAATCAGCAATCAGGTCGTCGTATGATGCATACTGCGAAATATTGAATGTCATGGTCGGGATATCGTTTCTGCCCAGACTACCGAGTACCTGCTTTATTCCAAATGATTTGCCCGAACCGGGAGGGCCAAAAACAGCAATACAAAGTGGCCTGAAGGTTTTGGGATCATCCAGAAATTCGAGTATCAGGTTTTTTATCGAATTGTATTGTTCTATTTCGTTTCGGTCAAAGGTTTGCAGCTTCCCGTATTTCCCGCCAGGTATTTGGTTAAGGATTTCAGGTGCACTATTTTTAACGATATCTGCTGTAACCAGAGGTTTTGAGAGTCTGGTCTTTTCATCCATGATTCTCCAGAAATTAGGGTCGGGATTGCTCAGATCGGAGTATGTTTCGACAAAACATTCACTAAACTGATGTATTTCACCACCAAATATTTTTTGAAAAGGATATGAAACCTGGTTGTTTTCTTCAATAAAACCGTTTTTAAGCAGATTACGCATGGCCGAAAGCCCACATTTTATTCCTTCTACCAATCCTCCTAAACCTTTCTCTAATAAAGCATTACATATTGAAACTGCAAATGCCGAACCGGTACTTAAACCTAAACCCTTCATTGATGATGCATAACCACCCTCAAGGTTTTTTGGATCAAAAATCAGCAATGGTTTTTCTTCCTGGTTGCGGGGTATAAGCAAAGCTCCGTCTTTACCAAAAAGAATGATAAGGTAAGGTGCTTTTTGAAGTCCGGTAAGTGCGCTATTCCTTTTCAGCTGATAAAGCATTTCCATTGCAGACCGCTCCCATGACAAAGCTTTACTCACGTGAACGTGTTCACACAGACGTAAGTCTTTTGCATGGAGTATCAATACCCAATCGCCCTTTCTGGCACTCACTTTCTCCCAGAGTTTTCCCTGCGCCAATGGCCGGTTCATTTTATAAACCAGCATGGTTTTATCATTATCAATGCAGCCGGGGAAGGATTGCTCCTGATACCGGAATCCATTACCTGCATCATCAAGTATCAGCATGTCTGCATCCTTTATATCTTCTGTATCTTGATCCAGGACAGGTAAAACCGGGGTTTTTCCGCTTAAAGACAAGTACCCAAGATATTTTTCCACCCGGATAAACTCCTTTTTATTCCCTTTTTTATCCTCTTCTTCATATTTTGCCAATAATATTTTTGCCTGAATTAATTTTCGGGCTTCAGTTCCGAAAATGTCATCCGGAAGCCTTGGGCCGGTTACCTCTGCTTTAATACCCGCCGCCTTAACAGATTCTTTAACAAAATCAGTAAGAAGAAATGCTCCGCCTGGTAACAACGTTGTTTGTAAAGCTGGGTAAAGTTGCCAGTTATCACCATGGTCTGCTTGTCTTAACGGATGATAGAGATGGTCGATGGCGACATCGCCGATGATCATGATTTTTTTATTCATAAGATTACATTTTTGTTGCTTTCAATTTACATTTTCAAGATTGTGATTTAACAAAATTATTGATAAATATCCAGTTAAATTAAGAATAATGATTTTTTTTCCTACAATTCGTTTATGTCGACAAATTATGTTGTCGTCTGGTACTTTTATGATATTCACGCATTAAACCATTCAATATTCCGGCAGTCTATACTTGAATGAAAAATAAACCATTTTGAATTTTAAACTACATTTGTCGTCATTATTTAAATTAGAACATTCGAAAGTATTTAACCACATTTAAAAACAGTTCCAAAAAATAAATATCACCAAAATATGAATGGTAAAAAATCAAAAGGTGCCGTGATCTTATTGTTTTTGCTCATTTCCTGCAATACAAATAATAAGGAACAAGTTTCCAAAGGAAAACAACCGGTATTTGTTGACGTAATTGTTGCCGGAAATGAAAATTTTTCCAGTAATATTGAGGTAAACGGAACGGTTTTATCAAACGAAATGGTTGAGCTTCACCCGGAAATTAGTGGGCGACTGATTTATCTTAACGTACCTGATGGTAGTTCAGTATCCGCAGGCACCTTATTGGCAAAAATCAATGATGCAGATTTACAGGCTCAGAAGGAGCAATTGAAAATCCAGCTTGATATGGCAAATAGAACCGAAAAAAGGCTTTTTGAACTGCTGGGTGTAAATGGTGTGAACCAGGCTGATTATGATGCAGCACTAAGTCAGGTGAATACGTTAAAAGCAAATATAAAAGTATTGGATGCCCAGTTGGACAAAACAATAATAAGGGCTCCCTTTTCAGGACAACTTGGTTTGCGACAGGTTAGTCCGGGAGCTTATGTTACACCACAGACACTAATTGGTACGCTTGCGCAAACTGATAAGGTGAAAATCGACTTTACGGTTCCTGAAACATATGCGTTATTTGCACGAAGAGGAAATAGTGTGCTAATAAAGGCCAGCTCATCAGAGGAGAATCTTATTGCCACAATATCTGCTGTTGAACCACAGATCAATCCGGTAACACGGAATATAAAGGTGAGGGCTGTTCTCACTCAAGGGAGTATTCTGCCCGGAGCATTTGTAAAAGTTCTGCTTGATCAAAATCGCAAGGTGATTGTTGTACCAACCAATGCAATCATACCGGATGCATTCCTGAACCAGGTAGTAGTTGTTAAAAACAATAAGGCAGTATTTACAACTGTTTTAACGGGTTTAAGAAATTCTGAAAAAGTGGAAATTACCAGTGGATTGGAACAAGGTGATACTATCGTAGTAAGTGGTATGCTGTTTTTGCGTCCGGATGGAAGTGTAAAAGTAAAAAGGGCCAAATCCCTGAAGTAAATAATTATGTTGATTAAACTTTATTGATCCGACAACGTGAACATTTCAGAACTATCACTTCGAAGGCCCGTATTAGCCACGGTCATGAGTTTGTTTCTCATCCTGTTTGGTGTTATCGGCTTCAATTTTCTTGGAATAAGGGATTATCCCGCCATCGACCCTCCGGTTATCACTGTAAGCACCTCATATGCAGGTGCCAACTCCGACATTATTGAAAGCCAGATTACAGAACCGCTTGAAAAATCGGTTAATGGCATACCAGGAATTCGTACAATAACCTCCTCAAGTTCAGTCGGGAGCAGTAATATAGTTGTTGAATTCAGCTTAAGTACTAACCTGGAAGCAGCTGCCAATGATGTCCGCGATAAGGTGAGCCAGGCATCACGAAATCTTCCACAGGATATTGATGCCCCTCCGGTAGTCACAAAAGCAGATGCCAACAGCGACTTTATTATACTTATGGCTGTTCAGAGCCAAAGCAAGGGTTTGCTGGAGCTGAGTGATTATGCGGAAAACGTATTACAAAACAAGTTCCAGACTATTCCAGAGGTAAGTAGTGTTTTTATAGTTGGCCAGAAAAGGCCTTCGATGCGTCTGTGGATTGATCCTGATAAACTGAATGCACGTAACATTGCATTTAATGATATCACCACGATTTTGAATAAAGAAAATGTCGAAGTTCCTTCAGGAAAGATATATGGTAACAAGACTGAGCTGACTATAAGGGCATTGGGAAGACTAACCACCGAAAAGGACTTTAAAGATCTGATCATCCGCGAAGATGAAAATGGAATAGTACGGTTGAGTGATTTGGCTCAGGTTGAAATCGGACCTGAACAATACGAACAGAGCTGGAAGTTAAATGGAGTAAGTGCTGTTGGGTTGGCGATTACGCCTCAACCAGGAGCAAATTATATAAATATATCCGACGAGTTTAACAGGCGGCTTGATGAAATTAAGAAATCGCAAAAAAATGATATCCAATTTACTACGCTGGTTGATAATACTATAAATGTTAGAAAATCACTTTCAGAGGTAAAACAAACCCTGATGATAGCAATAATCCTCGTCATCCTTGTCATTTTTGCCTTTTTCAGAAGCTGGCTGATTGCCATCAGGCCACTTATAGATATTCCCATATCGCTGATTGCCACTTTCTTTGTGATGTATTTAGCCGGATTTTCGATAAATATTCTATCATTACTGGGAATTATTCTTGCGACGGGACTGGTGGTGGACGACGGCATCGTGGTTACAGAAAATATATTCAGAAAATTTGAAAAGGGTATGCCAATCCGGAAAGCAGCACTTGAAGGTAGTAAAGAGATCTTTTTTGCTGTGATTTCAACATCTGTGACCCTGGCAATAGTTTTTCTGCCGGTTTTGTTTTTACAGGGATTTATCGGCAGCCTGTTCAGGGAATTTGCTATTGTGGTAGCCACGGCTGTTTTGATCTCTGCATTTGTCTCTCTGACTATAACACCGGTACTGAATGTTTACCTCAACAGGCCAAATGTTAAGCATGGCTGGTTTTATAGAAGTACCGAGCCTTTTTTTACCGGAATGGAAAACGGATACAAAAGCACGTTGCAGAAATTCATAAAAAGAAGGGGAATTGCCTGGATAATTGTTTTGCTCTGTCTTTTCATCACCTTCTTCATTGGAAGGAATCTTCAGAGTGAGATAGCACCCCTTGAAGACAAGGGAAGTATACGGTTCCAGATCAGCGGACCGGAAGGTGCCAGTTATGGGTTTATGACAAAAGCAAGTTCGGAATTCGCAAACTATCTGATTGATTCTGTTCCGGAAAGAAAATACTCATTTTTGTCTATTCCTGGGTTTAGTAGTCCGGGACTGAATGCCGGAACTGGCCGTCTTGGTCTGATGCCGGCATCTCAGAGAAAAAAATCGCAGAGCGAGATAGTAAGAGAATTATCCAGGAAGGTAATCAGATATAATAACCTGCGAATCTTTCCTGTAGAAGAGCAGACTATCGCTGTTGGTTTAAGCTCAAGAAGCTCATTACCTGTCCAGTTCGTCATTCAGAACCTTGATTTTGAAAAGCTTAAAACAGTAATCCCAAAATTTCTAGATGCTGCCCGGAATGAAAGCACGTTTCAGAATGTTGATGTAAACCTGAAATTCAATAAACCTGAGGTTGATATTGTGGTCGACAGGTTAAAGGCACGTGAATTAGGTCTTACTGTAACTGATATAGCATCAGTATTGCAGAGTGCCTTTAGCGGACGGCGTCTTGCCTATTTTATTATGAATGGCCGGCAATACCAGGTCATCAGCCAGGTTGGGTTACAGGACAGACAACAACCGACAGATATTTCCAAGTTGTACGTCCGGAATAATCTTGGAAACAATATAGCCTTGTCAGAAGTATTTGATATGTCGACGAATGCAAACCCTCCTACTTTGTATCATTTTAACCGTTACAAATCTGCTACAATTTCTGCCTCGCTGGCTGAAGGAAAAACTATCGGAGATGGAGTCACTACGATGAAGAGTATCGGTGACAAATTGCTTGATGAAAGTTTTCAGACCTCGTTAAGCGGACCATCACGCGACTTTGCCGAAAGTTCTTCAAACACTGCTTTTGCATTTATTCTCGCGCTGCTACTTATTTACCTGGTGCTTGCAGCGCAGTTTGAAAGTTTCAAAGATCCTTTTATTATAATGATTACTGTTCCCCTTGCTGTTGCAGGTGCCATTTTATGCTTATTAATATTCAGGCAAACCCTGAATATTTTCTCTGAAATCGGGATGATAACACTTATCGGGCTTGTAACAAAAAATGGGATCCTGATTGTGGAATTTGCCAATAAAAAGAGAGCACTCGGTTTACCGAAGTTCGAAGCTGTAACAGAAGCTGCAGTGCAACGCTTACGACCTATCCTTATGACCAGTCTGGCTACTTCGCTTGGTGCCCTGCCCATTGCGCTGAGCCTGGGAGAGGCTGCGGCAAGCCGTGTTCCACTGGGCATCGTTATTGTGGGAGGTATTTTATTTTCGCTTATCCTGACCCTGTTCGTAATTCCTGCAGTATATACTTATGTTTCAGGTAAACATATCAGGCAGGAAGAAATTGATAACCAGTTTAATTAGACAACAAATGAGATTGCTGAATACCCTTTTCATATTAATTCTGCCCCTGGTTTCTGCCGCTCAGATTTCGGTTTCACTCAAAAGTGCTATCGATACAACACTAAAGAACAGCTTCGATATTCAGATAGCTGCCAATATAGTTGGTATAAGCAAAATCAACAATACTGCCGGTGTTGCAGGAGCCCTTCCCACAGTAAGTGCAAGCATAACAGATAACCAATCAGTTACTAAAGTTCTTCAACGATTGAACAGTGGCGTTGAAATTCAAAAGAACAACGCTTCCGGTAATAATCTGACTTCAAATATGACTGCAGGCATCTTACTCTTCAATGGTTTCAGGGTTGTTGCCACAAAAGCAAGGCTGGAGCACCTGCAAAAACAAAGCGAACTGCAGCTAAACCTCATAATTCAAAATAGTATTGCTACGGTAATGGCCAAATATTGGGATATTGTAAGGCAGGAGACATATTTGAGGATTATCAGTACATTATTGGATGTATCGAGGAATAAACTCGAAATAGTTACAAGCCGAAAGAATGTTGGTATGGCGAATGATGCCGATTATTTGCAGGCATTGATAGATGTAAATACAGTAGAGCAAAACCTAAGGAGCCAAAAACTTGTGGTTGAGCAAACTAAAACCGAGCTTCTTCAGCTCATGAGCATTAAGAAATATTATTCTTATGATGTCGGGGATAGTATCATTGTGGATAGATCCTTACAATTAAACACCATCCTTGGATTTCTTCAAAAGAATCCACAATATCTCTCATTTGACCAACAGGTTAAAATTTCTGAACAGGTGGTTAAAGAAGTTTCTGCATTGCGTTATCCCTCCTTGCGTCTCAATACGGGATTAAATTTTAACCGTAACGAAAGTGCAGCAGGTTTAACGCTTATGAATCAAAACTTTGGACCATACGCCGGTGTTACTGTGCAGATCCCTATTTACAATGGTAATGCTTATAAAGTACAAAAAGAAACCGCCCTCTTCAATGTTGACAACGCAAAATTACAACAGCAAAACTTACTTAACGCTCTTACTGCAGATGCTATTAAAACATACCAGACTTATAGCACTACATTGCAACAGATTAATTCTCAGGAACATTCCGTGGAATTATCCGGGAAACTGATCAAGGTGGTAATGGCCAGATTTAAAGCGAATCAGGCTACGATACTTGATGTGAAAGCGGCTCAGGCCAGTTATGAAAACACAGGTTACCAATTGGTTAATTTAAATTATGCAGCTAAGATTGCTGAAATTGAATTAAAACGCCTTTTATATCAATTGGGCGACTAAACCTTATAAAATAGCTGGTTTTCACGACAATACCTTGCAGTATTATATTGCTTATTCCTCATCTTTCTTCCATTTATCCTGTCCGAACCGGTTTGTCAGGATATTAAGAATCTCATTGGCAGACGATTCAATGGGTTTATTGGTAATCTGTATTTCGGTAAATCCACCTTTTTCGAATATTCGCCGGGCATAGTCAAGTTCTTCCGCAACTTTCCTCTTGTTGATATAATCGGTATCAATATCCATGTGCAGGCTTTTGACCCTGTTTGCCCGCTGTGCAATAAGATAGACGGGTGAAATATTCAATCCGAATACCCGTCCCGGATCGGCTTTAAACAATTCTTCCGGAGGAAAAATACCGGGAACAAGAGGAACATTTGCTACTTTCCATCCAAACATTGCAAGATATACACTCAGCGGGGTCTTACCCGTCCGCGATACGCCTGTAAGAACAATATCGGCCATCATTATTTTTTCCGGATTTTGTCCGTCATCAACCTTTAAGGTGAAATCAATTGCTTCGACCCGCCTGAAATAAGCTATATGGCTCAGCCGGTACAACCCGGGTTTACTTATTGGCTTAGTGTTCAATAATTCAGACAAATAGTCCGATAAATCACCAACAAGGTCAAAATGGCCAACCCCACTTTGGACACAAGAATCGATCAACATTTTTCTTGCTTCGGGATCAACCATTGTATGAACTATAACACCCTTGGTTATCAGGGCCTTTGAAATAACATCATCCATTCTCTCCTGATTCAGGACATCAGGGACAATAATCACAGGGATTGTGTTGTCGGGAAACTGGATCAGCACTGACTGAACTACGGCATCACCCGCCAAACCCTTACCTCCGGAAACTATATAGATGGGCGGCACCTTTTCGGGCTGATAATCTTTGTTCATAAAAATCTTTTTCAATTTAGATAAATAGTTTTAATTTTTGAAAAAACACCCTGCCTTTCAGCAATAAACTGTCGTTGTGACCCGTTCTTTAAAAGCATGAAATTAATATATTTTTAAGTACAGCCATTCTTTAATCTGTATATATCCCCGCAGGACACTGGAGGGTGTATTATCTGTGGTTTAATTTCATTCCGGCTTTTCCTAACTTCATCCTCCTTTTTGTTCAGTTCACCGGAAATCTGACTAAATCAGATTGTTGAGGCTACATATTTGCATCAGGATTCAAAAACAAAGACGATGAAAAGATTTTTAATTATACCGATGATTCTTCTTGTAACTTTCGGTGTTTGTGCACAGCAGGTTCAAACCATTCGTGGCCATGTTACTGATAAGGATTCAAAAACTCCACTTCCCGGAGCGAATGTGGTACTTGTTGATTCAAAACCTTTATTAGGTACAATTACTGACGCTGAAGGAAATTTCCGTCTCGAAAAAGTGCCTGTGGGCCGGCGGAGTTTGAACGTCAGTTTTTCAGGGTACAAACCGGCATTCTTCCAATCACTCATTATTAATTCTTCGAAGGAAGTTATACTGGAAGTGGAACTGGAAGAAAATGTTATCGCCGGATCAGAAGTGGTTGTTCGGGGATCAGCCCGAAAGGATGAGACCCGGAACCAGATGGCGATGGTTAGTGCACGCTCTTTTACTGTTGAAGAAACAGAAAAATATGCAGGCAGCAGAGGGGACGTGGCCAGAATGGCAATGAATTACGCGGGTGTTTCGTCAGCAAATGACCAGCGTAACGATATAATTATTCGTGGAAATTCGCCAAGCGGGTTGTTGTGGCGGCTTGAGGATATTGAGATTTCAAACCCAAACCATTTCGCAGAAAGTGGCACTACCGGTGGTCCGGTAGGAATGTTGAACAACAACCTGCTAAGGAACAGCGATTTCTTTACCGGAGCTTTCCCGGCCGAATATGGAAACGCGCTCAGCGGTGTATTCGACCTGAGTCTGCGAAACGGAAATAATCAAAAACACGAACAGTTGTTCCAGGTTGGTTTTAATGGTTTTGAAGCGGGAGCAGAAGGTCCTTTCAATAAAAAACATCAGTCATCATATCTGGCCAATTTTCGCTACTCGACCCTCGAATTAATGGATGGCTTGATAAACCTGGGAACCTCCGGAATTCCAAAATACAAAGATCTTTCATTTAAACTGAGTTTTCCCCTTAGGAAAGGGCGCATTTCTGTTTTCGGTTTGGGTGGTAACAGCGAAATAGCCATGCTCGACAGTAAAAACGGCAATCAGCAGGATATGTATTCTGATGAAGGTCAGGATCTGATAAACCGTTCGGGAATGGGTGCCACAGGATTGTCGTTTACACGGTTTATAAACGACCGGACCTGGTACAAACTTACCCTTTCCGGAATATATCAGAATGGAGGGACTACCATCGATACACTTGATGTTAATAATAACACTCATCCCAGTATTGATCACCATTACACCGAATTTCGTACCTCACTTACCGGTTATTTGCAAAAAAAATATAACAGCCGTCTGTCGTCAAGGGTTGGATTTATTGTCGACCGGATGGGGTTTGATCTATTGACCAAAACTTTTGACAATGAGTATAAGACATTGCGACCCGTGATTGACTACAGGAGAGGTTTGGGGGATGGAGTTACAATGCTGCAAACTTATGCTCAGGCAACCTTTCGGTTTAACGAACAGATCAGTTTAGTTCCCGGAGTTCATTTTAGTTATTTCGACCTGAATAATGCCGCCAGCCTGGAACCACGGCTTGGCTTAAGCTGGCAGGTTGGGGCAAGTCAGAAACTCAGTTTCGGTTATGGCCTGACCTCAAGGATACAAACATTATCAACTTATTTTCTGGGTACAAAACGATCTGATGGTTCACTGATTGAAAACAACAAAAACCTTGTATTTACCAAATCACATCAGTTTGTACTGGGATATGGCAATTCATTTGGTGAAAACAGCCGTTTTAAGGCAGAAGCTTATTACCAGGGTCTGTTTGATGTTCCGGTTGAGACGTCAAAATCATCTTTCAGTATGCTTAATACCGGTGCCACCTGGGGTGTGAGTGCTGAAGACAGCTTGGTGAACAAAGGTACCGGAAGCAACTATGGCCTTGAATTTACAATGGAGCGCTTCTTCAGCAAAAACTACTATTATCTGGCAACCTTGTCTCTGTTCCAATCAAGGTATAAAGGAAGTGACGGTATTGATCGAAATACTGCATTCAATGGTAATTACGTTGCCAATGTCTTGTTTGGCAAGGAATTCAGGTATAATGGCAAATCAGCACTAACCCTTGATATGAAAATTACTTATGCTGGTGGAAAACGTTATACTCCTGTTAACTTTACTGCATCACAGGCCTCAGGTGTAACCAAGTATGAAAACTCACAAGCCTTCAGTAAACAGTTCGATCCGTTCTTCAAAGCAGATATTAAAGTGGGTTACCGGTACAATGGACGCAAAACATCCCAGGAATTTCAATTTTATATCGAAAATTTCACAAATCACAAAAATGTGCTGATGCAAACATACAGCCGCTCGAAAAACGAAGTCAGAAATGTGAATCAGCTTGGCTTATTTCCCATGATGCAATACCGGATACATTTTTAAAATAACCGAAATATGAAACGAATTTGCTTATGAGGCAGCAGGATATATCTCATTTATAACAGGTTGTACTTACAGAATTCGTTTCGGAAATTTTGCGGGAAAATTAAGTAATTTTATAATTTAGACATTTAATCTACATTTTTAAAAATGAAATTTGAAACCCAGGAATCGTATCATGTAATTCCTATTTACGAACGACCGAAAAGCATAGTAATTGAACTTATCGTCAGGTTTGCAGGTATAATAATTATATCGGTTCTTTCAATAGTTATTGATACTGCTTTTGCACATGCGGAAGTCGGGATTGCGACTTCCTTTCTGGTTTCGTTTTTTCGCACAGCTATTATCTGGAATGGCAGTATGCTTATCATTCGGTTCTCCATCGGCAGGTATTCAATGTTCAAGGAAACTTTTAAATTAATTGCCTTCCAGATTATTTCTTTGTCCGTTTTTGTTCTGTTGGTCGAATTAGCTGAGATATTTGTTGTAGAAAACTTCCTGGGAATTTTCCTTGACCGATCAGATAAAACGACCCTAATCATTGGTTCATTGCTTATTACTTTCATGATCAGTGCCATTTATGCTTCGGTTGCTTTTTTTATTCAATGGAAAAATAACCTCCTTCGGACCCAGGCTCTCGAAAAAGCAAATCTTGAAGCCCGTTATGATACGCTTCGTAACCAGATAAATCCGCATTTTCTTTTTAATAGTCTCAACACTTTGCTAATGCTTGTCAATGATAATCCCATAGCCTCGAGATATGTCGAAAGTATATCTGAAATAATGCGTTACATGGTACAATCGCGCGACAAAGATGCCGTACTGTTGCGCGATGAACTGAAAATTGCACGGGATTATATCTTTATTCAGCAAAGCCGGTTCGGTGATAAACTAAAAGTAGAATTCGATGTTCCGGAGAATTTTTACCATTATGCCATACCGCCACTGGCCCTTCAGATGCTGCTCGAGAATGCCATTAAACACAATGTGGTTTCGAAGGAAGATCCACTTTTCGTGAAAGTCTATGTGCAAGATAACCTGTTTATTGTTATCGAAAATACTTTAAAGGCAAAGCTTGAAAAGGAACCTTCAACCGGCGTTGGACTTGAAAATATCCGGAATCGTTACCTGCATCTTACCGGAAAAAACTTTGTAGTGAAACAGGAAGACGGTAAATTTATCGTTATGTTACCCCTGTTTGAAAAACCTGTCTGATAATTAACAAAAAATGAAGGTACTTATTGTTGAAGATGAAGAACTTGCAGCCGAACGGCTTGCACAGTTGATCAGGGAAATTGAACCTGACGTTGAAATCTCCGGTCCGCTGGATACAGTAACCTCAACGGTTGCCCACCTGAATGCCAAACCTGTTTATGACCTGATTTTCCTTGACATCCAACTGGCTGACGGGAAAAGCTTCACCATCTTTGAGGCATGCCAGATAGTAATTCCGGTTATTTTCACAACAGCTTATGATGAATATGCTTTGCAGGCTTTCGAGCTAAACAGCATTGACTATCTGCTTAAACCGGTCAACCGTGGTAAGCTAAAACTTTCGCTCGAGAAATTCAGAAAACTGAAGGAATATTACGGGACAGAAAACCCGAATGGTCAGCTTTACGAAATGATCAGGGAATTGATAATGCCCGGACCGCCGGCCTATAAAAATCGTTTCCTGATCAGTAAAGGTGATTCGATGATTCCTGTAAAAGTTGGGGAAATTGCCTGTTTTTATGCCGAAGATAAGGAAGTATTTTTGCTTACTCACGACAATAAACGTCATATCATCCCCTATTCTATCGAGGAATTATCATTCAAACTCGATCCCAAAAATTTCTTCCGGGTTAACCGGCAGTTTATCCTTTCAACCGATGCCATCCGAAAAGTTCACAACTATTTCAATTTTAAACTGAAGGTTGAGATTGTGCCGGATCCAAAGCTTGCAATCGTTGTAAGCAGGGCAAAAACTGCAGCTTTCAAGTCCTGGATGAACGGGGATAATGTTTAGTTAGCTCCATTTTTTTAGTGATCAATGAATTCCGCAACTTTACTATTTCTTTTGAATGTTAAATTGAAGAAATAGTTTTCGAAAGATCGGAATGAAAATTAAACATATATGTAATCTGGATTTAACAGGTTTGTAATATTAGTTCATTTTTTTTGTTGCAAAATTTGAATTACAATTAAGACCTCATTATGAAAACAAAAGTTTTGTCCAGTTTATTTTGTATTTTATTCCTGTCTGTATCTAGTTGCCGGAAAAATGGTTCTGACAATGAGATTGTTCCAGAAACCACCAAATTTATGGTCATCTCTGATATTCACTATTTTGATCCATCATTGTTCACAGTTCCCGTTAATGCATATTTCCAGGGTTATCTTGCCGCAGACAGAAAATTAATTGTAGAAAGCAGTGCAATTCTACAGAATGTGTTAGCCTCGGTAAAGGCTGAAAAGCCCGATTTCTTATTGATTACTGGCGATTTAACCAAAGATGGCGAAAAGTTAGATCACCAGGCATTAGCTACCATATTCAAAACCGTATCTGACCAGGGGACAAAAGTCTTGGTTATTCCTGGTAACCACGATGTAAATAATCCAGCCACTTATAATTATCTTCAGTCAGCCCAATCAAAAATTGAGAATGTATCGGCAACCGATTTCGCTTCAATTTATACCAGTTGCGGTTATGGAAATGCCGTTGAACGCGACCCGAATTCGCTGAGTTATGTCTCTGAACCGATAAATGGGATTTGGGTAATGGGAATTGATGCTTGTCTGTATACTCCTTCAGGTGTGACCGCAGGGAGCATATCTGCCAGTACCCTAAACTGGATTAAATCGGTCATCGATAAGTCGAAGCAACAAAAGAAGATTCTGCTTTCGATGATGCACCATGGATTGATTGAGCATTTTGCAGGTCAAAGCACCTTATTTCCTGAATACGTGGTTTCTGATTGGCAAAATGTTTCAACAACCCTGGCTGATTATGGGTTGACTGTCGTTTTTACAGGACATTTTCATGCACAGGATATCGCCAAAAAAACGAGCGGAAACGGATTTGTCTTTGACATTGAAACCGGAAGTACCGTAACTTCACCCTGCCCCTACAGGATCATAACCCTGAACACAATTACCAAATCTTTACAGATTTCTTCCAGAAAAATTGAAGGGGTTACCTTCAACACAATCCCCGCCGGTAGCACTTTTCAACAATATGCAAAGGATTATTTAAGTACCGGAATGAAAACCATCTCATATTATATGCTTAGTACACCTCCATATAGCATTCCCGGGGCGTCGATTACAGCGTTACAACTCGACCGGATTATGGCAAACGTTTTCGTAGCACACTACGCCGGGGATGAAGTACCATCCTCGTCTGACAATGCCGATATCCAAACAGTCAAAGCGATGATCCCGTCCCTTGGAACTGCATTGCAGGGAGTCTGGACAGACCTTGCCCCATCCGATAATAATGTAACTATCAATCTGACAACAGGAACTTCAATATCAAATTAAATTCCCGTTTTGGATATCGTTCCATTTTATATCAGCTATGTATAAAAATAATCTCATTTAGGGCTGTGACAATTGTCCATATACCAGGAAATCGTATGTTCACGCCCGGCTACAATTTCTTCCAGGATCTTGTGATCATCCCATTTACTGCGATAACAACAGCTCTGATCTAAAGCATGCGATAAAAGTAACCATTCCTGTACGGCTTTCATTTTTAAAGGGCCCTTAAAAGTCTTTAACGTATCCAGACATTTGGGACCAACAGTTACAATATGGTGCTCCTCGCGCTTCAGAATATCATGTGTTGTAAAAACATGATCCTCAATCTGGACAAACTCATTTTCGTCAAGTGTAATGCTGAATCTGAAATTTTTTTTTGCCATGGCTCACCTCCGATTTGATTAGTTATTGATAGGTTTAAAATGATTTTTTGTACAAACCAGCGTAACAATTAATTTATAAAGTTAAAATATTTTTCTAAACAATTCAAATATTTTAAAGATTAATTTAGGGCAAATTTTGAAACCTGATGAAGACGGAAATTTCATCGTCTTTGAATTAAAATTGTCATAAATGGCGGATAAGTCATCAGGACAATCTCATGAAGTTAGTTCCCTTTTTTTACCAAATCACAAATCGCAGATGAAATATCAGGAAATTGAAATTTAAAACCTTCTGCAAGTAGTCTGGTTGGTTTCACATAAGTTCCTTTTAAAACTATTTCTGAAGCCTCACCATAAATCATCTTCAATATAAAACCGGGAATAATGAAAAAGGCAGGACGATTTAAACAGCCAGACAAAGTACTTGTAAATAATTTATTTGTAGTTGGCTGCGGACTTACAAGATTATAAATTCCGGAGCTATTGTCATTTGAAATCAGGTGTCCGATTGCCTGGCAATAATCTGTAATATGAATAAACGAAAACGGCTGTTTACCGGAACCAATTCTTCCTCCTAAACCGGATTTAAAAAAAGGCAACATTTTCCGGAATGTACCTCCAGTAGTTCCAAGAACAATTCCCGTTCTTATTATGCATAGCCTTAAGTTAACATCCTTCAAACCAAACGCTTCGTTTTCCCATGCTTTACAAACCGATGCCAGGAAATCATAACCTAAAATATGTGAATATTCATCATGAATTCCTGAATTTTCATATATCCCGATTGCTGAAGCATTAATAAAAACTTTTGGAAATTGTCGGGATTCATTTTTCCGGACGGCTTCAACCAATGATTTAGTAGTATCAATGCGACTTATACGAATTATTTCTTTATTTCTGCCTGACCATCTTACCAATACAGGTGATCCGGCAAGATTGATGATTACATCAGCAGAATTCACTATATTTGAAAGGTGATAAATTCCGTTGCGAAAATCGCTGCGTTTTATAAAAATCAGTTCATTTCCTGATCTCAATAAATAGTCCGATAGTTGTTTCCCGATAAATCCGGTGCTTCCGGAAATAGCAATTTTCATTTTATAAACAGTTAATTTAGAAGCCAATATATATTAGAAAAATCAGAATATGTCAGTTAAGAGAAATAAAGTATCCGATAAAAAAAAGAGGAAGAAGGGACTCTTTTCCGGATTATCTTCGCGTTCTAAGCAACCATGGCCTAAAAGAGTTCTGATATGGGGCTTAAAACTAATGCTTTTCGGAATATTTTTACTGCTTACCCTTTTTGCACTTGTTTACATCGGGACATTTGGACAATTACCGGATTCAAATGCACTTATCAAAATTAAAGAGCCAGTTGCTTCCGAAATATATTCCAAAGATAATAAATTGCTTGGCAGGTATTATATCGAAAACCGCAGCAATGTTAACTTTAAGGAAATTTCTGTAAATCTGATTAATGCGTTGATTGCCACTGAGGATAACAGGTTTTACGAACATCGTGGAATAGATGAATGGGCCCTGGTTAGAGTGGTTGTAAAAACTATTTTTCTGGTTGACCGAAGTTCCGGAGGAGGATCTACATTGTCACAACAGATCGCAAAAAACATCTTTGGAAGGAAAAACTATGGGCCCTTAACGATTCCAGTAAGCAAAATCAGGGAATCGATTATTGCCTACCGGCTTGAGCGCCTCTACACGAAAGAAGAGATCCTGACTTTGTATCTGAATACAGTCCCGTTTGGCGAAAACACATTTGGAATAGAACTTGCGGCAGAGCGCTTTTTCAGTGTCCATCCGGGCAGGCTTACAATTCCTCAGGCAGCTACACTTGTGGGAATGCTGAAGGCCAATAACTATTATAATCCCCGGACCAATCCGGAACATTCGTTGCAAAGAAGAAACACTGTCATTTCTCAAATGGCTAAATATAAATATATTACAGCTTCTCAGGCCAAAATATACAGTAATGAGCCTCTTGGTATAAAATACAATTATCTGGTTTACAACACCGGACCTGCTGCTTATTTCAGGGAACTTATCCGGCCTCAGTTAGAGGATTGGTGTTCTGAAAATAACAAAGCCGACGGCACTCCCTATAATCTTTATACGGATGGTATTAGAATTGTGACAACAATTGATTTCCGGATTCAGCGCTACGCAGAGATGGCTATGCAGGAAAAAATGAGAGAATTGCAGGCTGCTTTTGAAAAACATTGGAAAGGAAAAGATCCGTGGGGGAAAAATAATGCGGTTGTACTTCGTGCTATGAAACGGTCGGAAAGATACCGTAAAATGAAAGAGAACGGAAAATCAGCTGCGGCCATCACAGAAGCATTCAAGGCTCCTGTAAACATGAAAATCTTTTCATGGGAAGGGGAAAGACAAGTAAAAATTTCTCCGCTTGATTCGGTTAAATATGCCCTGAAACTGCTTCATTGCGGTTTTATCGCTATTGATCCGGGATCAGGAGATATCAAAGCGTGGATAGGAGGCAACGATTTCAGGTATTTTCAGTATGACCATGTTCTGGCTCCGCGCCAGGTAGGATCAGTCATTAAACCAATTATCTATGCCTCTGCAATTGAAAACGGCCTCCCGCCTGATAAATATTATCCGAACAAGAAAACCACCTACCCAGAATATCATGATTGGTCACCCGGCAACTCAAATGAGGAATACGGCGGATTTTATTCACTGGAAGGGGCACTTTGCAAATCAGTAAATACTGTTTCGGTTCAGGTATTGATAGGCTCAGGTATTTCCAATTCGATAGCCCTTGCCCATAAAATGGGAATTAAGTCCAATCTTCCTGAAGTCCCGTCACTGGCACTCGGTGTGGCTGATATTCCCTTATTGCAGCTTGCCCAGGCTTATGCATGCCTTGATAATCTTGGCAAAACAGTCAGTCCAAATTATCTGATCAGGATTGAAGATCCAAATGGAAAAATCCTTAAGAAATTTGTTCCGGATAAGGAAGAAGAGGAGGCCTTATCGCCTGAAACGGCAAAGATAATTACCCATTATCTTGAAGCTGTTGTCAACGAGGGAACAGCATCCGAGATTCGGTCACTTTATAAAATTGAAGGTGCCTTTGCCGGAAAAACCGGTACTACCCAGAATTTTGCCGATGGATGGTTTATGGGTTACACACCTGATCTTGTGACCGGATGCTGGGTTGGCGGAGAAGAACCGTCTATCCACTTCAGAAATATTGCCCTGGGGCGAGGTGGATATATGGCCCTTCCGGTAGTTGGGAAATTTTATAATAAATTATACCATGATCCGGCTTTCAGAGATTACAAGAACCATGTTTTCCCGCCATTAGACGAAACGACCCTGGCATTGCTTGATATTCCTCATTTTCGGGAAACATACAAGGAAAAAGGGAAATTAAATTTCTGGAATATTTTTGCCGGAGATCAGCAGAAACAGGAAGAACGCAAAGCAGAACGCGATAAGAGAAAGAAAGAAACTGAATTGGAGGCTGATACAAAAGAAGTGCCGCCAAACAAAGATGAATCCAAACCTAATATATGGAAAAAGATAAAAGATGCGCTGAAAAGAAAGGAGTGACCTTCCGGGAAGAAATCAATTTATTATCATTTTGTACCGGTTATTCATTCTTTAAAAGATTTTTGTATTTTTGGCAACCAATTATTCGTTCTTTTTGATATTTTATAAAGATACGAAAGTAATCATCAAAGAATATGTGTGGCATTGTTGGAGTATTTGATCTTAAAGTAAAAGCGGAGGAATTAAGGACTCAGGTTCTTAAAATGTCAAAAAGAATCAGGCACCGCGGTCCGGACTGGTCGGGAATATATTGCAGTCCGAAAGCTATAATTGCGCATGAGAGATTGGCAATTGTTGATCCCTCGTCAGGTGGACAGCCTCTTTACAGCAAAGACAGAAAACTTATTCTGGGTGTTAACGGAGAAATCTATAATCATCGTGAGTTACGTAAACCGCTTGAAGGACATTATGAATTCCAGACAGAATCCGACTGCGAAATCATTTTGGCGCTCTACCGTGAAAAGGGTATAAATTTTCTTGAAGAGCTTAACGGGATATTTGCATTCGTGCTGTATGATGAAGAAAAAGATTGTTATCTCGTTGCACGTGACCATATCGGAATAGTTCCGCTCTATATGGGATCTGATTCATTTGGAAACTTTTACTTTGCATCAGAACTTAAAGCGCTGGAAGGAACCTGTAAAAAGATTGAAGAGTTCATGCCAGGGCATTATTTGTATAGCAAAGAGGGAGTGATGAAAAAGTGGTACACCCGTGAATGGACTGAATATGATACTGTAATGAACAATAAATCAGATATTGCTGAGTTGAGAAGTGCTCTCGAAGATGCTGTTCACCGTCAGCTGATGTCAGATGTTCCATATGGTGTTCTGCTTTCAGGGGGGTTGGATTCTTCAATTATTTCAGCAATTGCAAAAAAATACTCCGGTAAACGGGTCGAAAGCGACAATAAACAGGAAGCATGGTGGCCTCAGCTCCACTCCTTTGCAGTCGGACTTGTCGGATCACCCGATTTAGCAGCCGCGCAGAAAGTTGCTGCTCATATAAATACAATTCATCATCAGGTCCATTTTACGGTTCAGGAAGGATTGGATGCACTTCGCGATGTTATCTATCATCTTGAAACCTATGATGTAACAACGGTCAGGGCATCGACCCCGATGTACCTTTTAGCAAGGGTTATCAAATCAATGGGGGTAAAAATGGTATTATCGGGTGAAGGGGCAGATGAAATTTTCGGAGGTTACCTCTATTTTCATAAAGCACCTGACGCCCAATCATTTCATGAAGAGACAATTCGCAAGATCAGCAAATTGCATCTTTACGACTGTCTGAGAGCCAATAAATCGCTTGCTGCCTGGGGTGTTGAAGGCCGGGTCCCGTTCCTGGACAAAGAATTCCTGGATGTTGCAATGCGACTAAATCCCGAAGACAAGATGGCTAAAAACGGGAAAATGGAAAAGTGGATACTTCGCAAGGCATTTGAAGATTACCTTCCGGAAAGTGTTGCATGGCGGCAAAAAGAGCAATTTTCTGACGGGGTCGGATACAACTGGATAGACTCACTAAAATTACTCACATCTGAGAAGGTTACTGATGAACAAATGGCCAACGCCAGGTTCCTGTATCCTATTAATACTCCAATGTCGAAAGAGGAGTATTTTTACCGGTCAATTTTTACTGAGCATTTCCCTTCTGATGCTGCTGCCTCATGCGTACCTTCTGTACCTTCAATCGCATGCAGTACACCTGAAGCCCTTGCCTGGGATGCATCCTTCCGCAATAATGCAGATCCATCGGGAAGGTCGATTAAAAGTGTTCATACACAGGGTTACAAATAAAATCAAAGGAACAGGTTAATAGTTAATGCCTTAATCTCTTTTACCTATTTTTATTGTCAAGAATTTCTTTGGACACTACCCCTGCCCTGCTGGCCCACTTTTCAAATTCTCCGATCATCCGGGTTTTAAGTTCAGGTTTTCCATCGCTAAGGTCTGCTTGTTCAGAACGGTCTCTCTTTAGGTCATATAATTCCCATTGACTGAATTTTCTTTTCTGATAATCATATTGTGACACCAGTTTCCAGTTTCCATCACGCATGGCCCGGTTTCCTTCATGTTCCCAAAACAAGGGCTGAACTCTTTGCATTTTGCCGCCAGTAAGAACAGGTTTTAAACTGATTCCTTCTTCGGGAGTGATTTTATTTCCCTTGAAATTTTCTGGATATTTCCCGGTTGCAAAATCGAGTAATGTAGGCATTATGTCAATAATATGTCCGGCTGATTCGGAATAGATGCGGCCACCTTTAATTTTTTCGGGATAAAAAGCAATAAACGGTGTTGAAATACCACCTTCATGAACCCAGTGTTTATGCATTCTAAAGGGGGTATTGCTGACATTGGCCCAAGGGAATTCATAGGCATCAAACGAATCCGGATTCCCGGTTTCACCTGTTGTATGAATATAGTTCCCTGTATTTTTGGTTGATTCATGGCAGCCGCCATTATCTGAGAGAAAAATAATCAAGGTATTGTTCAGTTCACCCATTTTTTCAAGCTGAGCCACCACCCTGCCTATGTTCTGATCAAGTCTATCGATCATAGCAGCGTAAACAGCCATGCGTAAATCCCACATTTGTTTTTCATCCTGAGAAAGGGACTCCCATGCAGGCACATTGAAGTCTCGTTCCGACAATCGTGTTGAATAATCAATCACACCCAGATTTTGCTGTTTCCTGTAACGTTCCTTACGCAATATGTCCCACCCTTTCAGGTATTTGCCACGGTATTTCGCAATATCCGCAGGTAAAGCATGTAATGGCCAGTGTGGAGCTGTAAACGCCAGGTAGAGGAAGAAAGGATCCTTTTTAGGTTGTTCTTCTTCTAAAAACTGTATTGCATAATCGGCAATAGCATTAGTCATGTAAAATCCTTTGGAGGGCGGCTCGAAGTCTTTATCATCAATCATCATTCGTGGAGCCGTCTGATTGTTCCGGTATGAAATTCGTTGAAAATAACTGCCTGCTCCGTCTATCAGTCCAAAATAACGATCAAACCCCCTATTCCGGGGAAGTGTTTCAGGATGATTTCCAACATGCCATTTCCCGGACATGTATGTGTTATAACCGTTCAATTTCAGAACTTCTGCAAGAGTAACACAGCTTGTATTAAGAAATCCCTGATAGGAAGGAACTCCCATATCGCCAACCATATCTCCGACTCCTGCCTGGTGCTGATAAAGTCCTGTAAGTAACGATGCACGGGTAGGACAACAGCGGGATGCATTGTAAAACTGAGAAAAACGGACACCATTTTTAGCCAGTTTATCCAGATTGGGTGTAAGAATTTCGGAGCCAAAACAACCGATATCAGAATAACCCATATCATCGGCCAGAATCAGAATGATATTAGGCCTATTTGATTTCTCAGAAATAATCCGGGTCGCTGTTGCTGATATGGAAACCCCGAAAACCCCAAGTCCGATTATTGTCAGATTTATATTTTTCATTTAAACTGTTGGAAGTTTCCAGGGCTCACGATAACTTGGTATAAGATATTTGTTGACATCCTCATCATTGGTAAATTTTGTCCCATCCCAAACCAGTTTTTTACCTGAGCGATAAGCAATATTTCCCAAATGGGAGAATTTGGCAATGTGAGCACCTATTTCAACACTGGCATTGGTATTCGGGTTCCTGCTCTGCCTGCATTCCAGGAAATTCTTAACATGGTTCTTTAACCCCTCGTCATTACCTTTAATGAGAGGTACCGCTTCCATCCGTTTAACCTTGCTTACTATCTCAGGAATTACTTCCCATCCCTGGCGATTGATTACCAATGTTCCGTTCTCTCCTACAAAACCCAGGCCATGGCCACGGTTGTATGCCCCGTCATCAATGCCAATGGCATGGTCCCACATCACATTAAAACCATCAAACTCATAAAGGGTCTGTAAACTGTCAGGAGTCTCACAAGCGTCATTGGGATATCCATATTTCCCGCCCATTGCCATGATTGATTTTGGAGTGGTTACATCCATACCATAAAGTGCATAATCCAGCAGGTGAACTCCCCAATCGGTCATTAACCCACCTGCATAATCCCAGAACCAACGGAAAGTAAAGTGGAACCTGTTTCTGTTAAAAGGACGTTTGGTTGCAGGCCCTAACCACATATCGTAATCTACTCCGGCCGGGATCGGCTCATCTGCCAATACCGGTATTGACGGGCACCAACCCTGATATGAAAATACACGAACCAACCTGATTTTTCCCAGTTTCCCCGACCTGATAAATTCAACAGCACTTTGCCAGAGCGGATCACTTCTTTGCCACTGACCTACCTGAACCACACTCTTATATTTTTGGGCAGCCTTTACCATAAGGTTGCACTCTGCAATGCTGTTACCCAGAGGCTTCTCACAATAAACATCTTTTCCTGCCTGGCATGCTGCCACCATTATCAGACAGTGCCAATGATCGGGAGTACCAATAATCACAACATCAATATCTTTATTATCAATTAGCTTGCGCCAATCCTTGTAAAGATGGGCAGGCTTTTTACCCCGGATTTTTTCAACATCGGCAGCCCGCCGGTTAAGCACTTCATCATCTATATCACATAAGGCAATGCACTCAACCTGAGGGTGCTGAAGAAAAGCATGTAAATCTGCAAATCCCATTCCATTGCAACCTACAAGACCAACATGTACCTTGTCACCTGCAGAACAGGCAGCAAATGTGCCCGATAGTGTTGAAGCAAGGCCTATGCCTGCAGCAGCTGTTCCGCTGCCCCTTAAAAACTCCCTTCGTGATGTCATAATCTGGTGTATTTAAAAACGGCTAAAATACTTAATTATTTTACTCCGTTAAAGCACCACGCGCAAGATATTGTGTGAATTAATATTTGTTTCGTTGGAATCCGGCTTAGAATTCCGTGAATATAAGTCCTACTGATCGAATGCAAATTATTAACGAACTGAATTTCAAACATCCGCATGGACATTTCCATTTAAAATATTGGCATTAGTTTCGATTGCCATGTATCACCTACATCAGACTCTTGAGGTTTTGAAAACCTGAAGGGCTTGTCAAAATTAAACGAAGTCGTTCCAATTTTTTTGAAACGACTTCGATTTTATAGGATTACAAAGAATACTATCTTGTAATGACCAATTTACCCGAGATCATTTGATCATTCCACCTAAGCAGGTAGAGATAAAAGCCTGGAGGAAGAGATCCCCTGAAAACTACCGTTTGGGTTGCCTGCGCTTCAGCGTCCGCATCAAAAATTCTTGCAATGATATGTCCGTTTAATGAGGTGAGATCAAGTGTTACCTTAGCATTTTCAATGATCGTAAACTCAAAAGTTACCTGCCCTGAAGAAGGATTTGGAAATACTTTAAGGTCATTCTTTGCTGATGGTATATCAATTTGCAGCTTTTCTATGTTGTCTGATATTATAGCGGATTTCATGAAGTTCTTCAGCAGAGTAATTCTGATTGATCTTGGCTGGCTCTCCCCGCAGCTATTGACTGCCGTAACAGATAGTATACCAGATGTAGCTGAACTTGAATAGTTTACTGTAATTGAGTTTGATTCTCCATGAAAAGTTGCCCCTTTACCCGAATAACTCCATGAGTAGGTCATGCCTGCCACCAATGGCACGGTATATTTAACATCAGACTGACCCTGGTTAACTAAAGTAGTTGATTCAGTGAAACGGTCTGGCCGTTGAGCGGGATTGTTCACTGTAATAAATAATGTTCTTGCCGAGCTTACTCCGCAACTATTGGAAGCCCGTACGGAGAGAGTACCGGAAGTGGCTGTATCTGAATACCTGACAGTTACAGAATTACCTGATCCTGTAATGGTTGCGCCCTGGCCTGTGTAGCTCCAGATGTAAGTTAATCCAGCAACCATAGGCACGGTGTATACGACATTGGACGAACCTTTGCAAACTACGGTGGTTGAAGTTGTGAAATTGTCTGGTTGGTTGGCCGGCGTGTTAACCGTCAGCATCTTGAATGAGGAGACCGTATTACAAACCGAACTTACTGTATAAGTTATATTCGTTACTCCTGCACTGATAGCCGTTACCTGGCCGGTTGTCGGATTTACAGTTGCAACTCCGGTATTACTACTACTCCATTTTCCGCCGGGCGTGCCTCTTGTTTTATAAGTAGCATTTGTGCCGAGACAAAGCGGACTTGCGCCGTTGATCCTTCCTGCTCTGACATTCTGGTTAACTACCATTGTTATGGTGTTGGATTTCGCAGGGCTGCCTGCAACATATGGGTTTGAGGTCATTATTACATAAACCTGGTCACCATTTCGGGGAACATAGGTATATGTAGCAAGGTTTGTGCCTGCAAGGATACCGTTTTTATACCACCTGTATGCGGGTGTTCCTCCTGCGACAGGTGTTGCAGTAAAAGTTACCGAAGAAGGTCGACAAACCGGATTTGACGATGCAACAATGGATACGCCAGCAGTACCAGCCTGACTAACGGACATCGTCAGTTGATTGGAAGTTGCAGGTGATCCTGATAAGCAAGGTGTTGCATTCGAGACCATTACAACCGAGATTACATCTCCGTTAACCGGAACATAGTTATAAGAAGCACCAGTACCCACCGCAATGGTGTTTTTAAACCATTGGTAAGTCGGTGCTGACCCACCATTGGTTGGAGTAGCCGTGAAGGTAACCGAAGTGCCGGCATTTACCGGGTTGGCCGATGCAACAATGGATACGCTGGCAATCAGGGAAGGATTCACCTTTACACTCACCGCCTGTGTGGCATTACATCCATTAGCATTGGTGATGGTCATGGTCCCGGAATAGGTATCGGCAGCTGTAGCCGCAGGAATGGTAATCCCGGTTATAGTTCCGGTTCCAGCATTAAATGTAATTGATGTACTGCCCTGATCTGCAAGGGAGGCCCAGTCTATGCTGTAGGAAACAGGTGTATTCGTTGTTGCGGTATATGCCAGCGTGGTTGTTTGAATACCGGCATTGTAACATACTGCCACAGCAGTTCCTCCCGTGGTAATGGTTGGATTGGAATAAGTAGCTACATTCACAGAATTACTGACCGGAGAAACGCATAATGTTGTTGCATTTGTCCCTTTTACATAATAGCCATTTCCGGCAGCGAGGGCCGACCAGGTAAGTCCTGACCCTGTACCCACCTTTGATCCCTGAACCGTGGCATTGCCTGAATTGTACAGCTGGTAATTTACACCAATAACCGATGTTGACGATGTAATGGTCCCATTACCTCCAGGGCTCTCACAGATTGTACTGCCAGTTAAAACCAGTGCAGCCGGCAAGGCATTGACTGTAATGTAATTTGTTTTAGTTTCTGTATTTGTCGTTCCATCGGTAACTGTTAGCGCAACAGTTTTTTGTCCGCCGGAGCTGTAAATCACATTATGCGGACCAATGGTATTTGCTGTAGCCGGGGCGGCACCACTGCCAAAATCCCAACTAAAGGATGCCCCTGCCGTTGTTCCTGTGGAAGTGTTTGTAAACGTAACTGTTGAACCCTGACAAACAGCTAATGGTGATCCGGAAAAGTTAGCGTCCATTCCGCAACCTGACAACGTAACGGATAAGGATTTCACTGTACCTGAACAGTTGGCGGCATTGGTTTCAACAACAGTTATATCGCCATTTGCTGAACCAAAACTCACTGTAATCTGATTGTTGTTCGGACCCGTACTTCCGGATGTAATTATCGCACCTGCCGGAACAGTCCATGCATAGCTGGAACCTGCAGTCAAAGAAACGCTATAGGTTATACCGGTTGCATAACAGGCTGGCGCTGTATTTCCAGATATTACCGAAGTGTTAGGCAAAGCATTTACTGTCACACTTACTGCCTGTGTGGCATTACATCCATTAGCATTGGTGATGGTCATGGTCCCGGAATAGGTACCGGCAGCTGTAGCCGCAGGAATGGTAATCCCGGTTATAGTTCCGGTTCCAGCATTAAATGTAATTGATGTACTGCCCTGATCTGCAAGGGAGGCCCAGTCTATGCTGTAGGAAACAGGTGTATTCGTTGTTGCGGTATATGCCAGCGTGGTTGTTTGAATACCGGCATTGTAACATACTGCCACAGCAGTTCCTCCCGTAGTAATGGTTGGATTGGGATAAGTCGCCACATTCACAGAATTACTGACCGGAGAAACGCATAATGTTGTTGCATTTGTTCCTTTTACGTAATAGCCGTTGCCGGCGGTGAGGGTCGACCATGTAAGTCCTGATCCTGTACCTGTCTTTGCCGTCTGAATGATTGAATTACCTGAATTGTACAACTGGTAATTTACTCCACTAACTGACGTTGTCGAAGTAATGCTTCCGTTACCTCCAGGGCTCTCACAGATTGTACTGCCAGTTAAAACCAGTGCAGCCGGCAAAGCATTGACTGTTACACTTACTGCCTGGGTGGCAGTACATCCGATTGCATTGGTGATTGTCATAGTCCCGGAATAGGTACCGGCAGCTGTAGCCGCAGGAATGGTAATCCCGGTTATAGTTCCGGTTCCAGCATTAAATGTAATTGATGTACTGCCCTGATCTGCAAGGGTGGCCCAGTCTATGCTATAGGAAACAGGTGTATTCGTTGTTGCGGTATATGCCAGCGTGGTTGTTTGAATACCGGCATTGTAACATACTGCCACAGCAGTTCCTCCCGTGGTAATGGTTGGATTGGGATAAGTCGCCACATTCACAGAATTACTGACCGGAGAAACGCATAATGTTGTTGCATTTGT
>Ga0247842_10001544_pt1 | contig 37992 bp, 61 predicted proteins | sample LaCruzMarch2015__3_FD_192411 | JGI IMG/M metagenome (GOLD analysis project Ga0247842, IMG submission 192411) | Freshwater microbial communities from meromictic Lake La Cruz, Castile-La Mancha, Spain - LaCruzMarch2015_19m | ecosystem: Environmental > Aquatic > Freshwater > Lake | place: Spain...
ATGTTTAATATATCGGTGGATAGTTATAAGGGTGTAATATCACAAGATAGAAGTTATGTGTTATTCAATAATAAAAAAATAGATTTGGAACCAACTGATATTATTCTATTAAATGGTGCAGTATTTCGTAATGAAACTGGTGTTGTAAATCAAGTTATGACGGATATTTACGGTGATAGAAAGAAATACAAAGGTTTAATGACACAAGACGCTATGGATTTGGATGAATTAAAAAGAGAAGAGTCTGAATTAGTTAAAGAATTAAGTGGCGACATCTAATGTTATCATTTCATTATAATCTTTTATGAGTCTTTGTGTATTATTTATTACACTATATGTCATTTTCAATATTAATGATGATTGTTTTTCTACTATCCAATTCCATATTCTCACAAATATGTTTTTTATTTCTATTCTTTGCATAATTTTATCTACGAATCCTTCAGATGGAGAATCTTCCGGAAAGGATTGAAAAATTTTTCTTAATAAATCATCATCTAATTCTTTCATTCTTCAAAAGTTGCTTCTTTCGGTGTAACTGGTTGTAATTTTACTAAATCCAAAGTATCATCTTCAAAAGTTGTTTCTGTTGGTGTAATTGGTCTTAATAATTCTATGTTTATATATTCATTTTTTACAGGTGTTGAATTTAAATTCATATTCATTCCACCATCTGCTAATGTTACATTTGATATAATCAATAACATTATTACTATAATCTTTTTCATAATCTTTTTCATAATCTTTTGTTTTATTTTGATAGTTAGACTAACGACCTCGAAAAAGGTTACAAAAATTAATATATAAAAGAAAAATATTTTGTATGATTTATTCTTTTTCCGAATTTTTAAATGAAGGGTATGGAAACTTTGAAGGTTCTATTCAATTTAATGATTGGTCTGATTTTAAAGAAAAATTAAAGACTGCAATTTCAACAGGTTTTAAAACAGAAGAAGAACTTGTTAATTTGATGGGAATGAACTATGATAGATATACTAAAATAAGAGAAAACATGATTATGAATTGGAAAGATTCAGTTTCCAAATCATTGTTACATAGTATAGCACAAATAGGACAAAAAATTCCACAAAAAGGGGCAAATATTTTTAAAGACCTTAAACAACAAACTCAATTTTTAATTATTGCTGATGGTGGATTACAAACCAGAAACGCTTTTGGTGATACCAATGGTGTAGAGGGACTTGGTATATTAAATAAAATGGTAGATTTACAAAGAATCAAAAATAAGGATCCAAAAAATACCAAATTTGATTGGGATCTTAAAAAAGATGTAATGAAAAATTATATTGATTTTAATGGTGTTCCAGCATATACAATTTTCAATAAAGTTAGTGAAATAAATCCAGATAGAGCTTCAAATGCTTTAAAAAGAGTTAATGAAATAGTTCAATATGTTTGGTTATATTCTTTCTATCATCATTATAAATTAAAAAAAGATAAACCCAAATTACCTAAATATTTATATAGGGGGATTAGATCAGGTTGGTTAGAAGGAAATATCATTGAAGATTTAAAGAAAAAAGCTTCAGGTGATGGAAAAAAACATGAACAATATACAAAAATTTATATTGATTCTTTAATTAATTATATTGTAGAAAATGGTATATCAAAAATATCCACAGGTAAGTTATTATCATTTACAGAATCAAGAGATATAGCGGCTTATTTCGCTAATAAAGAGGGTATTATTTTAAGAGTCGATCCTAAAAAAGTTGAAATTGTTACATCACCAAAAACAGAAGAATTTTTTCAGGAAGCTGATTATGTTTCTAATAAAAAAGAGAAAGAATATATTATTAAGGTTCCAGTAAATTATAAATTTACAAAAGATGATATTGAAATTGTTCATGGTGATTATTGGTTGGGTGATAATAGTCCTTTAGCTGTTCAATTTTTTGACCATGATACTAAAAAAGCAACATATAAAATAAACGGTATTGGTATTAAAGCACAATATGTTTGGAAAAATAATACCAGTGGTGGAATCAGATTCTGGAATACTGATGTTGATAATCGTGGTTGGGATGATTATTCAAGAAGAGATTTTAAGAAAAAATTTGGGTTTGATCCGATGCCAACCGAAGAAAATATGAATCAAATAACTGAATTTGAAATATCAGAAGTAAAAAATAGATGGTAATTATTTTATATTTTCAGAAGCCAAATTATACCATTTCAATCTTAGATTGAATAAAATATAACAATTATCCATTTTTCCATATTTTTAAAACAATATATAAAGATAAACATATAATTATAAATATGGGAAAATTAAAATGGACAAAAGAAAAATGTCAAAATGAGGCATTAAAATATTCAAAAAAACACGATTTCATAAAGGGGTGTGGAAGTGCATATAATTCTGCATATGATAATGGATGGTTAAATGACATATGTAAACACATGATATCTCCTTATAAAAAGTCTGGTTTTTGGAGTAAAGAAGAATGTCAAAAAGAATCAAATAAATATCTTTTTAGAAATGATTTTAAAAATGGTAGTCCAGTTGCTTATTCTGTCTCATTGGAAAATAAATGGATGGATGAATTATGTAATCATATGGAGAAAAAAAGAAAAGGAATAGAATATTGGACCAAAGAAAAATGTCAAGAAATTTCATTGAAGTATGATAGTAAAACAAAATTAGCCAGAAATGAACCAACTTTATATAAAATTTCATTGAGAATGAAATGGTTAGATGAAATCTGTTATCATATGAAAAAAAACGGTAATAGATTAAATAAATGTATATATGCTTATGAATTTTCAGATAAAAGTGTTTATATAGGTTTAACATACAATGTTGATGATAGATGTACGAGACATAAAAATGATAGTGGAAGTCAAGTCTTTAAACATTCTCTAAAATTTCAGTCAACTTTTAAAACATTAACTGATTATGTAAATGTCAATGTCGCATCTAATTTGGAGGGTGAATTTGTTCAAAAATATAAAAATGATGGGTGGTTAATTTTAAATAAAATTAAAACTGGTGGAATTGGTGGAAATGTAATTAAATGGAATAAAGAAAAATGTCAAGAAGAATCTTTAAAATATAATAAGAGAAGTGATTTCGCTAAACATTCACCATGTGCGTATTCATCAGCTATAAAACATAATTGGTTGGATGATATATGTATACATATGATTCTAAGTCATATTAGGAAAAGAGATAAAGAAGAATGTCGATTGAATGCATTAAAATGTAAAAATATATCATCATTCAAATCAAAATATGAAGGTTCTTATAATATTGCCTTGAAAAACAATTGGTTAAATGATATTTGTGGTCATATGAAAAACAATAGACATTGGGATAAAGATAAATGTCAAATTGAAGCTTTAAAATATAATCAAAAATACGATTTTAAGAAATCTTGTGGGAGTGCTTATTCAACGGCTTATAATAATGGATGGTTAAATGAAATATGTTCACATATGAAAAAATTAAAAAATTAAATTATGTATGATTTAAAATGTGGTGATTGTTTACAACTAATGAAAGATATTTCAAATAAAAGTGTAGATATGATTCTTTGTGATTTACCTTATAATGTTACTCAAAATAAAAAAGATATTTCTCTTCCATTTAATTTGTTATGGGAACAATATGAAAGAATAATAAAGGATAATGGAATTATATGTTTGTTCGCTCAAGGAATTTTTTATGTAGATTTGGTAAATAGTAATAGAAAAATGTTTAAATATGATTTAATCTGGGATAAAGAATTAATAACAGGATTTTTGAATGCTAAAAAAATGCCACTTAGATCACACGAACAGATAGCCATCTTTTATAAAAAAACTCCGCAATATTTTCCCCAAATGATAACAGGGAGTCCATTACATTCGAAAGGAATAAAATACATTGAAAAAATTCCAAAGAATAATAATTATGGTAAATTTAATGTTGTTAATGATGATAGATGTGGAGAAATAAAAAAATATCCAAAATCTATATGGAAATTTAAAAAACCCCATCCAAGTATTTCTAAACACCCAACAGAAAAGTCCATTTTATTATTAGAAGAATTAATCAAAACATATACAAAAAATGGGGATTTGGTATTAGATAATTGTATGGGGAGTGGGACAACAGGTATAGCCTGTTTAAAAACCAATAGAAATTTTATTGGAATAGAAATAGATCGTGATTATTTTGAAATATCAAAAAATAGAATTGAAAATCTAATTCTTGGAAAATAATTATCCAAATATTTTTTGGAATGGTATCAAATTACCATGTGGGTTATGTTCTCTATAACTATTATGGTCATCAAATATCGCAAATATAATTTTATCAAAATATCCACTAAATTCATTTTCGATCACATCCCTAAATATTTCAGCTATTTGTTCGGGTGGATTACCATATGCACCACAACCAAAAGCGGATAATACCATTTCTCTATGTCCTTGTTCGTGAGCTATTTGAAAAATCATTTTTATTTTTTCTCTATTCATTTTCAAATCAGCTTCGGACATTTTACCATCTTTCAACATTGGTCTTTTTACCGCAGATACACTAATCATTGATACTTTGAAAGGTGAACTTAATAAATAATATCCATTCTTTTCAGATCCTCTAAAAACAGTTATATCTTTTGAATATATCCCATCTAAATTTAATAATGGATAACCAAAAGACATATTTTTTTTGATTCCATAGACTTCACTATAATGTGTGAATTGATATAATGATTTAAAAAGATTTGTTCTTCTAAATATGTTTTCTTCCTGAGCGGCAGAACCGTTAACTACTCCACCACCCGGATTTTTATAACTTGCCATATTTAAAATAACTGGATTTTTTAAAAATCTAGCAGATTCTAAACAATCAGCATCAATTATTGAAATTTTTACATTATCTTCCGGTAAATCATTTAGAAAATCTTCTATTTGTGTATCTCTATTTGGAAATTGCTTATTTTTGAAGAATACGGTGTTTTCTGCAACTTTTGAACTATCAATAAGGATTTCTTCATCTGCAAAATATCTCCCATTCTGGACTATTTTAACAGTATTTTCCCATACATCAATTAAAAGTTCCTTTTTCTTTTCAAGAGATGATTTTCTGTAATCACTAGACCATTTTATAGCGTCCCATTCCATTTATTTCTCGTATTTAATTTTTAATTCTTCCAAAAGTTTTAATTCTCTTTCTCTATCTTGAATTTCATTTTCTATTTCTCTTTGTTTCCTTTTTTCATAGAATCTTCTTTCTTCATCTTCACAAGCAATTTCATAATCACTTTCAGATATCAATCCAAGTTCCACTAATGGTTCATATGTATTATCTACTTCATAATCAAAAATATTACATATGTAATGTGTTTGATCGAATCCATCTGTTTTATCTTCACATCTAAATATAACAAATGAATCATCTGTAAATCTTATCCATAGATCATCAAAAGATTCATAATAGTTTTTAATAGTTTTACCTATTAAATCTTTTTTTATTATAATTTGTTTCATAATATTACCGTATTAAGTATTTCTATCGCTTCTTTAAGACATTTACCATCAAATCCTTTTGTCGGATCCACTTTTACAAAATTATTCATCTGTTCTAATAACATATCAGATTGATCATCTAATATAACATAACTTTCAATGAAATTAACGACAACTTCGCCATTTATAAATTCCATTGTTGTATTCTTTTCAATCCAAGATTGTATTTCAAATCCTCTTGGTACTTTTGGTGTCCCATATATTGGATCTTCGATGTGAAATATCGGTGTTTCACCAATTATATCAGCTTTAACACCATTTTTTTCCAATACCTTTTTAACAAAGTCTAATCCATTTGAATTTTTCCATGTTGAAGTAATAACAATTTTTGCATCCGTTTTTCTAACCAATTCGTTGATATTGTCTATGTTTCTTCCGTTAAAACCAGTATCTTGAACTTTTTTAAGAACGCCGTCAATATCAAGAAATATAACTTTTATTTTCATTATAAAAAATTATTGATGAATATGATTTATTCTTTTGACAATTCATCAAACCAATCATCTTTTTTCTTTGATAATTTTTTTGATATTTCATCTCTTTCTTTTTGAATTCTATCTAATTTCTTATGCATTGATTCTATTTCTTTTGGAATAAGTGTTTTTCTTAATTCTAATAATGAATTATCCCAATTTGAATGATCTTCTTTTAAAATTACACTTTCCAAATCCGATATTTTATTTAATTCACCGATGTATCTATTCCAACAATTTTTTTTAAAATACCAATTATTTCTATCCGGATCTACTTCACCTTCTATACAAAATGTTGCATTTGAAAAATAATCAAATTTTTCTAACCAACCCAAAATCCACACTTTGTTATGTTTTTTACTGACTCTTGTAAATAAATAATAATCACATTCTTGTTTTATATTATCATTACATATACTAGTCGTGTATTCCGGTAAAGGTATTGAAGAACAACGTTTTGTTTTTACTTCAACTTTTCTATTCTTTTTATCAAACATATCATAATGATATATTTTTTTCTTATCATATTCATCATTTTCTAGATGAATATTTGTTCTTTTGTATTTCAAATATTCAGAAACAGCTATTTCACCAATAAAAGCTGCTTGATTACCATCACCATTTGTAATAGAACCTTTTAAGATTCCCATTTCATCTGAATTATTTATTGCTTCATCTATCCATTCTTTTTTAATTTCCAGTTCAATAATATCTTTTTCATCAATCATTCGTATTATTAGTAATTTTTGGCCTTATGGCTTATCTTATGTTTATTGGTTCCAAATTATTTATTTTTCTAATAGAATTAATAACATCCTGATTAGATTTAAGATTTTGAACGATTTCTTTTCCCATATTTATTCTTTCTTCTCGTTCTTTCAGATATTTTTCGTTAATATATTGAATATCTAAAATTTCTTTTCTGTTATGTGATATTCTAACACCTGACCAACCAAATCCATACCAACCATCGGTTTTTTCTGGAAATCCAGTTGTATAATTTTGTGTGTTCATATCAGCACTCCAATATTCAAATCCAACTGGTTTATCATCCCAGAATAATCTGAATAAAATGTAATGAAATTGTTTATTTTCCATAATAATTATTTTTTTAATTGATTAATTAAATCATTTATACTTTCATACTCGATTTGTTTAAAAATATTTTCATCAACGGTTGACCATCCTTGTTTTCCTTTAAATGAAATCGGTATAATTGGTTTTACATTTTTATAGATATGACACCACAAATCTGGATTATATTTAACAAAACATTTATCTTCATCTTCTATTGTCATTTTTCTACAATCCACCAAATTACCAACCGCAATAGCATATCCACAAACATCGTCAAATTGTCCTAGTTCATATCCCAATGTATCAACTATTCTATGATATTGATATTCACCACAAATATTCATCACTTCATTCGATGAATAAGATTTTTTGCTAGCACAAATTAAAACCAGATCTCTATAATCAGTTTTCCATGTTCTTGTTTCTATTTTACCATATAACATCAATGATGCAAATGGTTGTTTCCAACTTAAAGCTCTCATATTTCTTACTTTCTTTTTATTAAATAATGTTTGCATAGGCCATATGTAACATCCAAATTCTATTTCATGACAATCATCACATTGTGCAAATTCACCATCATTAATTAACATTCCATTATTTTCTGGTGTTAATTCTTCTCCACATTTAAAACAATAGTAATTCATTATAATTTTTTTAATAAATCCATACACATTTTAATTCCTTCGGCAACTCGATAATCAAATCCTTGACTTTCTGGTGTCCAGTTGGCATATTTCCAATATAAATCATTCATTTCCAATAAAACTTTTTTTATATCATCAGATAATTGGAGTTTTTCGATTTCTATTATATCCTTTTCATATAAATTTATATCTGGATCATTAGGATCTATTACATTTTCTTTTTCCATATTTTATTATTTTAATTTTTGTATTTCTTCAATTGTTAGGTTTTCCATTCTTTCATCATTCCAATTCGTGCAAGCAACAACTAATGCTTTACCCATATCAAAGTCACCACTATCACAGTAAGAAAAAATAGGATCGAATTCATCATCATAAACTGTAACATAATCGTTTGAACGACTTGATTTGAAATACAACCAATGTTTTTCTACTGATCCGTATGCACCTTCGGATTCATATTCTATTTTTTTGTAATTACTTCCCATTTTCTTTTAATATTGGTAATTCGTTATTTTCATTGATTGTGTCTTTGCACATTTTTAAAAAATCATTTAATATTTTTTCAAAATCATTTTCAAAATTATATAAATCTATAATTTTTTCAGTTCTGCTTGATAATTTTGTCCATTCAGTAACAGTTGTACTAAATACATAATCTTCTATTTTTGATGCAACTAATTTTTCCGGAATACATTTTTCAAAATATTTCCAATTATACCAAGTCATAATAGGTAGATTTTCCATGTTTATTTCTTTTACATTCATATGAGTGGTATTTTCATCTAATGAAATAATTTCATTATCAAATTCCGTAATAAAATAACTAACGTGATATGGTAGTCTATCATCTTGAAACCAAATACTAATACCATTTGGATTAGATCCTATTTTAACTGAAATTATAAAATTTTCAAATGTAAATGTTTCCGAATATGGTTGAAATATAGGGAAAAAAATATTAGATGAAATTATATTTTTTAAATTGACTATTTTTTTATAATTACTTTCCATATTTTATAATTTATAATTTCCAAAACCTTCTTTTTCGTAATCGAAAATAACGTAATAACTTCCTGTTCTATAACGATATACTGTTTGTGTACCACGACGAAATGTTTCAATTGGTTCTACCCAACAATAACGAAATAGTGCATTTTTAAATGTGAAATCATAATATGTTGGATGAATTACCCCTTTATATTCAAATATAAATACTGGATAATTACTACTTTTAGGTGTTCCAAAATCTCCAAATTTATTATTATCTTGTTCTTTGGCATATTTTTCTATGATATGAAAATTGTCATTGAAAATTTTATCTTCTTCAAGATGTGGGTACATAAAAGGAATTCCAGTTTTTGAGTATTGAGTTTTTAATGGAATTTCATCATTGAAATTATTTATTATTGATCTCATCCATTCTTTACATTGGAATTTCAATTTTTCTTTATCTTCTTCATTCATGATTCCAAAATCATGTCTGTAAGATAAACACACATTTCCGATGAATGATTCATCAGAAAATAATTTTTCTAAATTTTCTTTTTTCATAATTCTTTTTCTGGTTTCACATAAAGGTACATTGGTAAATAAATATTGAATTCTGGAATGAAAACACACCTAACATCACATTGGGATTCTTTTATAAACCCACCACCTTCTGTTGGTGGACTAAATTCATATCCATTACCAATTTGTATAAAAGATTGCATCAATTTTCTAGCATCTTTGGTGACTTTATTCAATTTGCCATCTTCTGAATAAAATAACTTTAATTGAAGTCCATCAATTTCTATTTTTACTATATTTTCCATATTATAATAATTTATCCTTAATATCCTTTTTAATTAAGTATTCCACATACTCAGATTTACTTAGTCTTTTTTCTTCCAAGTATTTTTCTAATTTTTCATTCACTACATCATTTATAGTAATTGACATAGTAATTTTTTTATCCTTTATTTTAGGTCTTCCCATATAAAATTGTTCTTTTAAATTATATCATTTTTTTATCATTTAGTTTTAAGAAATGGAAAAATATGACTTTATTTAATTTATATATAACAATAAAACATCAAGAAAAAATGAAGAAAATCAAGACAAAAACAAATATTACAGTAGCTTTAAATCCTAAAATCAAAGAATATTTGATTGAAAATATTGAAAATTCATCCAAATACATAGAATATTTAATTATCAAAGATTTAATTGAAAATAATGTAATTGATAAAAACGAATTGAATGTATTATGATAATATCAAAAAAAGTTAATATCATCTTGAAAAGTGGGAAACAAGCAAAATATTATCAAAATAAAGGAATTAAATGTGTTGTCGGTGATATATTTAAAATAAATATATCATTATTATCCAACGGAAGTCATGTTATGATAAAAATTAAATGTGATAATTGTAATGAAGAAAAAAACATAGAATATGGAAAATATTACAGTCAAACAAGTGGTTGTACTGACAATTATTATTGTAAAAAATGTTGTTATTTAAAACAAAAGAAAACAAAAAAAGAAAGATATGGAAATGAAAATTATAATAATTCAAAAAGCTATAAAGAAACTTGTTTGAAGATGTACGGAGTTGATAATTATTCGAAAACTGATGATTGTAAAAAAAATGTCAAAAAAATCAAATTAAAAAGATATGGTAATGAAAATTATAATAATAAGAAAAAATCGAAATTGACTTGTTTGGAAAAATATGGTACTGAATATCCTCTTCAAAATGACGAAATAAAACAAAAAGGAAAAAACACAATAATAAAAAAATATGGTGTTGATAGTTACACGAAAACAAAAGAATTTCAAGAAAAATGTAAAAAAACTTGTTTGAAAAAATATGGTGTTGATAATTATACAAAAACAGAAGAATTTCAAGAAAGATATAAAAATACCTGTTTAGAAAAATATGGTGTTGATAATTATACAAAAACAGAAGAATTTCAAGAAAGATATGAAGATACTTGTTTGAAAAAATATGGTGTTATACATCCCTTATTAAATGATGATATTTTACATAAATATCATCAAAATCTTTTCAAAAAAGAAATTTATAAAGATATAAATTATCAAGGGTCTTATGAATTAGATTTTCTTGTTAAATTCAATGAAGATTTTAAAATAGAAAGGGGGAAAATGTTTAAATATGAATACAATGGAAAAATAAAAAGATATTTTCCAGATTTTTATTTGCCAAAATATAATTTGATAGTTGAAATAAAAAGTAATTATATTTACAATTTAGCTAAAGATATAAATGAACTGAAAAAGAAATCTGTATTAAAAAAAGGTTTTAATTTTATATTTATTATTGATAAAAATTATACTGATTTTAATAAGTTATTGAGCATAACAGTATAAACATCGATGTTTACAAATCTTAAATGAACCAACATCAGTTGACTGTGAACAACCACATTCTGTTCGTTGATTTTTGTCTTTTGTATCAGTTAACCATCTTTGTTTACCACAAATTCTTTCAATTAGTTCAGGATCAACACATTTATTATGTTCTACTTCATCTAATTTGATTACTTCTGCACAAGTTGCAAGTTTTAATTTCCAATTTTTATTAAATTCAACGATTTGTTTTGCAACTCTAACTTTAACATCATCTGGTATTTCTTTAAATTGATTACCTAATTTTTTATAAGGGTCAATATAACTAAATACTAATTTTTCTGTATAATTGTGAATTTCATTTCCAATTTTTTCAATTCTCTTTAAAAGTATATCTTCTGATACTTTATCGGATATAATAATTGGGTCAAATCTCCAAATAACTTTTTCCTTACCAATTTTATTTGATAATTCTTTGAAAGTTTCAATTCTTTCTTTTATTGGTGGTACTTTCAATTCATATTCCGGATATCCATTTAAGGTAAATTGAAAATAATATTTAAATGGTAATTTATCCAAATATTTTATCATTGGTTGTGGATTTTTTGACCAAAATACAGCCAATTTAACTTTATCGAATGATACATCATAAGTTGACCAAGGACTTGTTAAAGTTACAAAACCTTTCTCAATTTTTTCCATGAACCATTCTGAACGAAAAGCTGGAATATCTTCTCTTCTACTAACTGAAATTACATATGGATTCATTCTTCTACTTTTATGTAGTCACGTTTAATTGAACCTATTATCACATCTGCGGTATCTCTAACACATGGTGTTTCATTACCAGTATCCCAACCTTCTTTCCATGCCATATTTTTCGATTCATCTTTACTAAATCCTAATAAACAGGCAATCCACCCGTCATAGAAATCATTCCAACCTTCAATTTTCATATTTCAAATTTTTAAAATTAACAAAAATGTTCGCCACAAGCAAATTGTTCATAATCATAAACCTTACTTAAATCTTTTGGTTTTTTACCATAAACTCTTTCTCTTATGGTTTTACCACGACCACAAAGAACACATTCCGTTGTGGTGATTTTATAATAATATTTACCTTTTTTTGATTTCATTTAAGATTCGTATGTAATTGTTAATAGACTAAATTTTTCTTCTAAAACATTTAACATTTTTTCTTTTGTATCAAACCAAAATTTAATAAATTTACCATTTTCATCAGTAACATTAAGAACTACTTTACAATCAATTTGCATTTCATATCCATTAGGTACTTTTTTAAGTTGACTCTTTTTAAAATTTTCTGAATATTTCATATTGTTTTTTATTATTTTTTCATTTCATTTTCAATAAATGTCATTATAACATTTACTACATATATAATTAAATTATTGTCCAATTCAATATTTGGATTAATTTGATGCCATTTATATAAACATTCCCTACAACAAGTTGCGGTTGCGTGTTGTGTAATAAAAACCGGATGTCCCTTAAACGGTGTTTGTTTTCCATCATTTTGAAGTTTCACCTTTAATTTCTTATTTACAAAATCTTCAGCATGTTTCCTTATTACATCAATTCCTTTATCTCTTACATATTGTTTGTCCTTTTCAGATAAATGGAATTTAGATCTGAATTTTGATTGGGATAATTTAGATAATTTATATTCTATATTACTCATAATTTAGATATTATATTACTCATAATTTAGATATATACTTTCTTTGACAGAAACATTGTTTCCTTTTAATTTTGAAAAAGAACTAATTCCGGAATCAATTAATAGGTGTTTTTTATATAAGTCTTTTGGAATATCATAAATATTATTAATTTCATTTTGAAATCCATCAAAACTTAAAATCCATTTACATTCCAAATTATTTAAATAAAGAAAAAATTCATTGTAATTAATTTTTCCATAATACATTGAATCTGATTTTGAATAAGGTGGATCACAATACATGAAATCATTGGTTTTTGTGATTATATCCAAATAATCTCCATGATTAAAAATGACATTTTTTTCTACCAAAATTTTATTCCATTTAAAAATGATGTCGTGTAAAGATTTTGGATCTATCCCTTTTCTTGAAAAATGATAGGATGTGTTAAATTCACCAGAATTATTATAACGAATCAATCCATTATAACAAGTACGATTTAAAAATAAGAAAAGATATGGATTTCTATTTTTATTAAATTCATTTCTTATATCATACCATAAATCATTACGTTTTTCTTGTTCTTCAATACTATTTAATGAATTCCATAATGTTTCATAAGTTGAAATTACCATTTCCGGATGTTCCTTAATTTCATTCCAAAGGAATATCAGGTCCGGATTTATATCAGAACAAATATAATGATTAACACTAATATCTTTATTATTTAATAAATCCCACAAAACAGAACAACTTCCGGCAAAAGGTTCAAAATAATTATCAATATATTTTGGAAAATATTCAATAATATCTTTCGCTTGAGACCTTTTACTACCAGTCCATTTAATTAATACATCACTTTTGTTCATAAAAAATCCCTTTTATTATTATATTATAAATAAAAGGGATTGTTTATTATTTTAAACTAGTTATTTCCTTTGATACTTCCCAATATTCGTTTTCACTATATTGTTTACCTTCAAACCAGAATTGTTTTTCATCTTTGGATTCATAAGCAGGACCACCAATACGATGTCTGATGCCATTTTTAAAGAATTCTTTTGCTCCGAAATGCCATTCAACAGCAGGACCATCTAAACGGTGATATTGTCCAGTTTTATTTAGGAAAAATCTACTACCTTTATCACTTTGTAATATTAATGTTGAATTTTCTTGTAAAACACCATTTTCACCATCTAATTTGTCGGTTAAATATGTTTCACAAAATGTAACAGATGATAATTTTTGTTTTAACCAAGTGAATAACTTTTCTTCATCAATCATAACATTCCCAGCGGAATCTTCGGTTAAATAATCAGTACTATCGAATTCTTCTTGAACTTCTTTCCAAATATCAAATGGTTCATCTTCCGGTAACGGTTTATTCAAATCCATCGGTGGAACTTCTAAATCTTCAATATTTTCATTGTAATTATTTATAACTTGAATATTATCTGGAATAACGTAACCTTCTATAATTCTTTCAGTTGTTTTAATTCCGGGTCTAATAACAGGTCTTTGTTCGGTTGTTTGTGATTGTTTTTCAACAATATTTACACTTGCAACTTTTGCATAATCTTCTTCTCTATCAATTACTGGTATATTGGATGGTATTTGAAATTCTTTTTCCATATAAGGGTATAATTTATTTTACCTTATATATTAAAATTTTACCACCTTATTTTTTCCTATAAAATTCTATAAATTCATCAATATTACCTTTGAATACGGTTTTTTCTTTCTTACCATCAGTTGATACTACTTTAACTTTTGTCAAAGCTTCTTTGTAAAATTGTATGTATAGATACAATATCTTACCATCGTATAAAAAAGCGACAAAAGCGAAAAAATTAGACGGATCGAAAGTTATAGTTGCAGATTTTGGTGAGAATTCATTGGAAATGAAATCTATAATTCGATTCGCATCTGTTTCTATATGTGGAAATGATAAATCGTCTTTGTATTGTTTTTGGAAAGATGAAATAAGTTCTTTCTTAATAAAGGCATCAATATTCATAAGTATTTTTGTTTTATTTTATATATTGTTATTTTCGTTTATAAATTATAATCAACATCTTTCGATCGGTATTTTGGTGTTTTTTGTTTTGATGGTAATTTCTTTTGAATAAGAATTATTTCAATAGAACTCAAAATAAGAGCTATCCATAATAAAAAAATTATTATCAAATAATAATGAAACCACAATTGAATCATTAATGCTATTAATGTCAATAACATTTTTACAATTTTTATAAATGTAACCATAATTTTACTTTTTAATTTCTGCTTTAAATATAGATTAGTTTTACTGAAATGTTTGTTCTATATTTGGATATATCTCATCATTTCCTTTGTTATATATATGGTAGTTTATTTTTTTATTGATTAAAATATTCGTAAATTTGTATTCTAATTGATGATTATGTCAAGACCGAAAGTTGAAATTGTGAAAAAGAAAGAAATACCCATTAAATCATCCATTTTGAAAAACCAACACAAGGTTGTCAAAATGATTTTAGATGGATATACTCTTCGTGTCAATGATAAAAGTAAAAAATCACAATCCGCAACTTTAATTGAGGGTATATCTGGTAATCCGGAAAAGAAAACAATTCAGAATCTTCTTCTTCATATGTCTAAAAACAATATTAATGTTTTAGACAATCCAGAATTCATAACAGTATCAGAATTAATTTCCAATTCAAAACACAGATGGTATAGAGACCCATTTACTTGGAATTCAAAGTCTTATAATTCTGATAAAAACGCTAGTGATTTAATTCATTATGTTTTTTGTAAGTATGAAACTCCCAAATTTTTCGATAATTCATTTTTCAAAAATAAAATCAAAGAAATTGATATATTCTTTTGGTTGGGTGAAGGTAAAAGTCTTAAAAAATATCCTTGTTTACCAATACCAATGACAAATAAAATGATTTTCAATTTTATCAAATCACCAAAATATTTATCTGTTGAAGAAGCTTTCATTTGGTCTTTTGTCATGGGTTTAGATGGTAATGGTTTACTTTTCAATTCCTTAATGGAAAATAATAAAATAAACACCTTTGATAGATTCAAAACAAACATTAATTTGTGGACTGATGTTGTTACTTTCTTATCAAGACAAGGTATGATGAATTACAATCAAGTTTCACCACTTATTGACTATATTTGGTTTGTGATTCATGAAGAAAATCCATATTTTACAACAAAAGGTAGAACTTTAGCCGCTTTATTGAAAAGTAGTGATGATTGGCATGAAAAAATTGCTAAAACGAAAAATAATATCAACGGTTACTGGGAAGGTTTCAATATTCCCAACTATTCTTTAACTGTTGGTAAAGATGATCTTAAAAAAACATATTCTATTACCCAAATCAAATACGCGAAAGAATTAGTAAAAGAAGGAAGAGAATTAAGTCATTGTGTATCAAGTTATACAAGGGATTGTTCCAATGGTAGTGTTTCAATTTGGTCATTGAAAGATGATAGTGCACAAAAAAGATTGATAACTATTGAATTATCAAAAGATTACAAAATCAATCAGATTCGTGGTTTCGGTAACAGAAAAGCAACAAATCATGAAATGTCTTTTATTACTGATTGGGCTCAAAAGAATAATCTCAGTTTCGGAAGATGGATTTAAATTAATTTGTCTTGTTTTAGTAATCTTTTATATTTATAAATACAACCTATTTTAAGATTCAATTTTAAACATAGTTCATTGACACTTATATCTTTATTTTCATTTATTAATTTCAAAAATTCTATTTTTTTATTTTTTGATTTTTCATAAAAACTTACATAATTCATATCTATAATATCCCATTTTCTTTTTAAATATGGAATATTTAGATCCAAAACTCTTTGTTTTAATTTTTTAATAATTGTTGTTTTTGAAATATAAAAATAAGGGTATTCGTTTTTATTATTAACATCAATATTACATTTTTCATTAACACTATCATATATTGACTTTAACATGTATTCTAAATTATTTTCCCAATTTTTATGATTTTTAATACTTAATGAAAAATCTTTCCTATTGTTCAATTTTCTAATACAACCATCACCATCTATAAAACCAATTATTAAACTTAATAATAAATCTTTATTTTCTATTTTTGATATATCACAAGGATGATATGTTTTGTTATGTTTTATATTAAATTTTTCACATAATTTTTTTAAATATTTAGTATCCATCACACTTATTCCGATAGACTTTTTATATTTATTGTTATTTTTATTATTTTCATTGGTATAATTTATGAATTTTTTGAATTTTTCCAAATGATTTACATCTTTATTAGATAATCTAATAGTTAATCTATTATTTTCAATATGACCATCTGATATTATAAATCCAATCCAATAATATGTCTCATTTATATCTTCTAATAATATATTCATATCAGCATATCTTCTTGTACTATTATATCTATTTAGATTTAATTTATTAGATTTATTTTTTATAGTATTCCAATTTCTTAATGGTAAATTATCTAATAAAATTTGTTTATCTTCATTTTCATAATTATTAATTAAATAATCCGTTTCATCTTTTGACCATTTCATTTTTTTATTAGATTGTTTTTTAGTATATTTGTATATATTGAACAAAAAATATGATTTTTTTCACTTCTGACCATCACTGGGATCACATTAACAAAACAGGTGGTATTATTACATTCTGTAATAGACCATTTCGAGATATTCCAACTATGAATCGTGAAATGATAAACCATTGGAATTCTGTTGTTCAGGATTGGGATGAAGTTTATTATTTAGGTGACTTATCATTTGGCTCTAAAAAAAGAGTTGGATATTTTGTAAATCAATTAAAAGGAAAAATATATTTTATCAAAGGTAATCATGATAAAAGTCAGATCCTTAATTTCCTATTGAATATTGGTAAAATAGAATGGTGGAAATATAATTATGAATTCGATTATGAAAAAGATGGTGTAACATATACCTTTATTTTATCACATTATCAACACCAACCGATTAAAGATAATGTTATTTCAATATTTGGTCATAGTCATGGGAATTATATCAGATTTAAAGGTGGTATTGATGTTGGTGTCGATAATGTCGGATATGATTTAATTTCCATTGATAATATCATAGAACATTATAAAAAGACAAAGGAAATCTAATTTTTCATTTTTATAGTTTAATATATAAGAAGAAAAAGATTTCATTATGGATAAAAATATCAAATCCTACGACAAATACATTTCTGAAATGGCAAGACCAAGAGATCCAAACAAACCAAAAAGAAGTTTCGCTGACATCTTAAACAGTTATCCAAAATATGATGTGGATAAATTGGGTTATGGTAATGAAGAAAAATGGAGGTCAGCATTCAGACAAAAAATGGGTTACGAAGAAGCTAAAGGTATTTTGGGTGATATGGATCCTTATGGAATCTTGGGTATTTCATCTAATGCAACACCAGAAGAAATCAAGAAAGCATATCGTAAAAGAGCTTTTGAAACTCATCCAGATAGAAACCCAGATAATGTTAACGCAACAAAGGAGTTTCAAGAAGTTCAGGCAGCTTATACTTTGTTAACAAAGGAAGATTAACAGATTATTCAATATCATCAATTGCCTTTAATAAATCAACTGTTACTTGTTTTCCAAAATCTTCCCAATCGGGTTCGTATATATTTATAAATCCACCCATTGAATATCCTCTATTACTTCTGTATGGTGAAATGTTAACATAAATATTACCTTCATCATTACTTGTGTAATGTATTTTTATACCGAATGATTTATCTCCTTTTTTGACAGTTATTGAATATGACGGACTACCTCTATATTCATCTGTTTCTTCACTCCATTTTAATCCATCTTCCTGTTTTATTATTCCATAAATATCATCCTTTATCCTTTTCATAAATGGAACAGATGAATTAATTTTATCTCTTTCTTCCACTTTAATGATATTTATGTTATCTTCTTCAAATACAATTATTTGTGGTTCGTATGTATGAATCTTTGTTTTACTAAATATACCATCATAACCTAATTTCATAAATTCTGTTCTACCTACATTGGAATTTTCTCTACCATAAATTGTTCTATCGTAAATTGTTCTGATATATTGCCAGAAATTATAATATTCACTTTCGTCTTTCATATATTTCATAAATGATTGAAAAGTGACATAATTTTGTGTATCCAGTTTCTTTACTATTTCCAATTCCTGTTCTTTTGTTAGTTCATCTAAATCTAGAATATTCAAATTTGGTTTTAAGGTAATAGTGAATCTATATTTCTTTTTTTTCCAATAAGCTTTCAATTCATCAAGTGCATAATCTGGAAATAAATAAATTCCAGATGGATCAGAATGTGATGGTTGTGGTTTTAATTTTACATAATCAACATCACTAAAATGATACCATTTTTGAATAGAATTATAATTTTCAAATAGTTTAAATTTAGTTATCATTTAATAACGGTTTCTTTTCTAATTATTTCGGATTCTCCGATTAACCTATTATATAATTCTTCAGGAATTTTATATTGTTTAACATTCTTTGCTGTTCTCGCAACTGAATAAAAATTGATTTCATTTAATGTTGTTTTTGCCATATAAAGAATAAGATCTTTTGGTGAACTTATCTTAAATGATTTCATAGCAATATCCCAAAATTTTTCACATTCTTCTTTTACAGAAAAAGGACAAAGAATTTTTTCGTCTTTCCAATTAAAAAATATAACATAGAAATCTTTTTCTTTCTTTTCTCTTTGTTGAAACGGTGTAATAGTGTCATTCTTTGGTGATATTTTAATACCAACATTCATATTGTTTATTTTATCCATTTCTCTAGTAAAAATAACACCATGATCACCACCATAATCTCTAAAAATTCTTCTATGATACAATAACAAATGAATCATTTCATGTGCTAAAGTATTTTTAAATTGTTCGGGAGTTAAAGATATATTTTTATTAAAATGTAATACTATATCATATATGTTTGACCATCCACTTTTATTGTATTCACCTTTACTACTAACCCAAGCAACTCTTGTTTTATGTGAATCGAACGATATTTCTGGAAACGGTACTTCGTTATCGAACAATAATTTATTTAAGTTATCGAATTCTTTTTTAATGTCATATTCGAATTCAAATTTTTCGTTTAAAAAATGTTCAAAATTTGTTATCATTTCATTATATATAAAAAATCAAAAAATGATATTTGAATATTAATATATAAAGATAAAATAAATAAATAATAAAGATGAAAAATAAAAAATTATTTAATTTCTGGATACCAAATGATATTTACGAATATGTAAAATTAAAATCGAAAGATAATTATATGTCTATGACAGATTACATTATTCAATTAATATTAACCAATATGAAAAAAGATAAAAAAGAAAATGATAATAGATAAAGAAATAAAAATAAAGTTATATGGATCTAACTTCAAACATTTAAAAGAACTTGGATATAAAAATTTAAAAACAGGTGATGAAATATCAATTCCTATTAATCATTTGAGTAAAAGTAGTCATTTGATTATAAATGTCAAATGTGATATTTGTGAAAAAGAAAAACAAATATCACATAAAACATATAATAAAAACATAAAAAATACCAACATTTATTGTTGTTGTGAAAAATGTTCGAAAGTTAAAAATAAAAAAACATGTTTGGATAAATATAACAATGAAAATTACAGAAATATTGAAAAAAATAAAGAAACACGTTTAAAAAAATATGATGATGAAAATTATAATAATCTAGAAAAAAACAAAGAAACCTGTTTAAGAAAATATGGATGTGAAAATGTTTTCCAAAATAAAGAAATAAGAGAATTGGCAAATAAAACAATTTTTGAAAAGTATGGTGTAATAAATGTGATGCAGAATGAAAATATTTTTATAAAACAACAAAAGAATAATTATTCATTGAAACAACATCATAATGGATTAAATTATAGGGGTAATTATGAAAAACATTTTCTGGATTTTTGTTTTGAAAATAATATTAAAATTGAAAAAGGGAAAACAATAAAATATATTTTTAATGAAAAAGAACATTATTATTTTTCTGATTTTTATTATGAACCATTAAATCTAATCATAGAAATAAAATCAAAATATACATATAATGTAAATTTGAATATAAATATTTTAAAAGGAAAATATACAATAGATAGTGGTTATAATTATCTTTTTATAATAGATAAAAATTATATAGAATTTATTGAAATTATAAAAAAATCCCACCAAAATTAATTGATGGGATTTTTTACTCGTTCTATCCGTTTATGAGGTCGTCTTTAACGATGTCGAAACGCTACTATCCTCTTCAAAATAACAATTACTTTTTTTCATTATCATTCGACTTTTTTTCATTATCATTCGGTTCCGTAATCTTTTTAGTAAGAAAACCGGCTAATAATTGACCCAATCCATTACCATTATCACCACTTGTTATTAATGTATCTGGCACAATTTTCACATTTCCTTGTGATAATTTTTCAGCAATCTGAACAGAAATAACACCATTTTCACCAATAGCTGCTTTTTGTCTTTCATAACCTTCAGCGGTAGCACCCATTCTGGCTTCGATTGCAATACCTTCCGCCCTACCAACCGATTCAATACCTGCCGCTTCACCTGCTTTCTCAAGTCTTGTAGATTCACCTTTACCTTCTGCCATTTTAATAGCTTTCTGTTTAAGGTTGTCTGCGACTTTTACATCAATTTCAGACTGAACAAGTTCTTTCTGTCTGTCAGCAGTAGCTGTTGTCTTTTCCATAGATATACGAGAATTCTGAGCTTTTTCCTGTTCAAAATACATCGCTTGTTGCTGTTGAGCAATAATCCTTTCAGTTTGTGTTTTCATCAAATCTTCAGGTAGTATAATAGCACAGATAAGAACAGATACTAATTCAACGTGATACTTTTCTAATTCGTGTCTTGCACGTTCTTCAGCTTTCTGTTGTTCTTCGTGACGATTCTGCATGAATGCCATAGCTGATGTAGCAGAAGCCTGATTACGGAATGATGAGTCAATCATAGGATGGATAACGTGTTCAATCAAATTCTGAATTGAACCAATCTTAGCCACCATATAAGGAGCTTGGTCGGGACGAACCCTAATAACAACCTTAACAGCTACACTAATTTCAAAACCATCATGTGATACAACTTTCAACGGATCGAAAACTGTTTCTTTAGCTTCATCCCAGTCAATTGTAATGTTAGTGGTGTCAACAACATAAGCGATGTAAGCTCTACGGTTAAGGTAATAAATACCCGGACCAGCCACTTCCTGTTGAATACCCCTAAAACCCTTTGGTACAACGTATCTTTCGATACCTGTATCTAACCTCGATTCTACATTACCAGCAGTAGGAACGCCATCTTTAACTGGTTGTGCAGTAGCTGGTATTGTAATAATACCATCGTTGTTTTCATCTTCCGCCACAGCTTTAATTAATTCCTTAACTTGTGGTGGTTCTTCACCAACGTTAGAAACAACAACAGCAACCTGACCACGTTCAATAACTGCAACATCATCCAATTCCACACTAAACATCAAAGGATTGATGTAATATGTACCGGGTTTTAGAACGTCAAACTGAGGACCACGTTGGCCACCATTTACCAAAAATTTTGTTACATCTTGATAATTATTGTGACCTTCAATTGATTTCGCAACATATTCAGTTTCTGGTAAAGGTTTACCATCACGAGCTACAACGATACCAACTTTTTTATCAGGAATGATAATAGTTTCTTTAATTTCAACCCTAAATAAAGATGTATTGATACGATACTTACCCGGAAGTAAGATGCTTACCTGTGGACCTTTTTCCCCACCCTTATTTAAAAATGATTCACCATCTTCAAAATTATTATGACCATCAATAGTTTTAGCTAAAAGTCTACCACCACTAATTTGTTGACCATCTTGAGATGTAACAGTACCAACCTGACCTTTATCTATTACAGTTACATTAACAGGTGTAATTTTAAATAAACGAGTATTGATACGATAGTTACCCGGAGGTAATGTTTTAATTTGTGGACCTTTTTCACCACCATTTTTTAAGAATGCTTCACCATCTTGATAAAGGTCACATTCAACAACCTTACCAAAAATCCTACCTGATGGAATCGGTGCACCGTCAATAGATTCGACAATACCAACTTGATTTTCACCAATAATTGTTACTGGTTCATTCTTGATATTGAATAATAAAGGGTTAACACGATAAATACCCGGAGGTAGAATTGGAATTTGAATACCCTTTTCACCACCGTTTTTCAAGAATGCTTCACCATCTTGGTAAAGATTACATTCTACTGTTTTAGCAAAAATCTTACCTGATGGAACTGGATTACCATCAACTGATATAATCAGACCGACTTCATCCTTACCAATTACGGTAAAATCATACTTTTTTCTTTTGTAAATAAATGGAATTAAGAATTTAAGTCCCGGACCTATTGCCCTCGCTTGAACCCCAATTTCACTACTCATTGCAAAAACCCTGTCTTTTGGCATTTCCTTACCAAACCAGCGTCTTTCCAATATTTTGATTTCCTTACCTCCAACAATCAGTAATGAACTGAAAAGGAGCACCAATAGAAAAATAACGGCTAACGAAATACCCGCTATCAACAAAATTGTTTGAATCATTATTTTGAATTTTAAACTTGCCTACTCTTTTCACCATTTTCGGCATTCTGGTATTAATTATACCTTAAAAAAATGGTTAAGTTTAAAATTAAAAATAAAAAACCCCGACATTTTTCAATGACGGGGTTTTTCAAACGAATAGTTAGAACTTATTTCCTGTTTTCGATACTATCCCAAGTATCAATAAGTTCTTTAGCGTATAAGACTTCCTTACCAGTCCAGCCAGCAAGAATTGTACTTCTGTAATAATTTTCCGGAATTACGGAATTACTGTATCCAGCAACCTGTACGGAAAATATATTAACCTTTGGATTAACCTTTTTACGGTATTCTTCGACAAGTTTCATCACATCAATATAAGTGTTACCTCTTCCACCATAGGTAAACTCTTTGTATTCGGATGCATCTGTACCGTATAATCCACCATGACCAGCTTGCATATCAGAGTAAATAAATACGTTGTCATATTTTATACCCTTCTTGATAGCATCTCTGAAGAAAATCCAAATACCATTTTCTGTTCCACCACCCTGTGCTGGACCAAGTTTATTGGCTTTTTGTAACTGATCAAGGATACCACTTCTCTTTGAAATCGATTGGATATTCAATCTATCACCGAATAAACCAAGATATCCTTCATCACATTGTAAAGCGGTGATAATAGATGATAAGTTAGCAATTTCAGCTATTTTAACAGTTCCATATTCGGAATTCAAAGCACCCCAAGCTGAACCGGAATTATCCGATAAACAGATAGTTTTACCTTTCAACTTTGGAAAGTTTTCAACTGAAATATCCAAACATTCCTGTAAGGAATCTTTCAAAAGTTGATAGTGGTGAACATCACTTCCAATTGCATTGAAAGCTGAGTAGTAACGGAATGGGAATTGTTTCCCATACAATACACCACCTTTAAGTTGTTCACAAACTTTCTTTGCAGTTTCAATATCTTCAATTTCGGTGAAGATACCACGAAGATTTCTCAAAAGTGCCATGTGAGGAATCTTAATTGTGTTAAGAATTTCTTTCCATGTCTTTCCTTCGGACTTCAAGTTTTCCCAAGTCTTTTCAGTTTCGGTAACTTTTACAGTTCCGGTTTTCATCAACTCATTAATAGCATCTGAATGTGCGTGTGAAATACGAACAAGGTCAATCAATAATTTACCTTTGTATTTGTTGATTTGGTAAGGTGTCAAATCACCAAGAATATCTGACCATAATCTCTTGATAACACTTGGTAAGTGTTGTTTTGAACCATTCAAGAAAGTAAAATATTCGAACTGATTGGTAATATCGTCAGGTCTCTGAACAATTTTTCTACCACAATCTCTCATGTATCCCGGATGTTCTTCATTGAATTTTTTTCTACTTGGATGAACACAAGCGTAAATAAAGATAACTGATGGGTTCAATCTCATATTGAATTCTGTTCTCAAACGAACAGCAAGATCCAATGTACCCTTGAAATCAAATTCCAAAGAATCTTTAATAGCAGTTGTAAACACATCAAGTGTTGATTTGGTATCTTTGAAGATAAAACCAAACATTGTTTCGTTCAATTGTGCTATATTTTTGATATAGGCATCACTTTTGAAACCATCCCTGTAATATGATGGTTCACCAAAGATTGATGAAGCGGCAACAATTCTCAATGTATCCAATGGATTAATTGTGAATGATACACCACCCATGAAATTTTCAACTTGGTTTTCGTAAAAACCTCTTGTTCCGTCTTTTACTGCTGATTCTTTAAATTTCGACATATTTTTCCTTTCTTTTTATTTTATTATTCTGTAACACTTTGATTGATTTCAAACACTCCATTTGTAAAAATGGATTCTTCAATTAATGTAATTCCTAATATTTCTTTAACTATTGGATCAAATTTCATATTTCTAATCTCATCTTCTGAATGAGCTAAAATAAGATAATTTCCACAAAGTATTTCCCACCTATCATTATTTGTGGTATTGACTAAATATAATTTCTTTTCCATATTAATAAATTATTGTATTTGATGTTATATTTTTTGTAATGAAACGATAATTACCTTTTACTGGTGGTCTACCATCGTCAAATTCAACATGAATTACTAGATCACAATCATCATATCTTTTCTTATTTTTTGGTATTTCATATTTTATAAATTTAACTGTACCATCTCTTTCAATGTATTCCTTATAATCTTTAATGAAATCCTTTAAGGATTCATAAATACCACAGACACTAAAAGCGTCACCCACCCATTCCTGAACCAAAATATAATTTTTCTTTTCCATAACTTAAAATTTTTAAAATAAAAAAACCGATAAATAACTTTTTTCAAAGCCAAATATCGGTTTTTTATAATCTTTGTTGAGAATTTTGTTATTAGGGGGTTCTAAATTCTTACGAAACTTAGAAAAACGATCAGTTTTAAGAACTTGATTTTAAACTATCCGTTTTAAGAACGTGATTTGAAACTTTTTTTGATTCCTTATTTTTGAAGGGACTTTCGTCCCCGGAATCTTTCTGTCTAATTTTGAAGTAACCCTAAAACCCGCTTCAACAGGACAACCAACATATGTTGATTACCCTAATTATCATAAAAACCGAGAATATTCGTGAAAAGTGTTGTTTCCATAGCATTGAAGTAACTCTTCACACCGCTTCGATTTATTTTATATTTAAGAACGTTTATTGTTATTGTATATATATTTAACGAAAAAGTTTACTTTTTTCCATTTCCACAATGATAATAATTTTTTCTGATATAAAAAATTATTCGAATTTCTTTTTTATTGGAAAATTACAACAATCACAAATTTCAATAAAACCATCTTCAATTCTATCGGAAATCAATCTATCCGGACCCAATGGACATTCACCCAAATATTCCCATTTTTCATAAATTCCATCAAATCCGATTCTATCACCTTTTGTATTGTATTTTATTTTAGTCAATAAGAATTTTTCACCGGTTTGAAATTTGGTTGTATATGTTTTACCTATTTCAAATGGTAATTCTTTAAATTTCGATATTGTTTTAACTCCCATTAGATTTTAATATTATTCATTCCAACCCATCCATTTATCATATCTTTTACGATTATCGGAAGTTGCACCCGAAAGAAACCATAAAACAGTACATTTTTTAAAACCATACCAAACTTTAAAATGTCTTTTGGCACGTTTTATAAATGAATCATTATTCATTTTGATTCTGATTTCATTTATTGGACTGGTGGGATCACCGGTAATTTTTGATTTAAACATTAGTCTTGTTTTTTAATGAAATTCAAATATTTAATAAATTTTGGATCTGATAAAATCTTTTCTTTTGTGTTATATTCCTTACCAAGATTTTTTTCATCCCAAAAATCATGGACAGTATCATGACAATCCTTACACAAATCAATACCATGTGTTCTCATATACAATTTAGTGAACAATTTTAAAAACAATTTGTTCTTATGTAAAGTCTTTGGTATATAGTGATGAAAGGTTAATTCTTTAAATCTATTACAAAATCCACAAAATCCTTCAGCCATTTATTTTTGGTGTTAATCGGTATGTCATAACTTCCCATGTATTTTTTTCATCTTCAATAGAATGAACTGTTGCATACATTTCCATCGGTGTAAATTTAACGATTTTCACTTCACTATGATTCACAAAATCAGAATCAAGTATTACCGTATCACCAACTTTTAAATTATGTTTGTTGTGTATCATCCATCAAAAGATTTATCATCCTTAATTTTTTCCAACTCCCAAATCTCATTTTGAAGAGTTTCACGTTGTTTAGTTAATAACATCAAGTCCATATCGGCTTTTTTCAATCTGGACTTCATGTTTTCAATAGCGATTTCTATTCTTGTTGGTTTGTTCATATTATTTAATTTAGATTACATACATTAAAAAAAACACAAATCCACCAATAATAATTCCCCACTCTATTACTAATACAAAATATAATAGAAAATTTTTGATAACGTGTTTCATATTATTTCGGCCACTTTAATTTATACTTTTTCATTATATCTTCCCATTCAGAATCACCTAATTCATTTTGAATTGCACCCCTGATATATCCAATGAAACGAACTTCATCATCAGTAACATTTTTCAAATCATGAGCGGAATCATTCGCTATATGAATCAACATCTTTAAATAACCTTTAACTGTTGTTGGTGATTTCATCGGTTTTCAATGTGATTAATTTATAATCTGTTAATTCTTCAATTGTATCAATAGCATCTAATTTAACCATCCTTGGACTTGCAACCATTGTATGTTCCGGCCAATATTCAACAACACCATTATCCACAGGATTACCAAATTCAGATGGATATTTCAAATATGAAATTCTATACAAAATATCATTACCCGATATTTTAATCAAATCACCGGGTTTTAAACCTTTTCTAAATTCTTCTGGTACAGGTTTATAATTCATCATAATTAATAATCTTCATCACGTTCAGGGTAATCCGGTTCATAAGGTTCATACTTCTCACACATTTCACTCATGATACCATCTTCATCTTCATTTGAAAATTTTTCGATGATTTTATTGACATCATCCGTATAAAGACTACGGTCCCATTCAAATTCTTGGACTTCCAATCCGGGTTGACTATCAAACCCCTTTTGACCCCAAAATTCATAGGGACCGATTCCATTATCAACTTCTTCTACTGTTCCGGTGAATTCGACTTCAATATATTCTTCATTACCGACTTCGATTTCACGATAAACTGATACTGAACCTGAATTATTTCTCATATTATTTCGTATGGATATGTTTGTGCAATTTTTTTATCTTCTGGTTGGACAATTTCTTTCCAATAATATTCTGTAATTTGTTGATCCAATTCTTTATCTGTTGAATCCGATTCAACTTCAACTTTATGAATCAATACCTTGACTTTCTCTTCAAGTAAATATCTGATTTTAAATCTAACTTCTATTAGTTTCATATTACAAAATTAATATATTTTTGGATATAAAAAAAATTTAATATATAAACTTATGAAACACCTAAAATTATTTGAAGAATATATTTCGGAACCAATTGATGTATATCACGGATCTGATAGAAATTTCGATACATTCGATTTAAATAAAATCGGTTCTGGTGATGGTAAAAATATAGGCGGTTGGGGATTCTATTTTTCAGATTCAGAAGAAGTTGCACGAAGATATTTTCTTAAATCCGGATTTGTTAAAGAATTCGGACTTAAATCTGGTAATTATTTTGATTTTGATGAATATACATATGAAAATGAAGCACAAGAAATTTTATCAGAATTGAAAAGAAATGATGATGTAACAGAAGATGATATTGAACAATTTCAAACTGATTTCATCGAATATATTTCAGATATCACCAATAAACAAGTTTATGAATGGTTGTCATATACATTAAAATCACAAAAAAACGCTTCCCTGTTTTTAAAAGACATGGGTTATAAAGGAAACAAATTCAAAGATAAGGTAATGCCGGAAGCTACAAACTATGTTATTTACGATATTAATGCTATTATATACCTTTAATGGAAAATTTTATACACAAATCATCAATTAGTGGAAAATTTTTACCATTTTTACCAAAAATACATGATATAGTGGAAAATTCTCAATAAACCAATAAGATTTATCGATCAAAAATAAGTTTATCGTTTTGATAAATAATATGTTATCATTATTTTTGTCCATTATCATATAGTAATGATAATATCATATGGTAATGATAATATCATATGGTAATGATAACATTCAGTAATTCAACCTCATTCTTAAACTTTTTATTTAATGGAATCTTTTGTATTTCTTCAAAAGTCAATTTTCTGGATCTAAACCAACCTTTATCCCAATAAGTCTGATACCTTTTCATTTTTTGTACTGTTTCTAAAGGCATTGGTATTCTCGTTATATTTTCTTCCTTATATCTACCTTTGTTTTCTGATTGTGTGTAGATATCAAATCTAAAAGTGTTAACTTCTCTTTCTATTACAATGCCATCTCCCGTCCAATCGTATTTATCATAGTTTTCGAATAACTTCTTACAAACTTGTAAACGCGGTTCAGAATGATTGTATGATGGTTTTGTTGATGGGTTTTCTATTAAATCATCTTTATATCTTTGTGAAATAAAACCACTATATTTTTTATAACTGAAACCCAATACATAAAATAATTGTGGTTGTATAAACATTTCTATACCCTTTTTTACTTTATCACTACTTTTCCTATATAAATCAATATTATCCTTTAAATATTTTTCAATCAATATAGCTATAATTAGTCTATCACCCTTTAATTTAATGTAACTATCCATCATCAAAAATTTTTTATTAAATATAGCAGAACAATGGAAAAAAGTTTAAAAAATAATAATATATAAAAGAAAAGATATATTTATGGAAAGAATGATTGAAATAGCTACCGCTCATCCACATATTATGTTTTATGTAGTAATGTGTTGTGTAATAATATATGGTGGTTTAACCATCTATAAACTTGTAAAGAAAATAAGAAAAAATAAAAAATCTTAATTTTTTTATCTGAAAATATTATCGTAACTTTATTGTAAACATTAATATATAAAGTCATGGACAATCTAACAACCTTAAAAAATCTGGTTCTGGCTCCCTACATCTTAAAAGCAACCGCATTGATTGGTGTGAGCCGTAAAGTTGGTGGTAATCAATTCCGCCATTCATTCGCCACTCTGGGTATCCTTCTTGATTACAAATATTTTGAAGATGGTATCCTACTTAAAGCAGCCCTTCTTCACGATTTAGTTGAAGATTTTCACTGGGAAGCACTTGATGAAATCCGAAATATTGATGAAGATGGTAATGAAGTTTTAAACCTTGTGTTAGAAGTTACCAAACCAGACGGTGAACTGAAAGAAGTCTATTTACAACGTGTACTTACAACAGGTTCAAAACGTGCAAAAATTCTTAAATGTGCTGATAGAATCAGTAATCTTACCGATTTACATTTAGATACCCATTCCGATTTCAAAATTGCACAGTATTTAGATCAAACAGAAAAATATATTCTTCCAATGGCTAAAGAAATGAATCCAAATTTTGAAAAGGAATTAACAGACCTTATTATCAAGAGAAGAAATCAATGTGATTGTAAGTAATCACTTTGTCATCTGTTCAAAAAATTCATCACTATCTTTTGTACGAATAGTGTTATCTTTATTATAAAGTTCCTTGGTTTTAGGATCATACCAAAATGGAATCAAATTACTTACCTGATTTCCTATAAATATTGTTTGTATTTCATCATCACCATTATGATAAAGTTTAATACCACTAGATTTAAACAAAATTCCATACTCACCGTAATGACTGTAACCACTTTTAAAATTATAACCAACATCATTTAAATCAAAACTAAAACAATATCCATCTTCAACCCATTCATCAGCGGCAGCTGATATAGCGAGATTATACATATTGGATATTCCATGAAAATATCCAGATTTTAATATACTTTTTTGAGAATCACCATCACTCGTAAAATGAACTAACCAATCATTTTCTACATCTCCCTCATAAGTATACGTTACATATAATGGTAATATACACAAATCTAAATTATATGAATTGTTATTAAAAACATTATCAACAATTCCAACAAGAAACTCTTTATATGCTTTTTCCGCTTCCGGGTAATAATTTAACTCATAATGTGTTGTTGGTGGTATAACATTATCATATGCTTCTTCCTCTGAATCGTATTGGTCTAATTCCACAAAATATTCAGAATTATTCATACACCAATTCTGAAGTATATCTGGATAATTATCATCAAAGAATTTTGGTAATTCTTCTTCTTTTTCTTCTACCGTTTTTTCAAAATAATTAATCAAATCAATCATTTTACGACTATTGGTTGTAAATCTTTCAACTAAAAATTGTGACAAATTTTTTATATACTTCATTACCAAAAATTATTTTTAAGAATAAATATTTACATCATCCTTATCCCAACTACCATCATTATCTATTGACTTTATATAATTAGGATAAAAAACAACATGTTCCGAACCATATATGACACCATCGTAACCAAGTTTCTTAATTATTTCGGTTACATATTTACTCATTTCACCCAATTTTGTTATCCAATGTAAAGATTGATCATATTTAAACCCTTGATTATATTTCAAATTTCTTAAATTTATACCCATATCCTTTAATTCCTTAAAAACATATTCTGGTACTTCATTTGTATCTTTACCTAATGTAAATTCATCAACAATATTGGAAATATCATTATAGTAATCTTTATAACCCATCTTTTCATCCGAAAATTTATCCCAAGCATCTGATAAACCATACAGTTTAATATAATCCACCAAAATAGCTAAAGTGGGGTCCACCCTTTTTATTTCCTGATATAAAGAATCAAAATCAATAGACTGAATCACCATATCATCAATATTCTTTACACCATTCCTTTTTAATAATAACATTTCTTCATCAGTTCCAGTAAATGGTTTTTCAATTTTTATATAACATTTCATGATTTTATCACCATAACCATCTGCTTCTCTTATATCATCAGAAAAATAGAATCCATAACCGTAATGACCGTAATTTCCAGTTCCCCAACCAATCTTCTTTTCATCGAAAATATCAAAGGTTTCTTTTGTTCCGTGATAAACTACCATCGGTTCATTTCCCTCAACTACCTTTGAATTACCAAACCAATCCCAAAATTTAGAATTTAATAAATGTTTATTTTCATTCGTCTTATCCAACTTTTCCTTCTTTACTATCTCTATCTTATTTGGATCAAAAATAAATAGATTTTTAGTACCAGTTTCCCATACATAACAACCATCGAAATCATTTTTCTTCAACCAATCAAAAAACCATGTATCTTCAATAGAAGAATAATCCCCAAAAACAATACCATTATAAAAATTTGATGTATCTGTATTTTCAAATTCTGATGACGAATCTATATCCTTTCTTAATTTTAATGCTAAATCATAATCGTAATTTTTATGATTTAAATTAGCATTTTTCACATTTCCAGTTTCATAATAATATAAATCTAAATCTGTTGGTAATTTTGATGGGTCAAATATTTTATCTGTCAATAATTTAACTGTATAAATTATTCCATTTTTATATCTGGCATAATACTTCGAAAACTCATAATCACTTGAAAAAAATATAGGATTTATATAATTCAAATCCAAATAAGTTCCTTTTTTTAATTTGAAACTATCGAAATCAGAATAAGAACCATGATACCAAAAATCTTGTTGGATTTGTTCCTCAAATAAACGAAATATAGTTATCATAAAACTATATATTAATCCTGAAATGAAATTTTAGCGGAAGATGCCGGTAACGATCCGACTCAGGATTACTCCCGACCTTAGCTTTCCAAGCTAGTACTTTACCTTTCAGTCAATCTTCCTTGAACATTTAATACATATTCCTGATTTGTTATATCTCCAAATATGTCCTTTACATATATTACAATTTTTTTCTTCATAATTATTATATAATTTAATATAATCTTTTCCATATTTGGATATAACATAATCAATTATAAATTTAATATCTTTTTCATATAATATTTTTAATGGTTCTTTAAAACATAAAAATTTAGATTCATTTTGTTCAGTCCAAAAACCTTTAATTTCATAATAAATACCATCACTAATAAAATCTGGTATCCAATAATGATTTTTATTTTTCCAATAATATTCAAATTTTTCGGTATTTCTTTGAAATTGTATGTTGTGTTCCAAGTTATAAATAACCCATGCCAATTCCCAACTACTATCACACCAATATTCTTCATACCAACCTTTCTTACCTCTACCAGAACCTCTTATATAACCACCATATCCATTTTTCTTTGCTATTTCAGATAATTTTTTTCTTCTATTATTTTCAGATTCAATTGTTAAACCAAATCCTGATTTTCCTTTTAATTTATTTGACATTTTATTTTTTATTTCATTCGATTTTACAAATCCAAACCTTTCATCAAAAGATAAACCTTTGTATGATATTTTTTCCTTTTTGATTATTTTTCTTAATTTTGTTCCATTACCGTCACAACAATCTATATGTTCTAGAATATGACATTGAATGTGAAGATTACATTTTGGACATATGTGGTTTGTATTTTTCTTTTTAATAATTTTTTCACAAGAATTTTTAGTATGACATTTTAAACCTTTTTTGTTTTTAAATTCTTTTCCACATTTTTCACAAATTACTTTTTTATTTTCTTTATGTGAATATTGATAATGATTAGCCAATTCACTTATATTTAATGTTTCATAATTACATTTATCACATTTATACATAATATTTTATTTTTATTAATATATATAAAAATCGAAAAGTGCTTATTTTCACATTTCGATAACCTTCCAATAATGCGGAGATCAAGGGAGTCGAACCCTTACGCCGGAATCTCACCGACTTCACAATTTTCGAAATTGATAACTACGCCAAATAGGGATCTCCATGTCTTTTCCAGATATAAGATGGGATTCAAACCCAAAGTTGTTATAACCGATATTGCTCTCGGGTAGTCTTACCCCCTCGGTAGTATAGATAACTTTCTACTTGGATAAAAAGATTTACATCATAAACAACTAACCCACCATTACCTTTCTCAAAGGACTTATACCATTGTGCGGAAGGTACAGGAATCGAACCTGTTCAGGTTTTACCCCGGCTTCAGTTTAGCAAACTGACCTCTTACCGGCCGAGCCACCTTCCATTGATGTTGCACGCACACTAGGATTCGAACCCAGATCAAAGCTTTTGGAGAGCTCTATGTTACCATTACACCATGCACGTATGTGTAAAAATTGCATACCATAAAGGATTCGAACCTTTAACCACTCTTACGAATTACCGGGTTGGAGCCGGCTGGTCACGCCAATGAGATGGTATATTTGGTGGGTTTGGTGGGAGTCGAACCCACATAGCACTGATTAAGAGTCAGTTTCACTCGGCCAGTTATGATACAAACCCAATGTTTGTTTTTGTGACCCCGATGGGACTCGAACCCATAACCCCCGCCTTAAAAGGGCGGTGCTCTACCAATTGAGCTACGGAGTCAGATGTAATGAAGTGAGTCGGACTCTCTCCGAGTTTGGAAGGCAGACCAGTTGCGTTATCTGGTTTCAGCTACTTCATTACAATTGGTGGGCTTGGTGGGAGTCGAACCCACATAGCACGATTTAAAAGACCGTTTCACTAACGCAATTGTGATACAAACCCAATTTTGTAACCCCGGTGGGGCTCGAACCCACGACCCCCACTTTAAAAGAGTGGTGCTTAATTTCTACCAACTGAGCTACGGAGTCATTTTTTTATTTTGCGGAGGAAGGGAGAGTCGAACTCCCACACCGGAATCTCACCGATTTCACAATTTTCAAGATTGCTAACCGCACCACATGGGTTCCTCCATTTGTGGTACCGAACAGATTCGAACTGATGCCTCCGGATTTTCAGTCCGGTGTACGACAACCAACTATACGACAGTACCTTATATTAATAATTTTTCATAATTAACAAGTTCATTTTTCATTACAATTTCTATTTTTACTTGTTTATTTTGTAATATAACTTGTTTCATTTTATTTTTATCATCACCCCACCAATAACCTTTCACTTCAAAATATTTATTTAGTTTTGGACTAAAAAAATCAGGTGTATAATAATGTTCTTTTTCTTTTTCATCTTTCCAAATAAAAGAGTGTCCTTTATGACCAACACCAATTTTTATCCAATTTTCATCAATCAATTCTAAAACTTTAGCAAATCTAACTTCCCAAGTTCCTTGTAATTTAATTTCATTACCATCTTTCTTAGTGAAAGAAAACCATTTACATTTACCACCATTATTATTTTTAGTCATTTTTTGACCAATTAATTTTTTAGATTCATCCGTATGTGATTTTCCTAAAAATGGTGATTGGAAACCATTTAAATAATTTGTTTTTATTGAATCACTATATTTTTTGACCCTATTATCTGTGAATTTAGTTAAACCGTTATTCCACGAAATTTTACCTTTTGATCCAGTTGTTTTGTGATTTTTTCCAATTTCTGTATGACTTCTCCAAATGTGTGAAATAATACCCTTTTTTGAATAATTTTTATCACAAAATGGACATTTATAATTAATATTATCAATTTTCCAAGTTTCATCAATTTTTATAAAATGTTTTTTTGTATTACATGATTTGATATGTTTTTTATAATTATTTACCGTTATAAACTTATCACATTTATCACATTTAATTTGTTTCATAAAATACCTTTTGTTTTTATATATTAAAAAACAAAAGTCAAAAACTACCAATTTTACTAAAAATTACCAATTAACTGTTTTGTGGTCTGAGACGGAATCGAACCGCCGACGCTCACCTCTTCAGGGTGACGCTCTACGCAAACTGAGCTACCAGACCATTTTTTGGGGTGAACGACGGGGCTCGAACCCGCAACAACAAGAACCACAATCTTGGACTCTACCATTGAGCTACGTTCACCATATAAAAAATGTAGAGAAAAGGAATGAATGTGTTTTTTGAATTTTCAGATTTCGAAGTAACATTCAAAGTCACTACTACATTTGCGGAGGAAATGGGATTCGAACCCATATCTTTTTTTTTCAGAAAAAACGAAGTAACTGATTAACCTCGCCACTTTTTCAAGGGAATATTTGTTGTCAGTATGTCTATACTCTACCATTGAGCTATTCCTCCAATAACGCGTCCGACGCCTTACCAATTAAACGACTTACCCCGGAGGGAAAGGTGGGATTCGAACCCACATTTTCGGACTAGTGGGGAGGGGTGGAATTAAACCACCGACGCAGGGGCTAAACTGCCCCCCGCTCTATCAACTGAGCTACCTCCCCGTTGTGTTGATTTTGGTGTATCAACACTAATTTCATTTCAAGATGTCAAAGAACTTCTCGTATAAGGTTTAAGACTTATAAGAGTGATTTATAAGGTTTAAGACTTATAAATCTTGTTGGGGTGAAAGATGGGAATCGAACCCACACGGATAAATTTATACGGGGTCACAACCCGTCCCGCTTCCAATTACGGACTACAATCACCATGTATTTTAAAGAACTGTGTAGAAGGTGGGAATCGAACCCACATCTCTGGTTTAAGAGACCGAAGTAACTCGTTGTCCCGCTTCATTTCTTTCGAAATGAGAATTTTGATACAAGTTTAATTTAAGCATTCTGCCGTTGAACTACTTCCACAGGGTTGATGATCAGAATTGAACTGACATAGTGAATAGAATCATCGTAAGTATGACTACGACCGGTTTTCATCATTAAGTGGTGTACACTCGGTGTTTTATCCTCTAGGTAGGTTTACTACCTTTAAACTACATCAACCATTTAAATATTTTATCAAAGAACGTATAAACAAAAAACCCCAACACTTTCGTATCGGGGTTTCTTTAGAAATCTTAAATGTCTCACATTACATTCGACATAGCAATTCCATTTCAACCCCGACTGTGGTAAACCACTTGGATGATGAACTAAAATGTTTACTATGTTTAAATGTCTGTGTCATTTTAAAATTTGTTTTATATTGTTATATATTATAATTTTTTGGTCTTGTTTAATTTATTTTATATATTTTTAAAAAATAATGGTTTTTTTCCATTTTTACAAAGGTATGTAAAATATTTGAAATAAAAAAATTCTGTTAGTTTTTATATATTAAATTAGTTTTTGATATTCCTTTATTTCCTTTACCAGTGATGCTTATCATAAATCTACCATCATCGTTTAATTGTGGTTTTCCGTTAACAAGTTTACACATTTCATATTCTGTATCAGTTTCTTTCACTATTATGTATAAACCGTTATTCCATTGGAAACTTTTCAATTCGAATGCTATGTATATTACTTCCATTGTTTCGAACCCATTTTACATTTCAATTTCTTCAATTCTCAATAAGAAAATATCATTTGATATGATAAATTCGAAGTTATAGATATGGTAAATTCCGTTTAGATGTTTTGAAACATTTTTCAATTCATCAATTGTTGTACCTTTTTCTATTGATATTCCGAATATAGTATATCCATCATCTTCTGTGAATAAATCTAATAGTTTAATATTAGTATTTATTTCTGAAATATCGTTATTTAATTGTTCTAGTATCATTGTGTGGCTTTTATGTGGGGAAAAAAGGATTTGAACCTCTGACCCTTCTGTAAAGGGTGGTAATGATATATTCCCATTACCACCCCGACAAAATGCTCTACCTACTGAGCTATTTCCCCATAAAGGTGTCTTACCATTAGACGAATCATCCAACTCAACCCGTCGGCTGAGAAGCCATCATAAATATTTGCAACTACTTATGAAAGATGAACTACCACTACACTAAAGATGTAGTGGTTTCTGGGTCTTTTAACCCGTCTTTTTTAACGTTTCACAGACAAGATGCTTCTTAGGTTTCATCGAAATGAAACGGTCGTCCACAGAGCCGGCCTC
>Ga0247842_10001550_pt1 | contig 37898 bp, 34 predicted proteins | sample LaCruzMarch2015__3_FD_192411 | JGI IMG/M metagenome (GOLD analysis project Ga0247842, IMG submission 192411) | Freshwater microbial communities from meromictic Lake La Cruz, Castile-La Mancha, Spain - LaCruzMarch2015_19m | ecosystem: Environmental > Aquatic > Freshwater > Lake | place: Spain...
CAAAGCCTGCGAAGACTTCTTCAGCAACCCAGGCGACCATCAGGGCGACCTGCGTTTATTGCTGACGGAGAATTTCGAAATAACCGGTCGGTGAGAAAACCGAAAATTTGGCATTAGCCAAGTATACTTGGGGGATAGACTGCGTGCAGTCTAGACCACTAACGTCCTAGCGCAACCTAGAGCACTAGCATCCTAATGCTATCTTGAGTATTTGCATCCTAAACCATTCTAGAACACGTTAGGCAATCAATGCGCATCAGCAAGATAAGGAGGGGCTAGTGACCGGGTTCTGGATCGTTATTGCACTCGCGACCTTGATGATGGTTATCATTATAGGCATGATATACCATAACATCATAAGTTGTCTCGTCTCCTTTATCGCTGGTGCGGTGGGGGTATTTGTCGCGCTTTGGGCGTTCACAAGTTGGGGCGAGCTCTCGGGTCTTGGCCTTATTCCACTGATATTTGGCGGACTTAGCTTCTGGACTGGAGTGCAAGAACTCAGAGCAGAGGACTAATAGGGGACAAAGGACTAATAGGGACTAATAGAAAGGCAATAGAAGGCAATAGGGGACAGACCACGGTTTGCCCCTGAAAGTCCTGCCCCGGCAGCAAAGAAGACTAAAGAATGGCCTAACTTTGGACAATTCCGGGGACAGTTTACTTAAGTTTCCCCGCATGACAGGCGGCCGCAATGCCAAAGAAAATTCGACATGTTACGGTGACAGCTTACTAAATTCACTGAATGCGGATGGGCGTTGAACGCAACCCGCAATTGCTGTATTTAGTAAACTGTCACCGTAATTTTTAATGGCGAGTCCCTATTGTGCGCCGATAGCTTTGAGAGAAATCATGCCTTCAATTTCAGCGAGGCAATAGGGGACAGACCACGGTTTCCCCCTTAAAGCCCAAGGCAATAGGGGACAGACCACTGTGGGGACGGGGTCAGGTCTAGGGGGGGCGGGGTCAGGTCTTGAACGACTTTGGGGGACAGACCACGGTTTCCCCGTTAACCCGACACCATTGAGGCATAACGACTTTGGGGGACACGAGACTTTGGGGGCGGTAATAGGGGACCGGTAATAGGGGACAGACCACGATTATTACCCTGACTTGGCCTCATCGCGTCTTATGGCAATTAAACGTGGTCTGTCCCCGATATACCCCGTCCCCGATATACCCCAAGACCTGACCCCGGTCCCTACGGTTTCGGCTTCGGCAACTAATTGGCTCAACATCAGCAACTGGAGTCACAATAATGAAATACACCGTTATTCTACATCGTACAGAAGAGGGCATCAGCGTTTCGGTGCCTGGACTTCCTGGGTGTTGGTCTGAGGGCGATACCGATGCAGAAGCCATCGAGAACATTCAGGATGCTATTCAGGAATATTTGGCTGCGGTTAAAGAAATGAGTCGTGGTCAGGAGTTTCGTGAAGTGGATATAGCAGCTTAGATATGTCAAAGCTGCCAGGCGTCAATCATCTCGACGCAGTTCGCGCCTTTGAAAAGGCCGGGTTTCGCATAATCAGACAAAGCAAACACATTGTCATGAGCGACGGCGGACATATCCTAACGATTCCTCGCCACAATCCCGTAAACTGGAAAAAGTTGAAAGGATTCGCAAGCGTCCGACTTATTGACGGCACAGTTCATACTGCCGAATTGCACTGGTATGAAGCTCATGGTATCGGCAAAAAAGAACTCAAGATATAATTTCCGCTACTTGACTAACTAAACCATGGCCACAGACGAAAAATCGCAATTGCCTTTTGCTGTTTGTATCAGCAATGAAGACTATCCAGCATCGCTGGAAGTCGGTAAGTTGTATCAAATTATACCAGACGAGGTTGCGGAATCACACGGTTACATTCGCGTGATTGATGAAAGCGGAGAAGATTATGGCTATAGTACAGATCGCTTTTTCCCTATCCAAATCCCCGCTGCGTTGCAGGAAGCTTTACTGAAAGCAGCCTAACCCCGCGGAATAGGTTAAGGTCTCGTATTGCAGTATTCCGATGAATGAGAAACGGCCTAACCTGCTGAAATAGGCGTTTTCTATTATGAGTGATGATGAGCAAGAAACGATGGGGCTGGAAAAAAAATGAAAGATTGTCTACCCATTTTCGCCTATCCCTCTAAAGAGTTCGTCTCAGTATTTTAGATCTTTTTCGCCACGCAAAGAACAAGACCTGACGAACTGTCGAGCTAACAACGATGGCTAACTAAAAGATATGCTTAGAATTCGAATAGATCAGCAAAAAATAGTCGCACTTTCTTTGTTCACAAAGCGACTCATGGTGCATTGGATAAATGATCTACCACGCCAGCTAACTGGTCTCACAGATAATCAGCTATATGAACTGGCAGCTGCGGCTATTACCGAAGCCACTGAAATAGGTATTGATAAGGAGGAGGACGTTGTTGTCTGGGCCGACTTGTGCCTTGTCTCAAGAACCGCTTTTGCTCAAGATCTGCAATCTATTCGGAATCAAGAATGACCAAAGACGCAGGAGACGATAGCGATAGCGGATGGTGGAGCTTTAGCGATATTGGGCATGGGGTTCTAGATATTGCCGGTTTCGTGCCAGGTTATGGCGAGGCTGCGGATGTAGCTAACGCTGCTTGGTACGCTGGAGAAGGCGAGTATCTGGATGCCGGATTGTCGCTAATATCGATTATTCCAATTGTTGGTGATGTTATCGGTAAAGGCGGGAGAGTTGCAAAGCATCTTGGTCCAAGAGCGATCAAAGTCATTCTAGATGCACTGAAAAAAATGGATGTACCAAAGTTCTTGGAACGATTCAAATCCAATCCAGATCTTGCACCACACATCGATAAGATTTCAGATGCACTCAAGAAATGGCAAGACGAGCTACATAAACGCTTTGATTTAGGCGACCCATCTAAAGGAATTAAAGAATGTCCTTACAAATGCTCAATAACGAGCAATGGGGCAACACTTAAGCCAAACCCCAATAAAACAACCACGGTACTTGGACGATTCGATAAAGACATGGATCGCATTATCAATAAAGAATTAGAGATTCCAAAGAATACCGATTTCGGACCAAGGAAAGGCGGATTCAACGTGCTTAATGTGCCAGATGAAATGTACAAGAATCCAGATCAGTTTTGGAAAGAGATAAATCAGCCATTCCTGGACAAAGCGATTACAAGGGGAGATGATATTGTGATGGCTTCAGACCCTGAAGATATAAATAATTTGGTAAGAAATGGAAAGTTGACTGGTTTTGGGCAAGAAGTACAGCACTTGATAAAAAATGAGTATCGATACGACTCTGTTACAAAAATGATGGTCAAAAAGGGTAATTAGCAATGAACTGGATTACGCAATATCGAACCCACATATTAAAGCACGCACATCTTCTAGAGCAAACCTCGTTTTCCTTTCTTGGAGAAGATGACTTTTCAATGAAGTACACCGACGGTGATGTCCTGATTTCGTTCTCAGTTGAACGTTTCTCTGATTCTTTGGATGTCTTAGTGGAGTTTCTGAGCGATGAACAGGTCGATAACCATCAGTATAGCCTAAGCATGATTATCAAAGTTTGCTCCGAGCAGCTAAGCATTACTACCGAAATGGTCGAGTCAGAACAAGATGATGAAAATATGGTGAAGGGATATATCGAATTTATCGTGAACAACAAAGACCGATGCTTCGGTAAGGTATTTCGTTTTGCCTCGGAGTACCGGGAGAGAAGCCATATGATAGGGCTTGAGCTGATCAAACAGTTCGGAGAATAGGAGTGGAAAAGGGGTCAGAGCCCTTTACGAAGTTAACTGGCCGGTGTCGTGCAGGCGCGCGCCACCTTGGCCTTTCACGTTGGGCTCTTCAACGTAGGCGACGGAACCCATGAAGAAACTGCGAGTCTACGTTGATACATCGGTTGTGGGCGGCTACTTCGATATTGAGTTTGAAGAATGGTCGAAAGCGCTAGTAAATGATTTTCGTGTCGGCCGCTACGAGGCGGTGGTGTCAAATGTCGTCGCAAGAGAAATTGCTGCCGCCCCTGATTTCGTTCGGGAGCTATACACCGAGATGTTGTCCTGGCCAGCGGAGATCGTAAGCGTTGATGAGGAGGCATTGTCTCTTGTCGCGCAATGCAAGGCACGCGGCGTTCTTTCCAACAAATTTCTTGAAGACATGCTGCATATCGCCCGCGCCACAATCGCGGACGTTGACAGGAAAAGAGGAAAAGGGGTCAGAGCCCTTTACGGAAAAGGGGTTACGGAAAAGGGGTCAGAGCCGAATGGCACTGACTTAAGGCGTTAGCCTCACAGAAACAACCGGTTGCGATGGCGCGAAGCCAGCGAAAAACGGTTGCGGACTGGGCCGATGCCAGGAAACACCGCCGAAAAGGCTGCCTGAACTCAAGTGACTGCTTGTCGCGCTGTCTGTAACTCGCTGATTTATAGATGTCTCGGCTTAAGTCAGTGCCATTCGGGTCAAAGCCCTTTACGGCGAATCAATGAAGAAATCGCCTCTGCCGTAGGTGCGCAGGGTAACCGGCGTACCTACGGCAGAGGCTTGTTAGAAAACCTTTCCTTGGGCAACAGAAAATATAGATGGCCAAGGTCTACATTGAAACTTCGATCGTTTCTTACCTTACAGCGAAGCCTTCCAGCAACCTGATTGCCGCTGCTTGGCAGAAGGAGACGACTGATTGGTGGGAATCTCAACGACACAGGTTTTCCCTGTGCGTATCTGACCTCGTAATAGAGGAAGCGGGACGGGGAGACAAGGGCGCCGCGAGAAGGCGTCTTGCCAAGTTGGCCGGCGTAGAGGTGTTGCCACTGAACGAACAGGTCGTTATTTTGTCCAAAGCCCTAATCGGCGAAGGCGGCCTGCCCGAAAAAGCGATAGATGACGCTTTGCACATAGCGATCGCTGCCGTTCATGGTGTCGGCTATCTATTAACCTGGAACTGTCGGCATATCGCCAACGCTGAGACAAGGCCGAAGGTCAGAAATATATGCCTGACGCACGGCTTCCAGTGCCCGGAAATTGCAACTCCAACTGAGCTTATGGGAGTTACCGAATATGACTGATCAGACGCTGAAAGAGCTTTGGAAAATTAAGGACGATATCGCCAAAGAGCACGGCTACGATTTAGATTCCCTCGTCCGGTACCTCCGTTCCAAACATACAGCAGGAGATGCTAGTGCTTCTCGATCTGATCGAATAGGAAGCGCAGAACACTCGACTAAAAGGAAAAAGGGCCAGGTTCAATAGAACTCTCATCCGCTTGGCCGATTTAATTGAGCCTGGCGCCTTATCCGGCAAGCGTCCGACTTATTGACGGCACAGTTCATACTGCCGAATTACACTGGTATGAAGCTCATGGTATCGGCAAAAAAGAACTCAAGATAAAATTTCCGCTACTTGACTAACTAAACCATGGCCACAGACGAAAAAACGCAATTGCCTTTTGCTGTTTGTATCAGCAATGAAGACTATCCAGCATCGCTGGAAGTCGGTAAGTTGTATCAAATTATACCAGACGAGATTGCGGAATCACACGGTTACATTCGCGTAATTGATGAAAGCGGAGAAGATTATGCTTATAGTAAAGATCGCTTTTTTCCTATCCAAATCCCTGCTGCGTTGCAGGAAGCTGTAGTGAAAGCAGCCTAACGCCACGGAATGGCGCGGAATGGGTAAGGTCTCGCATTGTAGCATTCAGATGAATGAGAAATGGCCTAATCTAGCGTGCTGTCCGGGTCGCTTAACGTATGCCGGTAGGTAAGGCGTGCAAAAACCGTGGACAGACCGTGGTTTCTCCGACTTGACTCGGGAATCCGTGGTCTGTCCCTGATAATTCCAAACTAAGCAAGACTGGTATCTTGACAGCTTTGTGCGAGTATACTCAGGTAGATGTACTTCGGAGTGTCAATCACCGCACATATTTCAAAATCATGGATGGATACGTCTCTCCTGGAGAGGAAGCATCTCTTGCAGACGCAAATGCTGTACTCTATTTAGCTGCAACCGGCCCGGCGGGACCTGCGTCTCTTGCTGTGGTGTATCAAGGCGCTCCAGCCGAGGAGGTATCTAAATTCAAGGGCAAGTTAAAGCAGCAATGGGCAACGCTCGCCTTTAATGCCCAGACCGCTGTGGTGACCCTAAATAGCATTTGGAACGGCAGTTATTCCCCCATTCCGCCAGGTACGCACACTGTTCTCGCACCCGATTATTCACACAAACTAATTTCCACGTCCGGCTATGTATCCGCAACGCCGGGCATGATCGGTAATGATGTCTGGTTCCCGATTGGTCTTAACGGCTCCATGCAGAACAGCAGTCGATACATTCACGTCGGTCATTTGTCGGAGGGATGTGTAACCGTGCATGAGCTTGGAAAATGGACTGCCATCTATAATTATCTAATTTCCCATCGCGTGCCCGCCTCCGGAGGCAAGAAAGTGGGACAGCTTATTGTGAAACTATGATGCAATGTTTGCGCCTTTTATTTCTTGCCGGTTTAATAGCGCTTTCTTTCGTCGCGCCCGGTCAGTCTGCGGCATTAGCACCAGAAAAGATCGGGTGTGCAGATTTCTTGACCCTATTGCATATAAAACCAATCCATGTCCAATTCGTTGAATGCAAGTTGGATAATAATCGACAAGGCAAGCCGCTACGAGCCATCTATAGTGTCCCTGGAGTCCATGCGGCGGCGGCTGAGGCTTTTCTTGTGCGCGCAGCCAATTTGTCATACTTGAAAAAGTCCTGCTGCCAATGGGACAGCCCGCCAAGTCAATTCACTGGAGAAGATGGCCAAGCTTACACCATCTATATGGTATCGCCCGAAACCAGCGTTGATCACCGAGAACAATGGCGTGATGTTCCCAGCTTTGAAATTGTGGTGGAGACCTTAACTGAAGACATTTAACGGGTAAAGGGCCGTAGGGCCGTAGATCGCAATTCCGGGCGCAATTCCGGGGACAGTTTACTTAACTCTCCCAGCATGACAAGCGGCCGCAATGCCAAAGAAAATTAGACAGCTAAGAGCCATTTTGCTAAAGGCTGGACGTACGTGTGAAAAGGCAAAAGGGAGTCATACAAAATGGACGCATCCTAAACTTCATGACGCGTTGATCTTGTCTGGAGGGGACGGAGATGACGCAAAACCATATCAGGAAGCTGCCGTTCTCAGATTCGTTCAAGACATTCCGGAGGAAAAATGAACGCACACTATAGTATCTTAATTCAATGGTCCGAAGAAGATCAGGCTTACATCGCTTCGCTCCCGGAGTTCGGGCCTTATGCGCTAACGCACGGCGCTACCTACGAAGAGGCGCTTAAGAATGGTCAGGAAGCTCTAGACCTTCTGATGGAAGAAACCGTGCCATTGCCTCATCCCCAAACTTTCGACGTCACTCATAGGAAAGTTGCCCAACAAATGAAACTATTCAGGCAGCGGATGCAGTAGAACAACTTGCACGCAAATTACGGGCAAGCCGTTGGTAGCATTCAAACGCAGACACCGGAGAAAACCTAGATGAAACAGAGTACTTTTCCCCCAGGGTGGGACAGCAACCGAGTTGCCAAGGTCCTAGCGCACTACGAAACTCAGACGGAAGATGATGCGCTAGCTGAAGATGAGGCCGCATTTGAAATGGACGGTCAAACAATGATGGAAATTCCCACAGTGCTTGTGCCAGAGATAAGGGAACTTCTAGCAAAGTACAAAGCAGCGTAAAGAAGAAACGGGGAAGGGGGTCAGGTCTAAGGGAAGGGGGTCACACAAAGGGCAGGGGGTCAGGTCTCGCATTGTAGCATTCCGATGAATGAGATATAGCCTAACCTAGCGCGCTGTCCGGATCGCTTTAACGCATGCCGATAGGTAAGGCGCGCAAGTTGCAAGCCTTCAACCATGGTCGAGAGCATTATGGCTACTGCCGTCAGAGAAGAAGATGTGCACAAATTGGTTGACTAGTTGCCTCCCAAAGCAACTTGGGATGACTTAATGCACCAAATCTATGTGCGTGAATCCATCGAGAAAGGGTTGGAAAACAGCAAGTCAGGCAGAACTAAAGGCGTATCCGATTGCTATTGACATTAACATTGAGATTGGCGAACTATGTCCAAATCACTCGCTGAGATTTTGCACGGGGGACGCGTTGACGCGGAAGAGGTAAGACGAGTCAGCGAGACATTGATATTTGAGCGGGAACAGCTAGGGCCCAAGTTTCTTAGGGTTGCCTGTCTGCTGGTTCTAGCTGCAAGCATCGCACTTTTTGGCTTCTGGGCGATTCGCTGGCAGTTGTCATCGGTGCCATGATCGTGGCCCCATTGATGCTGCCGATCATGGGGCTGGCGTTCAGCGTGAGCATTGGCGACCGCAGTAAAATCGTCAGCACGCTGCTCGTAAGCTTTGCCGGGATTGCAATGGCGGTGGCCGTGGGATTCGTCCTGACGCTGCCGATCGCACGGATCACGCATCCCGAGGCAATCCAACAGATCATGATCCGCACATCACCGCACCTGCTCGACCTGATGGCGGCGCTTGCCACTGGCTTGGCAGGAGCTTTTGCGATATCGCGCAGGGATGTTTCCGACACACTGCCAGGCGTAGCCATCGCGGTGTCGTTGGTGCCGCCGCTGGCGAATGTGGGCATTCTGTTTGCGCTTGGTGAACCCAATCTCGCCTCCGGCAGTCTGCTGCTTTTCGTAACGAACTACGTGGCGATCCTGCTCACCGGCTCGCTTGTTTTCGTCGTGATGGGGTTCCGGCAGGCCGCGATGGCGCCGTTCGACGCGAGGGCACGACGCCGAGCGGTGGCAATCGCCTTCGCGGCCTTACTGATCATCGTGATTCCACTCTCGGTGGCCAGTTATAACCTGATCGTTACTGATAAGATCTCCGCGCGAACCTACGCCCTTGGACAAGAGTGGCTCGAAGGTTCCGGATACCGGCTCATGTCGGTTGATGCCGAAACGGCGGACGGAACGGTGAACCTCCTCCTCTTGGGCGACGGAGACCTGCCGCCGCTGAACAAGCTTGAAGAGCGCACCCGTGACCTCATCTTCAGCCGAACCATTCGCGTGAAGGTCGTTGAATCACAAACCCTCTATATCGGCACTAAGTCGCGTTGAGGTGGAGGAATGTGTCAGTGCGGAATGGCGCTCATTTAAGGGCCGTAGGTTGCCATGAAAGTCGGGCGGGGGCCGGAGACGAGAACAAACCTCTCAATCTCGCAGAGAAACGATAAGGGTACGACGCTGGCCGGGCCTCAGGCGCTCGATCAAGCACTTGGTTACCGATGGGCTGGTTCTGGTTCAACGTCATTCGCAGTTCGTTGATCGGCCCATCATCCAGTCCGGTGAAACTAACTCCCAGTAAGCCTGTTGCCGAGTGGCGGCGCTAATTCCAAAATCCGTCTACAAGTCACGTGGCGACAGGATGCCGTTGCGTGCGCCCAGCGCGTGATGCCGATCGTTCGACCAGGGATACCCCGGCGGGTCGGTGACCATGGCCGCCCAGACCGGGGTTGCCTCGATGTCGCGTTGGCACAACAAGATCGATGCAGCGTCAAGAATCCGATTGATACGCCCGTAAGATGCATCTACATTCTACGGACGATCGCTTGCGATGATTCAAAGCGAAGGGAAAACCTTCACAAGCACAAGATTCACCTATCCGAACTGGCGCCGGTTTTTGACTATCCAATGATCACGACTGAAGCCAACCGTGAAAGCTAGGGTGAACTGAGGCTGCAAAGCCTGGGCATGTGGCAAGGAAAAGTTGTCTTTCCTAGTTTGGACTCCGCGCGGCGATGACGCCGCGCATTTCATCTCTTGCCGCTATGCCGACCGCAAAGACTGGGTGTTGGCCTGAGGGCGATACCGATGCAGAGGCCGTCGAGAACATACAAGATGCTATTCAGGGATATTTTGCTGCGGATAAGGATAATGAGTCGCGATCAGGGATTTCTTGAAGTGGATATAGCAGCTTAGATATGCCAAAGCTGCCAGGCGTCAATCATCTCGACGCAGTTCGCGCCTTTCCTTTGCAAAGGCCGGGTTTCGCATAATCAGACAACCGCTCGGCCAATTTAATTGAGTCTGGCCCTTTATCCCGGAAAGTCCGATCAATACTGAAATAGGGGTTTTCTATCATGATTGATGATGAGCAAGAAGCGATGGGGCTGGTCAAAAGGATGAAGGCTTGTCTACCCATTTTCACCTATCCCTCTAAAGAGTTTGTCTCATTATTGAAGAAGAGAAATATATCACTCAAAGTCGATCAACTGCTGGAAATTATCGATACTGATTACTTAGGGGATGAAGGAGGGGTTGTTTGTAGTTTGAAGTTTCCCTTCGCAACTGAAGAGAAATACGTTGTTTCACTGACTCATCTTCGGCTTTTACGTAATCATCCCCTTGCGACAGATATCAGAAAGTATCAAATACGCCGTGTTAGGAACTTAGCTCAACAATGAATAGTGATTATGACGAACAAGAGCGAAGGATTGCCAGCGTCCTGGGTTCGGACGAAGTGCCCGAAGTCAATGATAGAACCTTGGTAGCATATCTTGCTTATCTCAGAAAAGGTTTACGTTTTCCATGTTTTGTAACCGGCATTGAAGGCTTCGATTGGGAAGAGCGTTACGTTTTTGGGGATGGCAGCAAATCAGAATATGAGAGACTGAAGAAATGTCAGCCTTCTTACACTGATACTTTTGAACTTCTTGGTTTTGATGAAGAGATTGACCAAGGATATGGAATCCTAGCCAATGTGAAGCGAGTAAAAGACAAAAAGAGTTTCACATTACCTTTGGCTGATTCAAGAGATAGAGACGAGCACTCACCGAACTATCACTTGGTTGATGACTATTCTGTATGGTTTGTTAAAAACAGATGAAATCTTGATTTATTGCGCGCGCGATATCCGCGCGCGAATGTGAAGACAACCGAGAAACCGGATGCGGAAAAGCTGCACGTCCGGGATTGCGCCGGGGGCGTCGGATAACCGGCGTTCCTACGGCGGAGGCCACCTTTGGTCGGTAGAGGACTCATCCACGGCGAACCCGGCGCTCCACACGGCCGGGCCGCAAGCGGTCTTGGTCATAAACCCGGCCACCGCGCGCGATCGGCATGGTCGTCGGTCCGCACAGCGGACCCTATAGGTTTGTCCCCGATATACGCAGCGGCTACCGCGCGATCGGGATGGTCGTCGGTCCGCACAGCGGACCCTACAGGTCAAGGTGTCACCGTAGGGTCCGCGGTGCGAACCGTCCGCGGCCGGCCGAAACGATGATCAAGGCCGACTTATCCGCGTGGCGTTGGACCAAGAGTCCCGCATCGTGGTGAATACGGAAGTCTATACAAGTTGGTGTTGCTGTTCATACGCTAAAGGCGTTCCGCCGCACCGGTGAGCCGATCGGCCAGGATCTCGATCAGCGCCGGGTGGCTGCCGACCAGCGGGGTGGGGTGGGCTTGGAAGCCGGGGAAGTCGGCCTGCGCCGCGGCGCAGATGGCGGCGATATCCCCGCCGGGTCCGGCGTGGCGGCCGGGCGCGAGGAACAGCATGGCGACGATCACCGGGGTGGTCGGGTCCGCGGCGGCAAGACGGTGCAGCACCAGGTCTAGGAGGTCGCCGTTGAAGTCGTATTCAGGGCCTGGCCGCCGTTCCATCGCGGCCTCGGTCAGGACGGCCCCCGGATCGATCCGTTCGCGTAAACGCTGTGCGAGCCAGGTGCGCACGGCGGTAACCTGGGGAATGGGCGAGCCATGGTCGACCAGCACGACCCGGCGGGGGGCGATGGCCCGGACGACGGCGGTCGCGCGGATGTGTTCGGCCAGCAAGTCGGCGAGACGCGGCTCGCCGCACGGCAGGGGGCACAGTTCAGGGGCGATGCGGACCTGGAACGGACCATGAACGCGGCGCAGGTCGGCAACCAGGTCGGGGATGAAGCGGCGCAGGGCGCGGCTGGGTCCGAACAGGAGGGGGATCAGGTGAAACTCCCGCTCACCACTGGCCAGGGCGCGGCGCAGATAGGGCTCGAGGGTGTCGGCCGGTCGGGCCGCGGCGGGGATCTGATCCGCGTGCAGGAGTGAGACCGGGTGGACCGCCGCGCCGGTGCGCCGCCCAAGAGCCTGCGCCAGGGCACGCAGGGCCAGCGTTGAGTCCGGGCGCGACGAGCCATTGTCGATCAAGAGTGTTGCGGGCATCGGGCAATCCTGGCAGCGGTCGCGGGCATCGATGTGAGATGGCCGCGGGTGGAGCGAAATGCAACCGATTCGAGGCGGTCGGTCGCGGTATCAGGCCGTGCTCAGGGCATGAGGGCTCGCGGCGCAAGAAAATCTGGATGACCCGGTACGCCGACGGGAGTCTAATGTCGGGTGTGAGCATGTTCGCAACCTTTTCTGCCCGACGTCGCCGACCACTGTCGAACCTGTTCCTATTGGTCGCGGCCGTGGTTGGTCTTTGCTGGTGGGTGACCGGTTGGGCCGCGCCGTCGGCGGGCGAGGCCGGCGGGGCCGCGGACGTGGGGGATGCGCCCTTGACCCCGATCTCGGTGCAGCTCCAGTGGCGTCATCAGTGGCAGTTCGCCGGTTTCTACGCGGCACTGGAGCAGGGGTATTACCGGGAGGCCGGGCTCGCGGTGGAGTTGCGCGAGTACGCCGAGGGGATCGATATCATTGATGCTGTCGTCGCCGGGCGCGCCGACTTCGGCACTTACTACAGCACGGTCATCGCCGAACGGATGCGCGGACGGCCGATCCGCTTGCTGGCCTCCTATCTCAAGCGCTCGCCGCTGGTACTGTTGGTGCGGCCCGGCCTCTATTCACCGGCCGACCTGAAGGGTCTGCGGGTCATGGCCAATGCGCAGGAGCTCGGCAGCGCCAACATCCGGCAAATGCTCAGACTCGGCGGGCTGACCGAAAGCGATCTCCACGTGGTCCCCCACAGCTTTTCGGTCGAGCCCTTCGTGCGCGGCGAGGTGGACGCCATGACGGCCTTCACCACCAACGAACCTTTCTATCTGCATCAACGCGGCGTGCCTTTCAATGTTGTCGACCCGAGCGATTACGGGATCGCGCTCTACGACCTCAATCTGTTCGCCGCTGCGGACTATGCGGCGGCCCATCCCGAGCGGATGCGCGCCTTCGTTGCGGCGACCAACCGGGGGTGGGCATACGCCCTAGCCCATCCCGAAGATCTGGTGGAGCTGATTCTGGCGCGTTACAACACCCAGGGTAAGGAGCGCGATCACCTGCGCTTCGAGGCGAATCAGACCCATTCCGCCATTCTGCCCGAGGTCTACCCGATCGGCTCGATCGATCCGATCCAACTGAACCGGATTCAAGATCTCTTCGTGGCGACCGGGCTGGCCGCGCAGACCCTGCCCAGTGCGGATCTGGTGTTCGATCCGGAGGCTGCCGGGTCGCCGCCGCTCCCTGATGCCCCCTTGGTCCTGACCGCCGCGGAGCGGGCCGCCATCGCCGCCCATCCGCGGTTGCGGGTGGTCTTCGCGCAGATCGCGCCCTACGCTTTGACGCGCGACGGCCGCCCCACCGGCTATACGGTGGAGCTGCTGGCGCGCATGGCGCAATTGGCCGGACTGGAGTTGGACTGGCAGGAGCAGGGCCTCGGACAAACCTACCGGGACTTGCGTGAGGGCCGCGCGGATCTGACCATCAACAGCCTGGTAACTTCGGAACGCGAAGGCTTCCTGAACTTCAGCGTCCGCCGTTATCCGGTCTGGTTCACCATTTTCGCGCGCACCGACTGCACCGATTGCGCCGATCTCGACGCCTTGCGCGACAAGACCCTGGCCACTCCCGCCGAGTCGGAGTTGATGCGGCGGCTGACCCGGAGTCACCCTGAGCTTCAGCATCTCCCGGTGGCTGGTTACCGCGAGGCCCTGGAGGCCGTGGCGGCGGGGCGCGCGGATGCCGCGATCCTGGAGCGGCAGAACGGTCGTTATCTGCTCGCGGAGCACCTGATCGGAGGCGTCGAAGCCAAGGGGGCGGCGGATCTCGACGACGGCAGGCCGCCGCGGCAAGCGGCCCTGTTCGCGATGCGTCGCGATCTGGAACCGCTGGTCGGGGTTCTGGACAAGGCGCGCGACGCCTTGGGAACCGGCGAGCTTCAGTCGATCTGGGACCGTTGGTTTCACGATACGACAGTGACCACGGTCCCGCGGCCGTACCAACCGCCGACGCTGACTCGGCCGGAGCGGGAGTTCCTGGCCGCCCACTCCAAGCTCCGGGTCGTCTATACGGATGCGCCGCCGACCGCGACCCGGCGGGACGGCCGCCACACCGGCTATACCGTGGAATTGATCGAACGGGCCGCCGCAGTCTTGGGTCTGACGGTGGAACTGCGCCAAACGTCCCTGGTCGAGGCCTTCGCCGCGGTCAAGCAGGGGCGGGCGGATCTCGTCCTCAATGCCGCGCAGACCCCCGACCGGGCGGCTGATTTTCGCTTCGGGCAACGCGCGATCCGGGTCGCGGACGATATCACCGACGTGGTCGAACGCAATCCAGCCAATTTCGGTCAGTCGGGCTGGACCTCGGTCAGTCATTTTGCCGTAGAGCGGCACCAGGAGGTGCTCGCTGCCCTGCTCGACAAGGCGATGGACGGATTGGACCCCGGCGAGCAGCAGCGCCTGCATGCGCGCTGGTTCGGCGCGGACGATCCTGCCGTTGCACTCCGTGCCCAGGTACACCTGACCGACGCCGAGCGTCTCGACATCGCCGCGCGGCCCGACCTGGTGTTGGGAGTGGACGAAGACTGGTCGCCGCTGATCAGCCGCAACCCGGACGGCAGCTTCTCGGGAATCGACGCCGACACGGCGGCACTGATCGATCGGGTGCTCGGCACCCGCATTCGTTTCGAGCTCGGCCCCTGGGCACAGCAGGTCAGCCGGGCGCAGCAGGGGCTGATCGATGGGCTGTCCGCCTCGGCCGTCCATCCCGAGCGGGCTCCCCATTTTCTGTTCACCGTGCCTTATGCCGAACTCGGCCGGCGAGTTTTCGTCAAGCTCGGCAACGCACTGGGACTGCGTCGGCTGGAGGATCTGACGGGTCGACGGGTCGCCTATCTGCGCGGCAATCTGAGCGATGAGAAAGCCCTGGCCGCGGTCGCCGGGGTCCGTGCGGTGCCGGTGGATTCCGCGCTGACGGGGGCCAACCAGGTGTTGGCGGGAGACGTCGATGCGCTGCTTGCCGATGATTCTTTCGGCTACTGGTTGGCGGAGCGGCGCATCGAGAACATCGAAACGGCCTTCGTTCTGCCGACACCGCTGCCGCTGGTGTTCTCCATTCGTAAGGACCGTCCGCTCCTGGCCAGCGCCATCGACAAGGTCCTGATCGCGCTGTCGCGCGAGCAGCGGCAGGCGATTCGCAACCGCTATCTGGGCGCCCCCGGCGCGGCCGCCGCGCCCCGCACGCCGGTGCTGAGCGCGGCGGAGCAAGCGTATCTGGACAACAAGGGCGGGGTGCTGACCTATTGTTTCAGCCCCGTCTGGACCCCTTACGATTATTTGGAGAACGGTGAACACCGGGGGATTTTTCGGGACTATCTGGATTTGTTCGCCCGCAAGCTTGAAATCGCGCTACGGCCGCTGCCCTCGCAGACCTGGCGCGAGGCCCTGGAGTTTGCCCGCGAGCGCCGCTGCGACCTGATTTCCGGGGCGGTGCCGACCCCGGAGCGGGAAGCTTATCTGGCTTTTACCTCGCCCTATGTCCAACTCACGCATGTCCTGCTGGCGCGCGATGAGGCGCCCTTCGTCGCCGGGATCGAGAGCCTGGCCGGCCTGCCGATCGCGGTGCCGGGGGGGACCGCCGTCGCCGCCAACCTGAAGGCGCGCTATCCGCAACAGCAGTTCATCGCGCTCGATAGTGTCGAGCAGTTCCAGGACGCCATCACCAGTGGGCGGGTCTATGCGGCGGTCGCCACCCTGGAGCATGCGGCGGACCTGGTCGAGCAGGGACTGGGGCGCTTCCGGATCATCGCCAAGCTCGATGATCCTTATCCGATCGCGGTGGCGGTTCGCAATGATCAGCCGGAATTGCTCGCCATCATGCAGAAGGTGGTCGCGTCCACTACCCCCGCCGAGCGTGATCAGATCGCGCGGCGGCGGACCACCTTCCGGATCGAGCAGGATCTCGACCTGAGCCGGCTGTGGCAGTTCCTGGGGCTCTTCGCCGTGGTGGGCGCCTTCCTCGGCTGGCGGCACTGGGAACTGACCCGGCTCAACCGCCATCTGCGGCGGGCCAAGGAGGCCGCCGAACTGGCCAACCGCGCCAAGGGCGACTTCCTGGCCAACATGAGCCATGAGATCCGCACCCCCCTGAACGCGGTGTTGAACCTGGCCGCACTGGGGGTGCGCACCCAGGAGCCGACGCGACTGCGCGACTATCTGACCGGGATCGAGCGCGCGGGGCGTTCGCTGTTGGCGGTCGTCAATGAGATTCTGGATTTCTCCCGACTGGAAGGCGGTGCCGATACCCCGCGCGATGCGCCTTTCCAACTCCAGGAACTGGTGGACGAGGTTCTGTCGATCGCCGCGCCGTTGGCGGCCGAGAAGGGGTTGGCGCTGGAGTGTGTCGTCGATCCGGACCTGGACGGCGCCTGGTCGGGCGACGCCCACAAGATCGAGCGGGTGTTGATCAACCTGATCGCCAACGCGGTGAAATTCACCGATCAGGGCCGCGTGACGCTGCGGGTCGGCGCGGACGGCACGGCATCGGGCGGCGAGCGTGTCATGTTCACGGTGGAGGATACCGGGATCGGGATTGCCGCGGACCAGTTGCCAACCCTGTTTACACCCTTCAACCAGGGCGATAACTCGCTCGCCCGGCGGCATGGCGGTACCGGGCTGGGGCTCGCCATTGTCAAGCAGTTGACCGGCTTGATGAACGGCGAGGTCGGGGTAGACAGCCGCCCGGGCGCGGGGGCGCGCTTTACGGTGGTGATCCCGCTGCGCCGTGGTCCGGCATCTCCGGGGGCCGTGGCCGGCGGGGAACAGGCGGCGGGCGCGCCGTCTGCCGCGGGCGGGGGCGTGCCGGTGACCGCGGTCCCGGTCCGGCCGGTGCTGGTGGTCGAGGATAATTTGGTCAACCAACGGATCGTGGTCGAGTTCCTGAGCCAACTCGGCATCGCGGCGGAGCCGGTGGCCGATGGCGAGACCGCGCTGGACCGCCTGCGGCAGGCACCCACGGGCTACGCGCTGGTGCTGATGGATATTCAGATGCCCGGCATGGACGGCTATGAGACGACCCGGCGACTGCGCGCCGACCCGCGCCTGCGCGACCTGCCGGTGATCGCCATCACGGCCCATGTGCTGACCAGCGACCAACAGCGCTGTCAGGCGGCGGGGATGAACGACCATATTCCAAAACCCTTCGATCAGGCGGTCTTTGCGGCCACCCTAGCACGCTGGATGACGCTGCCGACCGCACCGGTCGCGCGCCCGGCGGCGACCGGTCAGGCACCGCCGGCTGACGGATCGCTGGATGCCGCTGGGGCAACGGCGCTGCCGGAACGGCCATGGATCGATGCCGCGGCCGGGGTCAGACGGGTGGGCGGCGACCCCGATCTTTACTTGAGTTTGCTTGGTGACTTTCTGTCGGGCTACGGCCCGCGCTTGGAGACACTGGTGCCGGAGGCGGCGGAGCGGGGCGGGGATACCTTGTCCCGGCTCGCCCATATGCTGCGCGGCACGGCCCCGGTGCTGGGCGCCGAGCGCGTCGCAGAACTTGCGGCCGCGGCGGCCGTGCGGTGCCAACCGGGGACATCGGCGGCCGCCGCGTATATCGCCGAATTGCATACCGCACTCGCCCGGACGCTGGACGCGGCGCGGACCATCGAGGCCGCAGGCTTGGCGGGTCTGGGGCAGCCGCTTCCCACGCCCACACCGGCGGCGCCCCGCCGGTCGGCGACCGGCGAGGGCGGCGCGCTGGTGCTGATCGTCGACGACGATCCGCTGGCGGCCGGGCTCCTGTTGCAGTTGCTGGGCGAGGAGTACCGGGCGGCGACCGCCGACACGGGTGATGCGGCGCTCGCGCTGGCGCGGGGACGGCCGCGTCCGGATCTGATTCTGCTGGATGTGATGATGGCGGGAATGGATGGCTATCAGGTGTGTCGGGCGCTCAAGGCCGACCCGGGCACGCGCGACATCCCGGTGATCTTCGTCAGCGGGCGCGGCGGCGCCGAGAACGAAAGTCAGGGTTTGGAGCTGGGTGCCGTGGACTATGTGCACAAGCCGTTCGACGCGCAGGTGGTGCTGGCGCGGGTGCGCAACCACCTGGCGGCCAAGCGTCAAGGTGACTCGCTGGCGCGCCTGTCGGAGTTGGATGCCCTCACCGGGCTGGCCAATCGGCGCCGGCTCGATGCCTACCTGGCGGAACAATGGCAATGGGCCATCAGCAACGACGCCTGGTTGGGTCTGTTGATGATGGATGTGGATCACTTCAAGGCGTACAACGATTGCTATGGGCACGGGGCCGGCGATCAGTGCCTGTGCCAGGTGGCGACCGCGCTGCGCCGGGCCCATCGGCGCGAGGAGGGCTTGGTCGCGCGCTATGGGGGTGAGGAGTTTGTGCGGGTGATGCCGGGCGCCGACCTGGCCGCCGCGCGCGCCGCCGCCGCGCGCAGTCTGGAGGCGGTACGCGCCGCGGCGATCCCTCATCAGGCCGCGCCGGGTCGCGGCATCGTCACCCTGAGTATCGGCGTCTGGGCCTGTCGGCCCCAGCCTGACGACCGGCTCGATGACTGTCTAGCGCAGGCCGATCGGCGCCTCTATCAGGCCAAGTCCGAGGGGCGCGACCGATTCGCGGCCTGAACCAGCGAACAGCGACACCGCGAGGAACCCGCGACCTCTCCTATCGAACGGGCTTTTTTTGCGCTTGTAGTCAAAAGACGGACAGAGATCAGGGCCGTCTTCCGTTATTTTCAAACGGATGGAGCCGAAGACCCGCTCAATCTAATCCAGATTGCCGTTCGATCAGGAGATTGATCCGCCGTGAACCGTGATTTCGAGCGCTCCAGGCTGCTGGTGGTGGATGATGATCCGCTGCTCGTTCGGCTGGTCTGCCATCAACTGGCGGATGCCGGGATGCAGCCCTGCGGTGTCGGGTCGGGCCGTGAGGCGCGCGCCCGGCTGGCGGTCGAGCGCTTCGACCTGATCTTGCTCGATGTGCAATTGCCCGATGAGAATGGGTATGAACTCTGTCGCGATCTGAAGTCGCAGCCGGGCTACGGCGACCTGCCGGTCATTTTCATGACCGCCCACGGGACTGAGTCCGAGGTGCTGCGAGGTTTCGACGCCGGCGGTGTGGATTATGTGGTCAAGCCCTTCGATGCGCGTGTCCTGCTCGCCCGCGTCAGTACCCATGCCACGCTGGCGCGCCTGTCGCGGCGCCTGCATCAGGACTTGGATGCCCGGACCGAGAGTTTGCACCTTGCCCATCGACGGATGCGCGAGATGGACGCCGCGCTCTGCCTGGCGGAAGAGCGGGAACGACGGTGTCTGGCGGATCAACTGCACGACAGCACCATCCAGCAACTGGTGCTCGCGCGGATTCTGCTCGATCCCAAACCCGGCACGGTACCGGGCGACGCGTCGCCGCGCACGGAGCGGTTGCGGGAGTTGCTCGACCTGTCGTTGTCCCAGTTGCGCACCCTGGTGTTTGAACTCAGCCCTCCGGTCCTGTATCAGGGCGGGTTGTTCGCGGCGGTGCAGTGGCTTGGGGGCGAATTGACCGGACGCTGGTCAGTCCGCTTCGACTGTCGGCAGGACGGTGAGTTGCCGGTGCTTCCTGATGACCTCAAGGTCACGCTGTTTCAGGCGGCGCGTGAGTTGATGACCAACGTCTGCAAGCATGCCCAGGCCACCCGCGCCGAGGTCCGGATCAGCGGCGCGCCAGGCACCGCCCACTTGACCGTGCGCGATGACGGCGTCGGTATCGATCAGTCGCGACTGGTCGAACAGGCGGCGGGGCGGGAGGGCGGAGGGTTCGGGCTCTTCAGCCTGCGGTCCCGTATCGAATTGATCGGTGGTCGTCTGATCATGCAAGCATCGCCGGGCGGCGGTACCGCGGCCAGCCTGTGGGTTCCGCTCAGTCGGTTGCCTGATGCGGTGCCGCGGCCGTGCTGAAGGGTTGCGTCGACCACCGGTCAGTCATGAACTTGTAAGAAGACACTTGGTGAATCAAGGCTTGCCGTGATGACGATACGCGTTCTGTTGGCGGATGATCACATCATGGTGCGCGATGCCTTGGCCGGCATGTTGCGTGCCGAGGCGGATATCGAGTTTGTCGGCGTCGCGTCGAATGGTCTCGAGGCCGTTACGCAGACGCAGTTGTTGCGGCCGGACGTGGTCGTCTTGGACGTGAGTATGCCTGAGATGAATGGGATCGAGGCGGCTGCCTGCATTCGTAAGGCCGTTCCATCGTGTCGCGTGCTCGCGTTGTCTGCCTTGGGTGATGCCTGCTTCGTGAACCAGATGGTGGAAGCGGGGGCCAAAGGCTACGTGGTGAAAAGCGAGTCGGTGAACTCGCTGGTCCAGGCGATACGGCATGTCTATGCGGGTGGGGTTTGGTTACCCGACAGCCCGCCGCTGCCGCTACGCACTAACCGCACCCTATTGTCGCGGCGGGAACGGGAGGTGCTCGGTCGTATCGCTGCTGGACGGCGTGCCAGTCAGATCGCGGATGAACTGGGGGTGGCAGTCAAGACCATCGACACCTACCGCCGGCGGATGATGCACAAGCTTGGCCTGCAGTCACAGACCGAGTTGGTACGCTATGCGGTTGCCCTGGGGGAGGCGCGGGTGGGTCCGTTGGGCGACCAGAAGCCGGAACAGGCATCGGGAGCGGCCAAGAAAAAGCCATCATAACCAGAGGATATGATGGCCGATGCGGCTCGCGTGCCGTTATCCATGCGTCCTCGGCTCGTCAGATACCCTAGCTGCGGGCCGGGCACCGCGATGCGCGCGTCAGGCGTCCTGCCCCTTGATGTTGCCGGATCTCCCTCTGGGGTTGAGTGTGCGTCCTGTGTAATCAGCCGTCGATTCTCGGTGTCATGCATCCTTCGGCGTCGCTGTGCGGCGCCACGCGTTCACCCGCCGGCCGGGCGCTGGTGACGCAATTAACAGTCAGTGCATCGCTGTCCGCGCCCCGACTTCCAACGACTCGGATCGGACCACGTGCGCGATCTGGGTCGCGGAGTTGGCCGCGACTGAAGTTCCGAACGCGAAACCGGCATCGGGATCCAGGGCGTACCAAGTGGAAGAGATGACGCTGAAGCTGATCCAGAGAATGATTTTGGGGCTCATGGCTTAACTCCTGTGATGGTTGTGCCGATGCCTGCTTGTCGGTAGTAAAGCATCACGCGTGCCAGATCTGAAATATATCTAGGAACTGTATCTTATCGTGATTTCTCGGGCGGTCGGCGTGTGCATTCCTAGAGTGCTTCCGATTCTGCGAATCGGCGTGCGCACGCGTGCGGCGGGGGTCGCAGATTGCGATGAAGGTTGCGATGGCCGAGCGCTTCAGGGGTGCCGGTGTCGATGATCCAGGCCCGCTGGCAGTTATCAGGCGCTCGGGGTAGCATCGCTCGTCACCGCCCCACCCACGCGCCGCAGGTGTCCCCATGATCGAAGTGACCCAAGCCGACCGCCATCTCATGGACAGAGCCATTGAGATCTTCATCCGCATCGTGCTGCTCGCGATCCTGGCGGCCTGGTGCTTTGATATCGTGCGGCCCTTTATCGTCCCCGGCTTGTGGGGCGCGATCATCGCTATCGGTCTCTATCCGGCCTATCAGCTCCTGGTCGATGCCTTGCGCGGTCGCGCGGTGCTGGCCGCGACCCTGATGTCGCTGCTGACGCTCGCCGTGCTGCTGGTTCCGGCGGTGCTGCTCAGCGACTCCGTGGTCGGTGGTGCCGAGGGGTTATTGCGCGGGTTTGAAAGCGGCTCGCTGGAGGTTCCCCCGCCGCCCGCCTGGGTCAGCGAGGTCCCCGTGGTGGGGTCTTACACCCACGGATTCTGGGCCGATGCCTCGAACAATCTGGAAGACGCCCTGCGCCAGATCACCCCGCAGATCACGGTGGCGCTGCGCTGGCTGGGCGGCATGGCGGCGGGGGCGGGCATCGGCCTCCTGCAGTTTGTCTTCGCCATCGCGATCGCGGGGGTGCTGCTCGCCCATGAGGACGGCGCCCGGCAGGCGGCGCGGACCGTCGCCAGCCGCCTGGCCGGGGCGCGCGGGGTTGAGTTCGCCGCACTGGCGGCGGCGACCGTACGCAGTGTCACCCGCGGCATTCTGGGCGTCGCCCTGATTCAGTCGATTCTGGCCGGGCTCGGGTGGCTGGTCGCGGGGGTCCCCGCGGCTGGTCTGTGGGCGCTGCTGGCGCTGCTGCTGAGTACGGTCCAGGTCGGGGTCTTTCCCATCGCGATTCCGATCCTCATCTTTGTGTTCGCCACGGCCGACACGACGACCTTCATCGCCCTGCTGGTGTGGACGCTGCTCGTCGGCAGCCTCGACAACATCCTGAAGCCCATGTTGCTTGGCCGCGGGGTGGAGGTGCCGATGACGGTGATCTTCGTCGGCGCCATCGGCGGATTCCTGAGTTCCGGCATCATCGGACTGTTCGTCGGTTCAGTGGTCCTGGTGCTGGGCTACAAGTTGTTGATCGCCTGGCTTGAGGAAGGGCCGGCCCGGTCGAGTCCGGAGTGATCCGATGAAGCGGCGGGCCTGGTTGGCCTGGTGCGCGGCGGGTGTGGCAATCAGTGCGGTTCGCCCGGTTCATGCGCAATCGATCGTGATGATCAGCGGGCCGCTGGCGGGCAGTGTCTACTTCACGCGCGATGCGCCGGGATTATGGGCGAGCGAGGTCGACCGCCACCTGCCGGAGATCAAGACCGAGTCCGCGCCCGGCCTGACCACGGCGGTCACCATCCGCACCCCGCATCCGATGGACGGCTACCGGCACTACATTCTCAAGCACAAACTGCTGGATGCGCGCTTTCGGCTGCTGAGTCAGAAGACCTTCAATCCGGAGCGCGATCAGCCGGTCTCCCGCCACGTGCTGCCCGCCGGCTACCGCGGTCCGATCTACGCGGTGAGCATTTGCAATCTGCACGACGTCTGGATCGAAGGGGTCGTTATCGGTGGAGTTGCTGGAGCGCGGGAGCCAGACCAGGATGTGAAACCAGCCTATTAGGGAACCCATTGGCGGCTTGGTCGTTGTCGTTGTCGTAATCAAGTTTATGATCCCCGCGAGATGCTCACGCACTGCCTCGTTTCGCGGTCGTTGCGGGGCAAACATCGCAACGCTGCTTTGGTCCCGGGCGTGGCGATCGAAGCCTTTCATATCCTTGGCGGCCTGGTACGCCCGAGCGATGGAGCGAATTGCAACCCGAGCGACAGCGGGCTGCACATCCCTCGGTCGAATCGCGTCGCCGATTACGATTACGATTACGATTACGACAACGATTACGACAACGATTACGATTACGACAAACGCTAGTCGCCGGCTCCTGTTTGGGGGAGCACTGCCTCGCGCTCCCAAATCCCGCCGCGATGGACCAGCACTTCGCCGCGGTCGGGGTGCCAGTCGGCGAGCACGGTGCGGCGCGCCGACTGACCGTTGACGGTCAGTTCATGGTCGGCCGGGCGATGGGTGTGTCCGTGAATCAGGTGGGGCGCACCATAGCGGCTCAGGTACGCGCGCACGGCAGTGGGGTTGGCGTCCATGATCACCGCGGTCTTGACAGCCATGGCCGCGGCACTGCGGCGCCGCGAGTCGTTCGCGACGGCCCGCCGCTTGCTCAGGCTACGCCAAAGAAATAGTCGCTGTACCAAGGGGTTGCGGACCCTGCGGCGGAACCGCAGGTAGTCGATGTCATCGGTACACAGCAGATCGCCGTGCATCAACAGGACGCTGGCCCCGTCGACCTCGACCAGGGCCGGATCGCCCAGCAGGGTGCAACCGGTGTCGCGGCAGAAGGCGCGGCCGAGCAGGAAGTCCCGGTTGCCGCGCAGCAGAGCACAGGCTGTCCCACCGGTGGTGAGTCGGCGCAGTGCCGACCGGATCTCCGGGAACGGCGGGGTGTCGTCATCGTCGCCAATCCAGGCGTCGAACAGGTCGCCCAGCACGTAGAGCCGTGCGGCCTGTCGTGCGCGCCCGGCCAGGAAACTCAGGAACAGGCGGATGGTCTGCGGGCATTCCGGCGCCAGATGCAGGTCGGCGATGAACAGCGTCTCGGCGCCCTCCGGCAGGGTCTCCCGGCCGGTTGTTCGCGGCGGCGGCCGGAACGCGGCGCTACTCATAACGGCGCGTCGATGACCTCGGCGCGCGTGATCGCGACGTCCTGCGCGGGGACGTCCTGATGACCATGCCGACTGCCGGTCTTGACACTTTTGATCGCGTTGACCACCTCCATGCCGGCGACCACCAGGCCGAACACGCAGTAGCCCCAACCGTCCTGGCCCGGATAGTCCAGAAAGGCGTTGTCCGCGACATTGATGAAGAACTGGGAGCTGGCCGAATGGGGATCCATGGTGCGGGCCATGGCGATGGTGCCGATCAGATTCTTGAGCCCGTTGTTGGCCTCGTTCTGGATCGGGGGGCGCGTCGGCTTCGGGGTGAAGTCGGCCTGCACGCCGCCGCCCTGAATCATGAACCCGTCGATCACCCGATGGAACAGGGTGCCGTCGTACTGTCCGTCACGGACATAACGTTCGAAGTTGGCGCAGGTGGCGGGGGCCTTTGCGGCATCCAGTTCGATCAGGATATCGCCGCGGCTGGTCGTCAGTTTGATCATGCGGTCTCCAGTAGCGCCCCGAGGGCGGTGTGCGTTGGCGCGGCAGCGACTGCAGCCGCGATCTTGCGCAGCATGTTAAGGGCTTTGCGCGGGGCGGAAAAGCCCGATCGTCGCGCGTCCCCCGCGGCCGGTGGCGGTGGATTCTCCCGAATCGGACCGATCCGGCTTTGCTACCATGTGGCGCAAACTAGCGCCAATCCTTGATCGGCTTTGTCGGATACTTCTGAAATGCTTGAGATTTACAATAGCCTGACGCGTACGAAAGCCCCTTTCAACCCGCTCGATCCCGGCCGGGTGGGGATGTACGTCTGCGGCATGACGGTGTATGACCTCTGCCACCTGGGTCATGCCCGGGTCATGGTGGTCTTCGATGTGGTCTACCGCTACCTGCGCGCCCTGGGTTATCCGGTCATCTATGTCCGTAACATCACGGATATCGACGACAAGATCATCCGTCGCGCCGAGGAGCGGGGTGAACCCTATGGTGCGCTCACGGCGCGCTTCATCACGGCGATGCACGAGGACGCGGCGGCCCTGGGCTGTTTGTCGCCGGACGCGGAGCCCCGCGCCACCGAGCACATCCCCGAGATCCTCAGGATGATCGCGACCCTGATCGAACGCGGACTCGCGTACTCCGCGACCAATGGGGATGTGTATTTCGCGGTCGGCGCCTTTCCGGACTACGGCCGTCTGTCCGGCAAGGACCCGGCCGATCTGCGGGCCGGGGCGCGCGTGGAAGTCGAAGAGGCGAAACGCGACCCGCTCGACTTCGCCCTGTGGAAGGCGGCCAAACCCGGCGAACCCGCCTGGGACGCGCCCTGGGGAGCGGGCCGCCCCGGCTGGCATATCGAGTGCTCGGCCATGTCGACCTGCTGCCTGGGCAATCACTTCGACATCCACGGCGGCGGGGCCGATCTCCAGTTTCCCCATCACGAGAACGAGATCGCCCAGTCCGAGGGGGCGACCGGCGAGCCCTTCGTCGAGGTGTGGATGCACAATGGTTTTGTGCGGGTGAACGAGGAAAAGATGTCCAAGTCGCTGGGCAACTTCTTCACCGTGCGCGAGATTCTGGCACGTTATCGGCCGGAAGAGGTGCGCTATTTCATTCTCACCAGCCACTACCGCAGCCCGCTCAACTATGACGAGGAGCACCTGACCAACGCCCGGGCGGCCCTGACCCGCTTCTATACCGCCCTGCGCGGCCTGCCGTCCGCCGTACCCGCGGGCGGGGAAGCGTTCCGGATACGCTTCAGCGCCGCCATGGACGACGACTTCAATACGCCGGTGGCCTTGGCCGTGCTGTTCGATCTGGTGCGCGAGATCAATCGGGTGCGACCCCAGGATGAAGCGGCGGCCGCAGGTCTGGGGGCGGAACTGCGTTCAATGGGGGCGGTGCTGGGGGTGGTTCAGGGGGATGCTGAGGCTTACCTGAAGGGAAGGCCGGTGACGCAAGCCATTGAGGTCACGGGCATCGATTCAATCAGCATTGGGTCCCCATCGATTGGAACCGGCACTGTCGCGCTCACGGACGAGGCGATCGACCGCCAAATTGAAGAGCGCCTGGCCGCCCGCCAGTCCAGGAACTGGGCCGAGGCCGACCGCATCCGCGACGCGCTGGGCGCCGCCGGTATCGTGCTTGAAGACGGCCCGGGCGGGACCAGCTGGCGGCGGGCCTGAAGGTCACGCACCTCAGCGACACAAATCCATTCGGGAACGCCGTTGCCGAGAAAGCAGATGCTCTCACCGAGAAAGAAGATGCTCTCACAAAGACACGAAGACACGAAGAAGAAAAAAGAGATAAGAAGCCATGAAAGGCTTCTCTATCTTTGTGTCGTTGTGTCTTTGTGAGAGGATTTCTTCTCTTTCTTCCGTGTCTCAGTGAAAAACTCTTGATCGGGCTCCCAGGCTTCAGCGACGATCAACGGGCTCACTCCGATTCGCCGCCTGTTCCGGTGAAGCGATCAAGCAATCCCTGCAATTCGGCGAGGCTGACGGGTTTGACGAGATGAAGATCGAAGCCGGCCGCCGCAGTGGCTTGATGGTGCCGGTCCTGACCCCAGCCGGTCAAGGCCACGATGACCACGCCGGCGCCGGCCGGATCGGTGCGCAGGCGCCGACAGGCGTCGTAGCCATTCAATCGCGGCATGCCAAGGTCCATCAGGATCAACTCGGGTTTGAACTGTGCCGCGAGTTCAATCGCTTCGATGCCGTCCCTGGCGGTCCGTACCTCGTGCCCGAGGATGTCGAGCAACAGCGTCAGGCTGTCCGCGACATCGACATCGTCATCCGCGACCAGAATCCGACGGCGCACCACGGCCGTTGTCGGTTCGCTCCGACTGGGTGCCGGCACCGGGAGCGGCGCGCTGACGCGGGGCAAACGGATGATGAACTCGGCGCCTTTGCCTTCACCGGCGCTCTGCGCGGCGATGGTGCCCCCATGCAGGGTGAGGAGTTGTCTGACGATATTCAGTCCGATACCGAGTCCGGCGGGACACCGTTCCCGCGACCGGTTGACCTGGGCGAACATGTCGAAGACCCGATCGAGCATGGTCGGCGGGATGCCGATGCCCATGTCGCTGACCCGGAGCACGATCGTGTCGCCCTCCTGCGCAACGCGCAGATCGATGCGTCCGCCGGGCTCTGAATACTTGGCGGCATTGTTGAGCAGATTTGAAACCACCTGAGCCAGCCGGATCAAATCGCCCTTCACGCCCAGGGGTTCCGCGGGGAGGTGCAGGAACAGGTCGTGTCGGCGTGCCGCGATCAGCGGCCGGCTGGTCTCTACCGCCCACTGGACGATGTCCGCGACGACGAGCGATTCCTGGTGGAGTTCGATCTTGCCGCTGCTGATCCGGGCGATGTCGAGCAGATCGTCGACCAGCCGGGTCAGATGCTGGACCTGGCGCTCGATCAGTTCGCGACACCAGGCGACCGCGGCGCCATCGCCGGCCGAGCGTGCGAGGATGTCGGTCGCGCTTTGGATCGGTGCAAGCGGATTGCGCAGTTCGTGGGCCAGGACGGCGAGGAACTCATCCTTGCGGCGGTCGACGTCGCGTAGTGCCTCGTCGATCTGTTTGCGCTCGGTAATGTCCTGGGAGGTGCCGAAGCCGCCCAGGAGTTCTCCCCCATCACCGAACTCCAGCTCCGCTTTCTCGTGGATCCATTTGACCTGCCCGTCCACGATGGCCCGATGCTCGATGTCGTAGGGCGCCCCTTGAATCGCCGCCAGCCAGGCTTGATTGACCGCCGCCTGATCCTCTGGATGGATGGCGCTCAGAAAGGTTTCATAGGTCAGCGGGGTGTCGACTGGAATGCCGAAGATGCGATGAGTTTCCACCGACCAGGTGAGCACGTTACGCTGAACGTCCAGTCGCCAACTCCCGATCTTGCCCACGGCCTGCGCGCGTTGCAGGTCCTCCTGGCTGATGCGCAGTGCGGCCTCGACCGCTTTTTGTCCGGTGATGTCGAGCGCCATCACCAGAATACGCAGCACCCGACCTGAGGCGTCCTTCAGCGGCACTTTGTCCGTGCGGATCCAGCGTTGCTCGCCGGACGGCAGTCGGTGGGGCTCTTCGATCCCGAGGCGCGGTGCGCCGGTCTGAATGACAATGAGGTCGTCATGATAGTAGCGATCGGCCTCCGCCGGATGCAGTTGCGCCGTGTTGCGGCCTTCGATCTGCGCCTTCGATAAGCCGAGTGAATCGGCAACCGCTTGATTGACTCGCAGGATGCGATTGGTCGTGTCCTTGTACCAGATCAGTACCGGCAGGGTATCCAGAATGAGTTCCTGCTCCTGCTGCAGTTGCCGCAGGGCCGCCTGCGCCTGCAGTCGCTCCGAGCGATCGCGGCAAATGGTCGTGATGAACTCAATGTCGCCAGTCTCATCGCTGCGGTGCACCATGACGAGTTGTGATACCGGAACCTCCATCCCATCGTAGCGCAGCAGCGCGGTATCGCCGAGCCATTGGCCGCAGCTCCTGGCCGTGGTGAGGCCTTCGGAAATGACCCGTTGGTAGGCCCAGCGCGGGAAGCAGTCTTCGATACGCATCTGCCCCAGATCGTCGAGTGCACCGATTCCCAGGAGGGCACGTCCGGCTTGATTGAGATAGTCGATCCGACCGGTCAGGGTGCCGCTCGCAATCAGGTCGGTGCTGGCCTCGACGATGGCGGCCAGCCGCTGATTCCGCGCCTCGGTGCGCTTGCGCGCATCGATATCCGTAAAGGTGCCGATCGCCCGCACCGGTGTGCCGAGCGCATCGCGCGCGACCACCTCGCCGCGCCAGAGCATCCAGCGATGACCCGCGTCGCCGACGCGCTGTCGACATTCCAATTCGCATCGACCGGTGTCCCGCAACTGGCGTTCGGCCACGTCCACCGCGGCATCCGCATCATCGGCGTGCAGCAGATCCCGCCACCTCGGCAGCGCGCTCGGGGCCGGTTCGTCGGGATCGTCATCCAGCGGTGCGTGGATGAAATCCAGATCGACCTCACCGGTTTGCAGGTTCCAATCCCATAGTCCGATGTTGGATGCCGCCATGGCCTCGCGAAGTTGGTCCTCGCCCTCACGCAATTTGCGGGTATGCGCATCCAGCTCGGCGGTCTGCCGGGCAAGGGGTCCTCTGAGTTCGCGATCGAGTTGCTGATTCTCGCGTTCAGCGCGTTTTTGCTCGGTGATATCGCACAGGGTGCCGGCGGTACGCACCGGTGTGCCGGCGGTATCACGTTCGATGACGCACCCGCGCCCACGCAGCCAACGCCATTCGCCGGCTTGATGCTGGATGCGGAATTGTGCCTCGATCACCGGCGCGTCAGCCGCCAGCGCGGCCTCCATCCAGCCCCGCAACCGCGACCGATCTTCCGGATGGACTAAGTCGAACCAACCGTCACTGGGACGCTGCGCTTCGGATCGACCGAGTATCGCCGCCACCCGCGCGCACCAGCGCGCCGCGCCGTCGCGATGGTGATACTCCCACAGCCCAATGGCGCCGGCATCCAGTATCTGCATGACAGAGTGTGGATCACACAGCAACAGGTCCAACGCGGGTTCTTGTGACATGTGCGTACTTCTGAGGCGCGGATCAGTCAGGAATTGTCTTCGGATCAAGACTCGCGGCGCAAGGCGCCCGCGCCGACGATCAATTCGCGCCGACCTGGGGTGAAGCCTCGGCCGCTCAGGATCCGGACCTGCGGGTGCGGCATCCAGGCGGCCGGACCGACACCGCGAACCTCCAGATTCGCATCGGTACCCATGGCGCGCTTCGCGCCGGGTGACCGCACCGTCGCGATCCGCGCGCGCACGGGAATGTTGTTGGCATGCCGTGCAACAAGTATCGCTGGCAGACGTTATAACCGGACGTAGGGGCGGGTTTCAAACCCGCCCCTACACCAAGGATCTGTCTGGATATCAGGTACGACGGCTTTAATCAGCGGCCGCTCAGCCGCCGTGCCGCTTGCGGTAGCCGTCGAGGAAACGGCCGATCCGCTCCATCGCCTCGTCCAGATCATCGGTGTTGGGCAGGAAAACGACGCGCAGATGGTCCGGGTGGGGCCAGTTGAAGCCGCTGCCCTGCACCACCAGCACCTTCTCCTCCAGCAGCAGATCCAGAATGAAGTGCTGGTCATCGATGATAGGGTAGACCTTGGGGTCCAGCCGCGGAAACAGATAGAGCGCCGCCTGGGGTTTGTGGCAGGTCACACCGGGGATCGACGTCAGGATGTCGTGGGCCAGATCGCGCTGTTTGCACAGGCGCCCGCTGGGGGCGACCAGATCGTCGATGCTCTGATACCCGCCCAGGGCCGTCTGGATGGCGTACTGGGCCGGGACATTGGCGCACAACCGCATCGAGGCCAGGATATCCAGCCCCTCGATGTAATCGCGGGCGTGGCGTTTCTCACCGGAGACCACGACCCAGCCGGCCCGGTAGCCGCAGGCGCGGTAATTCTTTGATAGACCGTTGAAGGTCAGGAACAGCACATCTTCCGCCAGCGAGGCGATGGAGGTATGGGCGGCGCCATCGTAGAGCACCTTGTCGTAGATTTCGTCCGCGTAGATGATCAACTGGTGGGTGCGGGCGATCTCCACGAGCTCGCGCAGCAGTTCCACCGGGTACAGGGCGCCGGTCGGATTGTTGGGATTGATGACGACGATGGCGCGAGTGGCCGGGGTGATCTTGGCGCGGATGTCATTGAGATCCGGCAGCCAGCCCGCCGCCTCGTCACAGATGTAGTGGCGAGGCGTGCCGCCGGCCAGGGAGACCGCGGCGGTCCACAGCGGATAGTCCGGCGCCGGCACCAGCACCTCGTCGTCGCTGTCGAGCAGTGCCCCCATGGTCATCACGATCAGTTCGGAGACCCCGTTGCCGATGTAGATATCGCCCACCTGGACACCGGGGATTTGTTTTTCCTGGGTATAGTGCATGATCGCCTTGCGGGCGGCGAACAGCCCCTTGGATTCGATATAGCCGGCGGCGTTGGGCAGATTGTGGATCACGTCACGTACGATCTCATCCGGCGCCTCGAACCCGAACACGGCCGGATTGCCGATGTTGAGTTTGATGATGCGGTGACCCTCTTCCTCCATCTGGTAGGCACGGGCCATCACCGGACCGCGGATGTCGTAGCAGACATTGGCCAGTTTGGTGGATTTGAGGACGGGCTGCATGACGGGTACTTCCGGTTGGTAAGGGTGCGGGACGCGGTCCGGTGAGCCGAATGCGCCGGGATGGCGCGGTCGGAACGCGGATCGAGGCCGTTCTTGGCAAGCCGGTCAAGGTACTAGATCCCGCCGGGGACTGGCAAATCCCGCGGCAACAACCGGCGCTGCGACAGCCTGGAGCGCGTAGGATGGGCAGAGCGAGAGCGATGCCCATCCAGCCACCGCGACGCTTGAGGATAGGCATCGCTCTGGCCTCGTGACACCGCTCCAGCGGTGTCACGCCAGCGGAGGTGATCACCGGACGTAGGGGCGGGTTTCAAACCCGCTCCGACATCAAAGATCTGGCCGGATATCAGGTAGGAAGGCCATAGCACCATTTTTTTCGTTGTCGTAATCGTGATTTTCTCAGCGTTGCGGATGCGCGCGCATCCCACGGCATCGCCGCCCGCTAAAACGTCGGTCTCCGGTCGAGTCGCCTCGGTGACCGGAGGTTCGGCCGGGGCGGGATGGAGTTCTTCGGAAATCGCCTGATCCGATTACGATTACGACAACGATGGTGTTTCGTGTTTAACCTGTTCTTGACGCGTGACTTACGTGGGTCAGACCGGCGTCATCCGGGTGCCCGGCGGGTTGCCGAGCTCGGTCCAGGCCGCTTACGGGATATAGCCCGGCGCGTTCGGTCCCATATTCTGCTCGTCCTCCAGCGCGGCGTCGCGCAGGTCGACCGAGACCTCGGGCACACCACCCTCGTTGGTGGTCCCGTCACTGAAATCCTGGACGTCCTGGCCGATGCCCGCGTCGGCATCGCCCTGCGGGGCCGCGTCGATGACCCCGCGGACGTCCACATTGATGCCGTCGGTGATGACTTCCTCCTCGGCGGCGGTGGTGAGACCGATCGCCAGTAGCAGGGCGCCGCTGGTCGCGCGGATCAGGTTCTTGGTCGTTGCAGTCTTGGGGCGCACGGGGTACCTCGTGGGTTGAACAGCGCAAGGGTAGGGGGACTTTAGCCGCAAATCAGGATGTGTGACAGCCGGCACGCGCGTCTGCGCCGGATCGACGCGACCGGAGGTCGACGCTTGAGCGGGCGGTGCCGCGTCCGGCTGAAGCCTCGGCCTCCGGTCCGTTGTGCGGGTAACACGATCGTCCGCGGCCACATCCCATTGGACCGCACCCCCTCGCACCCGTTGCGCGTTGCGCCGCCGGGTGGCGAGGGTTACTCTGTTTACTTATCGCTCAAAAAGCGCCATCAACATGAGCGATAGCCGCCCATCTCAGTCCGACATCGCCGATCCTATCCCCCGCCTTCAGGGCGCGCGTCCGGGGAAGCGCCTTACTCACCTCAGATGCCGGTTTCGTCGACCTGAATGGGCCGCTCGGGTTACCCTAGCCGCCAACCCTAGCCCCAACCCGGATCACCACCGGCGAAATTCACACACGCAGTCGAGTCCATGCAGCGTCGCCTCCCGTCCACATGCCTCCTGCCGCGGCTTCTGTTGCGCTGGTGCCTGATCCTGGTTTTAGCACTGACGGCCCTAGCGACGGCTCGCGCGGCAGAGCAGACCCCGGCCCGGCGCGACTTGCCCACCCCGGCCCCGCGCACCATCATCGCTGCGCTGGGCCGGGTGGAACCCGCTTCGGAGGAAATCCGCGTCGCCGCGGCCATGACCGGACGGCTGGCCGAGGTGGCGTTGGACGAAGGCCAACCGGTCCGACGGGGGCAGGTGGTGGCCACCCTGGAGAATGACGACCATCTGGCGCGTGTGCAGGCGGCGGCGGCCAGTGCCGGGGTCGCGCGGGCGGCCCTAGACCGGGTGATCAACGGGGCACGTCCGTCCGAACGGGAGGAGGCTGCCGCCGCGGTGCGCGAGGCGCAAGCAGTGCTGGCGCGTGCCGAGCGCGAGGCGAAGCGTCAGCAGGGCTTGGCGGACAAACGGCTCGGCAGCGGCCAGGAGCTGGATAACGCGCGCAGTGCGCTGGATATCGCCCGTGCCCAGGTCGCGCGCGCCCAGGCCCAGCAGGCAGTGGTCGACAGTCCGGCGCGGGAGGACGAGCAAGCCCGGGCGGAGGCGGAGCTGGCCCTGGCGCAGGCACGGCTGGCGGAGGCGCGGGCGGTCTATGAGAAGTCATTCGTGCGCAGTCCGATCGACGGAGTGGTGTTGCGCCGCTTCCGACGCGCCGGGGAACAGGTCACCGAGATGGGCGATACGCCCATCCTGGCAGTCGGTGACCTGTCGCAGTTGCGGGTGCGCGCGGAAGTGGATGAGGCGGACATTGATTTACTGCGCCTGGGTCAGGAGGCCTACATCGAGGCCGCCGCCTATGGCGAGCGCCGTATCCCCGGCAAGATCGCGCGGATCGGCAAACTGATGGGGCGTAAGCAAATCGTCTCCGACGATCCCGCTGAGCGCAAGGACAGCCGCGTGCTGGAAGTGCTCATCGACCTGGAGCCGGGGATCGCCATACCGGTGGGGTTGCGGGTCGATGCCTTTATCGTACTCAAGCTTCCCCAATGAAACGCGGCCAAGCATATCGCTGGGGTATGGGAATGGCCGGGCTTCTGGCCTGGCGCAACCTCGCCCATGACCGCTCGCGCTTTGTCGTCACCCTGGTGGGGATCAGTTTTGCGGTGGTCCTGATCGCGATGCAGTTGGGGCTCTTCCTGGGCTTTTCCGACAGCGCCACCAATGTGATCCGCCACACCCGCGCGGACTTCTGGGTTGTTCCCAAGGGTTCCCGCAACTTCGAGATCACGATGCCGCTCAATGAGCGCGAGTTGTATCTGGCGCGCTCGGTGCCTGGTGTTGCCCATGCGGAAGCCCTATTGGTGCAGTTCGCAATCTGGAAGAAGCCCGGCGGAGGCGATGAGAGCGTCCTGCTGGTGGGATCGGACCTCAATACGGGTCTGGCCGGGCCCTGGAACATCGTGGCGGGTCACCTGGAGGACCTGCGGCGGCCGGATACGGTGATGATCGACCGTCTCTTTGCCGAGACGCTCGGGGTCGGCGCGCTCGGAACGACAGTCGAGATCCGTGACCAGCGGGCGCGCGTGGTTGGGTTTACCCAGGGTATCCGTTCCTTTACCACCAATCCCTGGGTCTTCGCCTCCTATCGGACCGCGCAGCACCTGACGCAGTTTGCCGAGTCCGAGACCAACTATGTCATCGGCACCTTTGAGCCCGGTGCCGACCCTGTGCGGGTGCGGGATGCCCTGGCCCGCATTCTGCCGCGGACCGACGTCGATCTGAGCGAGCAATTTGCCGCGCGTACCCGCGATTACTGGATGTTCGCCACGGGCGCCGGCGCCTCGGTGCTGGTTTCAGCCGTCTTGGGTCTGCTCGTGGGGATGGTCATCGTCGCCCAAGTCCTGTACGCCACCACGGTGGATCATCTGCCTGAATTCGGCACCTTACGCGCCATGGGTGCACCGCGCGCCTTCATCTACAAGGTGATCCTGAGTCAGGCGGTGATCAGCGCCACCTTGGGTCACCTGCCGGGGATCGCCGTGTCGCTGCTGCTGGCCAAGGCCAGCGCGTCCGGGGCTGCACTCGTTCTGGTACCACCCAGCCTGGCCATCGGGCTCTTCGGTGTGACCCTGGTGATGTGCGTGCTGGCCTCTGTCATCTCTATCCGTAAGGCCATGGACATCGACCCGGCGATGGTCTTTCAGCGGTGAGCACCGCGGCGCTCGAAGCGCGCGGTCTGACCCTGGTTTACGGGAGCGGGGAGACCGCCGTGCGCGCCCTGGACGATGTGGACTTTCGGGCCGACGCGGGCGAGATCCAGGCACTGATGGGGCCGTCGGGGAGCGGCAAGACCACGCTGCTGATGATCCTGGGCTGCCTGCTGCGCCCCACCGCGGGCGAGGTCCGGGTGGAGGGGCGGCTGGTTGCGGGGCTACCCAATCCCGCGCTGGCGCGGCTGCGGCTCCAGCGCATGGGCTTTATCTTCCAAAGCTATAACCTGTTTCCGGCCCTGACCGCGGAGGAGAACATCCAGGTCGCGCTGGAATTGAAGGGGAACGATCTGGCGGAAGCGCCCGCGCTGTTGGAACTGGTCGGGCTGGGCGGGCGTTTGCACAACTTCCCTCGGCAACTCTCCGGTGGCGAGAAGCAGCGGGTAGCGATCGCCCGCGCCCTGGCCGGCGACCCGCCGATCTTGCTCGCCGACGAACCGACGGCCGCGCTGGACTCGATCAATGGCCGCGCCGTGGTCAAGCTGTTGGCGCAGTTGGCCCATGAGCAGGGACGCGCGGTGGTGGTGGTCACCCATGACCCGCGAGTCGGCGATCTGGCCGATCGGATTGTTCACATCGAGGATGGACGCATCCAGTGTTGAAAGTGACAGGTAACACGAAGCGACCCAGCCTGGTCGTGCGGGGCAGGGGACGGGTCTCGATCGAGATGATCGGTACCGTTCCGGCCGGGACCTTGTGGGAGCGGCCTCCAGCCCCGTTTGGACGTCGCAAGCTGCCGCAGGGTAGGAGGTTACCGCGGCCATGCAGCCAGGTGAAATTTTAGCCGGGAAAATTGACATGAGCGCCCGCCCTCAACCGCAACCGACCTTGTACGAACAGCTTGAAGCCTTACCCGAAGGGCTGACGGGGGAGATCCTCAATGGTCAGCTCTATACCCAGCCGCGCCCGAGCGGTCCGCATGGGTTGGCGGGGTCCGTGTTGGGTATGCGGCTTGGTCCGCCGTTTCAGTTCGGGGAGAACGGTCCGGGCGGCTGGTGGATTATTGACGCGCCGGAATTGCACTTTATCTGTAACACCGAGGTGGATGTCCCGGATCTGGCCGGCTGGCGCCGTAGCAGACTGCCGCGGATTCCGAAAGATCATCGCTATCAAGTCGTACCGGATTGGGTCTGTGAGGTCCTGTCGCCGTCAACCGAAAGCAAAGATCGCCAGGTCAAGATGCCAATCTACGCGCATTTCGGGGTCGCCTATGCCTGGTTGATCGACCCCCGGGCGCACACCCTTGAAGCCTACGCCCTGGAGGGTGACGCTTGGCGGGAGATTGGGCGGTTCGCGGGCGGTGCGCGGGTGTCGCTGGCGCCTTTCGAGGCGGTGACGATCGATCTGGATGATCTTTGGGTGCTGACGTAGGGTGGCCGACGCGAAATTTGTCTTGTGGGGACGGCCGGATGACCGCCCGGTGGGCCCCTGCGTCATGTCAACGCAAGTTTCAGATGTCCGCTTCCGCGCAAGTTAGAAATGTCCGGTATCCGTCCCCTTTGGCGTAAGCCATCCGCCGTCGGCCCGAAGCTTGGCGGTGTCGTAGCGAACCCTTTACTCGGGGACAACGTTCCGGACTTGCTGTAGCACAGTTCGGATATTATTGCTTACCCACGATTGCCCACTTGGCGCGCCGACATTCTGCGCGGCGGTCGAAGCATCAGGTGTACACAACGTACGAGTGAGAGGGTCCGAAGATGATGAAACAAGCACTGCTCGGCGCGCTTGTCGCTGTCGCTATCACCACGACGGCTTCGGCCCAGAGCTTCAATATGACGCATGATTTGGGAGCGGGTCGACACGCTCCCCGGAAGCAAAGGATGACCTGATCCGGTTCCTGGACCGGTTCTGCATGGGCTGGGAAATGGAACTGGTGGTAACCCAGTTACCCCGGAAGTGGGCCGCCGGTTTCCGGCCCGTAGACCCTGAAAGCCGCCCCGAAACTCCTCCGGACTGGTTGAGCATATCAATGAGGCAGATGCTATATTTGGTTGCATTGCTTGGCTCACCAACCCCAGAATCCTTGCCGCGTTGGCAACAAAGGAAACGGCGATAGTCGTACAAAAAGAGGACTTCTTGCGACCTGACCTCAATCAGCCAACAAACTGGAAAACCAAGTTACGAAAGGATTACGATTCTCTTAAATGCTCTCTAACACTCGAAAATGCTTTATATTTGACTTCACCGGAAATCGTGGGAGCGTTCTTCGAGGAATTCGGACAGATCATGGCACTGTCTGAGCCCCTTGACTGGGAGTCGGATTGGATGACACCCGAATGGCGAATTGGCACCTAGATAAGGCAAGAGCAGGGGGCGGACCCTACGGGGTGACCAAGTGAAGCGCCTGCCCTAGAGCAACCCGCCAGCGGGCGATGAAGAGCTGGCCCGGAGGCTTCCCAGGCCGCCAGAAACCCGCCCCGGCACCTCCTTGAGTGCTCGGGGTTGGCGGCTGCTAAGAACCGCGTAAAAATGGCGGACTCGCAGGTGTTGGGGAGTGTGGATCGGGGCGCTCGGTGAGGAGCGCCCCGGCGGGACGGATCAGAAGGGCAAGGGCGCGTTGGTATCGAACAAATCGAGGTGGGCGTTCTCCTCGGCGGTGATGCGGTCGGTGGCCGCGAACTCCTGGATCCGCAGACCATAGCGGGCCCACAGGTGGTCGCGCAGGTGATCGATGAATTCCAAGACGGTCAGGGCCTCGGACGGTG
>Ga0247842_10001551_pt1 | contig 37880 bp, 36 predicted proteins | sample LaCruzMarch2015__3_FD_192411 | JGI IMG/M metagenome (GOLD analysis project Ga0247842, IMG submission 192411) | Freshwater microbial communities from meromictic Lake La Cruz, Castile-La Mancha, Spain - LaCruzMarch2015_19m | ecosystem: Environmental > Aquatic > Freshwater > Lake | place: Spain...
CCGGCGGCTGGTACATCGGCAAGCTCGTGCCCGCGAGCGGCGCCGCTAGCTACGCCGCCAGCCTCACCCTCGACGTGCCCACGGGCGGCGGCTACCAGGCGATCGTCGCCTGGCGGGCCGCCGCCGGCGGCGGCGCCTGGACCTCATTCGGCACCAGCCCCGGCTCGTTCGAGGTCACCGGGAAAGATGAGCCGGCCATCGGTGAGGTGACCGAGTTCCCGGTGTCGGAGAACAGTGGGCCGCTGGACATCGTCGGAGGGTCGGACGGGAACCTCTACTTCACCGCGTCCACGGGTCACGCGATCGGCGTCATCACGACAAGCGGCACGGTGACGCTGTACGGCACCATGGACGAACCGGACGGCCTGGCGTTCGACGGTCTGGGGAACCTGTGGTTCTCGATGCCGTACCCGTCGTCGCAAGACCTGGGGATGTGGGCGCTGCCGCTCTCCACGTCCACGCTGCCCCGGTACTGGGACATCCCGTACCCCGGAGAAGAGGGTGGGCGCCCGGCCGCGATGGCCCTGGGTCCGGATGGCTGCATCTGGTACACGCAGCCCGCCATGTCCCGCGTCGGCAGCGTCGACCCCGCGGGGCCGGCCACCCAGACCCCGGCGTCGTACCTCCTCTCCGGTGGGCTCGCGCCCAAGGACATCACCGCGGGGCCGGACGGCGGCATGTGGTACACGGCGGCGGGGTCCAGCCAGATCGGCCGCCTCAGCACCACGGGAGCGCAGAGCTACTTCACGGTGGTCTCTTCCGGGTCCTCCAACCCGGTGGGCATCGCGAGCGGACCAGACGGCAACCTGTGGATCACCAATGAGGGCAACAACTCCATCCAGCAGGTGACCCCCAGCGGGGTCGTCGCGACGTTCGCGATCCCGACAGCCGCCAGCGGCCCGATGGGGATCGCCGCGGGGCCAGACGGCAACCTGTGGTTCGTGGAGAACGTCGCCAACCAGATCGGGCGGATCACGACCAGTGGCGTCATCACCGAGTACCCGATCCCCAGCGCCGCCAGCAATGCCATCGCCATCGCCGCGGGACCAGACGGCAACATGTGGTTCACGGAGAAGGGCGACTTCACGATCACGGATCCGACCGGCGACAAGATCGGCCGGATCATCACCGGGTTCAGCCCCACCAGCAGGAGGCCGGCGCTGTCCGGGGCCGGCCAGGCAGGGCTGCCGCGCTGACCTGCGCCGCACCGCAGCTCCTCCGAGGAAGGCGCGAATCTCGCGGGGGGCCGGAGCTTCGGCAGTGGCAACCAGTACGGCAGCAGCAAGGGGGGGTGCACGCCACGGCGCGCTTCACCGTGCTCAGCGACGCGCGGATCAGGCTCGTCGTGCCGGCCGGCGCGGTCAGCGGCCCGATCAGCGTGACCACCTCGGGCGGCAGCGCCGTCAGCCTGGGCTCCTTCGTCGTCACCGCGGATCCGCCCCCCGACCCCGCCAAGGCGATCACCGCCTTCAGCTTTGCGGGCCTCGATCCGCCGGTCCTCGGCGTCATCGATGAGGCGGCGCACACCATCGCTCTCTCTGTGCCCACGAGCACCGACCTCTCCGCCCTGGTCGCGACGTTCACGACCACCGGGACCGCGGTGAGCATCGACGGCCTGCCCCAGGTCAGCGGGTTCACGGTCAACGACTTCACGAGCCCCGTCGTCTACCGGGTCACCGCCGCCGACTCATCGACCCAGGACTACCTGGTCACGGTGACGCCGGCGCCCGCGGGCATCAAGATCGGCGACCACTCTGGCGGCGGCGTCGTGGCCTACACCCTGCAGCCCGGAGACAAGGGCTACGTCCCCGGCGACACGCGCGGCCTGATCGCCGCCGAGCAGGACGCGGGAGAGGTCAAGTGGAACCTGGTCAGCACGCCGGCCACCTTTGCGAGCGGGACCGATGTCGGGACCGGCTTCGTGAACACCGAGACCATCATCCGCGTGCAGGGAGGCGACCAGCGAGCACAGGCGACCTACGCCGCCGGTCTGGCCAGGCTCTACTACGGCGGCGACCTATACGACTGGTATCTCCCCAGCAAGGACGAGCTGGCGAAGCTGTACCAGAACCGCGGCGCGATCGGTGGATTCAAGCTCAAGTGGTACTGGACGTCGACCGAGGCTCCCACCAACACGGCGAACTACTTCCGCAATGCGTGGGCCATGGCCTTCTCTGTACCGCCAAGGGTGTACTTGTCCGCCAAGGTCGGGCCGTGCATGGTGCGCCCCATTCGCTCGTTCGCGATCACGCCGCAGAAGAGCATCACGGCCTTCAGCTTTCAGGGCGTGGACCCGCCCGTCGTGGCCAGGATCGACGAGACTGCGCACACGATGCAGCTGGTAGTTCGCGCCGGCGCCGACGTGAAGACACTGGTGGCGACCTTCACCACCACCGGGCAATACGTCAGTGTGGGCGGCGCCCGTCAGGTGAGCGGGCAGACGGCTAGCGACTTCACGAACACCGTCACCTACACGGTCCACGCCCCCGACGGCACGGCTCAAGACTACGCCGTCACCGTGCTCTACATCGGAAAGAGCTACGAGGGCGGCAAGATCGCCTACTTCTTGCAGCACGGTGAGCCCGGCTACTCCGCCCACTATGTGCACGGGTACATCGCGACGGCAGCGGACCTGCCGGCGGAGTATCCGTGGAGCAACAACGAAACGCGTCTCGGGGGAACGGGCGACTGGTTGGGGGATGGCAAAAGCAACACCGTCAAGATCGCCGCACAGCCTGGGGCCGGGATATGCGCCGCCTCCGCCTGCCTCAGCCTGAACCAGGGCGGGCGCCAGGACTGGTACCTGCCGAGCGTGGTCGAGATGTACAAGCTGGTCGAGAACCAAGCCGCGCTCGGGGGCTGGAAGAACGGGGGCCGAAATCACTACTGGACCTCATCCGAGCTCTACTCGGATACCGCGTGGTATCGAACGCTCGTGGATCTCGGGGGTGACGTGAAGAAGCGCACTCTTCTCTCGGTGCGCCCCATCCGCAACTTCTGAGCGCGCGGCGCGCAGCGAGCCAAACCGGCCGCCCCTATTCCATCCCGTGCGGCGGCTGGCTGGCCGCGGCGGGGCGCGTCTCGTCGCCGAGGCGCTCGAGCTCGGCCTGACTCGGCAGCGGACCGGCCGCCTTGAGGCGCTTCCACTCGCGGTGCAGGATCGGCCCCGCGATGATGAGCCCGATCAGGTTGAAGGCGCCGCCGAGCGCCAGAACGTAGCCCGAGATCCAGCCGTAGATGATCGGCGCCGTCAGCGAGCCGAGCAGGCCGGCGGCCTGCATGGCCGTCGACTCGATGCCCGTCACGGTGCCGATCCAGCGCCGCGGGCTGGCCTGGATGAGCAGCGCCTGCTTGGCGGGGTACGAGAAAGCGATGGCCAGGCCCTCGAGGGCGTTCACGATGATGAACAGCGTCATGTTCGTGGTCACGCCGTAGAAGATCCAGGCGACGGCGGAGAGCGTGTAGCCGCCGATGAACAGCCAGTAGCGGCTGTAGCGGTCGGCGGCGATGCCCCCCACGAACGACAGCAGCATGGGCACGCTGAAAGCGATCCAGGTGAGGCCGATGAAGGTCATCGAGGCGCCGAGATGCTCCAGCCACAGGCTCCACACGACGTCGAAGGCGCCCATCGCGTAGTGACTCGTGAAGGCGATGATGACGAAGGCGATGATCGCCGGCGTCATGATGGTGCGCAGGGGCGGCCGAGCGGCTTTGCCGGCGCCGCCCGGTCTCTCGATGTCGTGGCGGCGCTGGGCGCGCCGCACCTTCAGGGCGGCCGGCTCGCGGACGAAGGCGATGACGGCGACCAGCGAGAGCGCCGAGAAGGCGGCCCCGACGTAGAAGATCGCGTAGAAGCCGCCCTTGCCGCCACCCACGAGGCCGTAGAGCGGCGCGGCGATGGCAGGCCCCAGGATCAGCCCGCCGAACTGCGCCGTGGTCAGGATGCCGTAGGCCTTGCTGCGGTTCTCCTCGGTGGTGATGTCGGCGACAAAGGCCTGGGCCGCCGGCCCGAAGGCCGCCGTGCCGATGCCCTCGAGCAGGCGGAAGAGCACGAACCAGTACGGGTCCGTGGTGGTCGTGAACAGCAGCAGCGCGACCGTGTACAGGGCGCCGCCGGCGACCATCACAGGCTTGCGCCCGATGGTGTCGCTGAGCCAGCCCAGGGGCGACGAAAAGAGCAGCGTGCCCAGGTAGAACATCGAGGCCACCACGCCGATCATGAGCATCGAGCTGTGCGCCTGCTCCTTCAGAAAGATCGGCAGGTACGGGATGATGGCGCCGAAGCCGATCCAGGTGACGAAGCTGCCCGCCGACACCACGCCGAGCTGCAGCCAGCTCGTGCGCGGCGCGCCGCCCGCCGCAAGCCCGCCCGCGGTCGCGGCCGCGGCGTCAGCCGCGGGCGCGGCGTCGGGCGCGGGCGCGGCGTCGGGCGCGGGCGCGGCGTCGGGCGCGGGCGCGGCGTCGGGCGCGGGCGCGGCGTCGGGCGCGGGCGCGGCGTCGGGCGCGGGCGTCTGTGAGTCGTGCAGGGAAGTCATGGTTCCTTTGTGTGTCCGCCGTTCGAGGGCGCTGCCCCAGCGGGCGCCCTGCGGATGTCACGCCAAGGGTATCACCCCAGGACTGGCGCCCACAGCCGGGCGGCGTGCCTGCGGCGGCCGCCCCGGCCGCCCCGGCGGCCCCCGCGGCCGCCCCGGCGGCCCCCGCGGCCGCCCCGGCGGCCCCCGTGCGAGGTCGTACGAAACAGGGAGTATGACCATCCCCTTCCGTCCGGTTGCGCGTTCAGCCTCCGGATCGACGGCCGCGAGAAGGCGGACATGGCGCGCCGCAGCCGCTGTGGCCGCCGCGCTCGCCGCGGCCGCCGCGCGCGCCCGCGGGCGCGCCCGGCGAGGGACCGGTGGCTTGAACGAGAGGCGCTTCCCCCTCGGCTTCCCCCGGCGGCTTCGCCGCCCGCGGCCGGTAGAGACGAGAGCGGCGGAGCCGCCGCCTCCTGAGGCGCGACGAGACGGCGGCCTCAGCGTCGAGGTTCGCGCTCAGCGCACGTGGCCCGCCGGCGGGGGCATAGTCGAAGATGGCCGGATCCGTTGGCGGTACTTCCAACGATACCGTTGGAAGTACCGCCAACGGCATACGCTCGCGCAGTGACTATGCCGGGGGCGGCGACCACGGCCTTCCGCGGCTGCGCCTCACGGAAGACCAAGCCGCGGCCGCCGGAGCCGCGCCGCCTGAAGCGCGCGACGAGGCCCGCGGGCCAGCGGCCCGCGGCCGCTGAAGGTGCAGGGCGGGAAGGCTGTCCTTCCCTCAGGAAGCGGCCTTCCCTCTCTTCCCCCGGCAGCCGCGGGCCTGCGGACGGCAGGGCACGATGAGAAGGTCGAGGAGGCGGCCTTCTCCACAGGGTCAGCGTCGCCGCCGCGGAGGGCTGCCCGCGGGGAGCGCCGCCGGCGGGGCGCCCGCCGGGAGCGCCGTTCGTGGCTCACCGGCGCCTGAGTGACGGGGATGGTCATGTTCCCGCAATCCGCCCGGCGGGCCGCGCTGTCATCGATTGAACAGCTCCTGGGAGTGCGCCCTCAGGTCCACCGCTCGACGCGGAGAGAGCTCCCGCGCCGGTTCCCCTATGGGCTCCTTTGCTCGCGATCGGATGACACGTACTACGTCTTGGGGCGCTTCCACACCAGCCAGGATCCATCTGTGTGGGAGCGCCGGCTCGACCTGTGATCATACCGAACGCGCGTGATCATCCGTCCCCGGCCGCTGGTACCGTGCGGACACTTCGGCCGAGGAGGGCGCCGCCATGCTTCACGAGCTCAATCCCGAGCAGCTCGCCGCCGCGCGGCACGGCGACGGGCCGCTGCTCATCGTCGCCGGCGCCGGCACCGGCAAGACGGCCACGCTCGTGCACCGCGTCGCCCACCTCATCGGCCGGGGCGCCGACCCGCGGCGCATCCTGCTGCTCACGTTCACGCGCCGCGCCGCCGCCGAGATGCTGCGGCGCGTCGAGGCGGTGCTGGCGGCGAGCGGAGGCGGGGCGGGCGGGAACGGGGCGGGCGGCGGGGCCGCAGGCGCTTCCGCCGCCCATGCCTCCGGGCGCGTCTGGGGCGGCACCTTCCACGCCACGGCCGCCCGCCTCCTGCGCATCCACGCTCGCGACATCGGCATGACGCCCGACTTCACGATCATGGACCGGGGCGACGCGGAGGATCTCATGCACGTCGCCCGCACGGCGCTCGGCCTCGGCCGCGGCGGCGCGCGGTTCCCGCAGAAGTCCACCTGCCTCGACGTCTACTCGCGCTGCGTCAACGCCCAGCTGCCCCTGAACGAGGTTCTGCACACGGCCTTCCCCTGGTGCCTGCCGGCCGAAGAGGGCCTGGCGCGGCTGTTCGCCCGCTACACCGACCTCAAAGAGGAGCAGCAGGTGCTCGACTACGACGACCTGCTGCTCTTCTGGCGCGGCCTCCTCGCCGATCCCGCCGGCGGCGCCCGCGTGCGCGAACGCTTCGACCACGTGCTCGTCGATGAGCTCCAGGATACGAACGCCCTCCAGGCCGACATCGTCTCGCTGCTGCGCCCGGACGGTACCGGCGTCACCTGCGTCGGCGACGACGCCCAGGCCATCTACGCCTTCCGCGCCGCCACGGTGCGCAACATCCTCGATTTCGAGCTGCGCTTTCCCGGCGCCGAGGTGCGCACCCTCACGCGCAACTACCGCTCCACGGCCGCCATCGTGGCGGCCACCAACGCCATCATCGCGGAGGCCGCCGAGCGCCGCGACAAGGAGCTCTGGACCGAGCGCGCCGGCGGCGGCCGCCCCGTGCTCGCCACCTGCCGCGACGACGACGAGCAGACGCAGTGGCTCTGCGCGCGCATCCTCGAGCACCGCGAGCAGGGCACGGAGCTCAAGAAGCAGGCCGTGCTGTTCCGTGCCCAGCACCACTCCATGTCCCTCGAGATGGAGCTCTCGCGCCGCAACATCCCCTTCCACAAGTACGGCGGGCTGCGCTTTGTCGAGATGGCGCACGTCAAGGACCTCGTGTCGTTCCTGCGCCTCGCCGAGAACCCGCGCGACGCCATGGCCGGCCTGCGCGTGCTGGGGCTGATCCCTGGCATCGGACCCAAGACGGCGGCGGCGCTCCTCGAGGCGCTCGGCGCCGCCGGCGGCGACTTCCCGGCGGCGTGGACGGGCGCCCGCGTGCCCGAGCCCGCCCGCGCCGTGTGGCCGGCCGTGGTCGAGCTCTTCGCCACCCTCACCGCCGCCGGCCCCGGCGAGGTGCCCGCCCAGGTTCACGCCGCGCGCAGCGTGTACGGGCCGCTGCTCGAGCGGCGCTACGACAACGTACAGGCCCGCCTCCGCGACCTCGAGCAGATCGAGGCGCTCGCGGCCCGCTCCCGCACGCGCTCGGAGTTCCTCGCCGAGCTGGTCCTCGACCCGCCGGCCTACACGCAGGAGCTCGCCGGCCCGCCGCTCCTCGACGAGGACTACCTCATCCTCTCCACGATGCACTCGGCCAAGGGCCTCGAGTTCGACGTCGTCTACGTCATCCACGCCGCCGACGGCAACATCCCGTCAGACATGGCCACCGGCAGCAGCGCCGAGCTCGAAGAGGAACGCAGGTTGTTCTACGTCGCCTGCACGCGCGCCCGCGAGCAACTCTACGTCACGCACCCGCTGCGCTACTACACGCAGCCGTGGGCCAAGGCCGACACGCACGGGTACGCGCAGCGCTCGCGCTTTCTCACGCCTGCAGTGCTCGCGCACTTCGAGCAGGTGCAGACGGGGCCCGAGCCGGCGGCCGGCGACGAGGGTCCGCTCGGCCGCGTCACCACCGCCTCCATCCGCGCCGGCGTGCGCGCCCTGTGGGAGGCGCCGGCGGGCGCGTGAGGCGCCTGCGGAATCGTCTCGCGCTCCTCCGGCAGTCCTCACCAGATGGCGGTCGACTTCTTCGAGACTTGACTCGAGGTCTGAACGCCGACCCCCGCGCAGCGCCGGTGTCGACACTCCTGGGGGATATGCTGTGGCCGCGCTCGGAGCACTCGGCCGCGCTCGGAGCACTCGGCCGCGCACAGTCCGCAACCGACTCGCGCGCGATCCTCGATCGGCGGGCGGTCCTCGATCGGCGCGGTCCTCGATGGGCGCCGGGCGCGCGCGAGGTCTTCTCCAGGAGACCACTGAGAGTGCGCCGCCAAGGAGGTGAGCGCGTGGCCTGCGTCAGCAGAGACGGATCGTTCGGGCCTCCGGATGCACGCGACTCGGGCGCCTTCCACCTCGAGGCGCGCGACCCATCGGTGGCGTCGGCGCAAGTCGTCGTCCCGGTCCTCCGCGAGGTGCTCGATCCGACGAGCGTGCGGGGCGCCATGCGCGAGGACCGCACCGCGGCAGCGCCGGGCAGCCCGTCGTGACGCCGGTGAGACACACGGTCGTCATCGGGACGTACAACCGCCCGGACGCGCTGCGGCGGTGTCTGGTGAGTCTCGTGGCCGCCCGCCAGCCGGACGCATCGTGGGAGATCCTCGTCATGGACAACGGCGACGAGGCCTTCAGTCGCCGCAACGCCGCGGTCGTCCGGGGGCTTCAGGACACCCGGGTGCGTCACGTGCGCATGAGCTCGGTCGGGCTCATGGCGGCCCGCCACGAAGGCGCGGAGGCGGCTCGAGGAGAGCTCGTGAGCTTCGTCGATGAGGACGTCCTCGTGGAGGCGTCATGGTTCGAGGGCGTCCGCGACGCCATGCTGGACGACGCCGTGGAGCTCGTCACCGGGCCCATCCTCCCCCTCTACGAGGCGCCGCCGCCGCCGTGGCTGGAGTCGCTGTGGGTCGGCAGCGAGGCCGGCCGTCACACCGGGTACCTGGCGATGCTCGACCTCGGCGCGGAACCCCGGCGGATCGTCCCCACGCTCGTCTTCGGCGCGAACTACTCGTTTCGACGAGCGACCTTCTTCCGTGTAGGCGGCTCGCACCCCGACGCGTTTCCCCGCCACCGGGAGCTCTACCAGGGCAACGGGGAGACCGCGCTCTCGATCAGGATCGGGGCGGCGTCGGGGCATGCCGTATATGAGCCGCGCTGCGGCGTGCGACACATCGTCCCCCCGTCTCGCCTGACCGTCACCTATCTCGAAGAGAAGGCGCGGGGCTTCGGTGTCGAGGCCTCCTACACGGAGCTGCGCAGGGACCACGGTCTTGGGCCGCAGGACGGCGTTGCTCCGCTGTGCGACCTTGTGGACGCGCGCAGTCGGGGGGGCGCGCGCAAGCGGAGGGATACGGCGCCACGGGGGAGCGCGGGCGAACCGGATGACGCAAGCCGAGGCGTCGCTGGGGCGCCGCGGGATCGCGCCGTGCCCGCCGGCCTGATGAGTCTCACGCACGCGCTGCACGACGCCCGGCGAGAGGGCTTCGCGGCGCACAGGGCCGCGGCCCTGGCGGAACCGGCGCTCATGGAGTGGATCTTGCGGCCTGACTACCTGGGGGCCAACGGGGAGCTGCCGCCACCGGGCGGGGAGTCGCCGCAGCCGAGCCTGGACAGCAGCGCGGGCGGGGCCTGATGACGCGAGCCTGCACCTCGGCGGGCGGCGCCGCATGACGCGAGCCCATATCTCCGGGTGCGGCGGCATGCTGGGGCAGGCCTTCCACGAGGAGCTCTGCGACGCGGGCCCGGCGAGGTGCACCGATATCGACGTCAACGAGGACTGGCTCGAGTACATCGACGTCCGCGACTTCCACCAGTACCGCGCGGACGTGCGCGAGTCGGGCGCCGACTGCCTGTTCCATCTCGGCGCCCTCACTGACCTCGAGCACTGCGAGACGCACCCCAGCGAGGCATACGAGACCAATACCCTCGCCGTCGAGAACGCCGTCCACATCGCCAACGAGCTGCACATCCCGCTCCTCTACGTCAGCACCGGCGGCATCTTCGACGGGCGCAAGGGTCTCTACGACGACTGGGACACGCCGCACCCGCTGAGCGTCTACGGGAAGACCAAGTGGGCCGGCGAGCAGTTCGTCAGGGAGCACGCGGAGAGGTTCCTCGTCTGCCGCGCCGGGTGGATGATGGGCGGCGGTCCGCGCAAGGACAAGAAGTTCGTGCACAAGCTCATGCGGCAGCTGCGGGACGGGCGCCGCGAGCTCGAGATCGTCGATGACAAGCTGGGCACCCCCACCTACACCCGGGATTTCGCGCGCAACGTGCGCTTGCTGCTGGCGAGCGAGCTCTGGGGCGTGTACAACATGGCCTGCCAGGGCTCAACGAGCCGCCTGGAGGTGGCGCGAGCGCTCGTCGAGGAGCTCGGCCTCTCCGGAAGCGTGCGTCTGCGCCCGGTCCCCTCGGAGTTCTTCGCGGGGACCTACTTCGCGCCCCGTCCGGAGAGCGAGCGCCTGGTCAACCGGCGGCTGGCGCTGCGGGGCCTGGACGTCATGCGGCCCTGGCGCGAGGCGCTGAGGGACTACCTCCGCACCGACTACGCCGACTACCTGCCGGCGTGATGTCCGCGGCGCGGCGAGAGGAGATGAGATGTCGGCAAAGCAGGCCAGGGAGTGCACGAAGAAGCTGGGGATCGACGAGGCGTTCCGCGCCCGGGTGCTGGCAGCGCGGGACGAGACGGCGCGCATGGAGCTGATCAACGCCGAAGGCTTCGACTGCAGCGCCGAGGAGCTGCGCCGCCTGCAAGGGCTGGCGAGAGCCATGCTGGACGCGACGATCGGTGTAGCCGGGGGCGGTCCCGAGCAGTGCCTGGCCTGTGCGGAGGGGATCCGCATCGGCTGCGACGGGGTGGATGGACTGTGTCACGGCAGCCGGATGGTCACCCCACCGGCCGATCTTCGACCGCCTCGCCCCCCAGCTCCTCCTTCCGCCCGAAGCGGCGGGCGATCGGCACGTAGCTGATCGCCAGCACGATGGCGGCGATAGTGAAGAAGATCGCCAGCCCGTTGAAACCGGGGTAGAAGATGAACCTGTCGTCGAAGTGCAGGTAGAGAAACATCACGGCGCTGGAGACCAGGCCGGCCAGCGCCAGCCGCGTGCCGTACTCCCCCTTCGCGTCCTCCTGCAGCACCACCGACCCCTCCATGAGCACCGCCGTCGGATTCTCCAGGAAGCAGATCACGAGGAACGGGAAGATGATGCACAGGTACTCGGCCTCATTGCCCAGCGCCAGCCCCCAGGGCGTGCGCCAGAACATCAGCGACCCCAGACACAGCAGGGCGATGTTGATCGTCAGCAGTCGTATCGGGCGGCTGTGCACCTTGCCCAGGATCGCGAAGATGAGGCACGACAGGAAGACGGTGATCATCAGGTCCACGTTGGCGCCCGACAGCAGCCTCTGCGCTTCCGGCGCGGAGAGAAAGCCTGGGCCGCCCTGCACCCAGACGCGCGCGTAGGCGGCCATGTTGGAGGGATAGGCGATGATCTGGCCGCCCGTCGTGCCGGCGAAGTCCCCGAGGGCCGCCGCGAGCGACGTCGGCGGCGGCCCGGTGTGCCGCGGCGAAAGGATGGCCGGGTCCTCGCACAGCGCTCCCACCCAGCCGATGGAGGGCAGCGCGATCAGCGAGACGCAGATGTAGATGCGATAGTCGCGTCGCACGATGCCGGGCAGGGCGCCCACCACCTTGCGGAAGCTCACGGTCGGGGCGGACTCGGGCGGCGCGTCCACGCCCCTCAGGGCGAGGAACATGAAGGCGCCGAAGGCGCCGAGCGAGCCGATCGTCGCGATCCAGGAGATCTCCCGCCATACCGAGCCCGGCAGCAGGATGAGTTGCGAGGCCAGGGCGACCGCCAGCGGCGGCAGTACCATGATGAACCCGGTCATAAGGTTGACGAGGATCGTGTAGAGCCGGGCGTCGGCGTAGTAGCGGATCATGGCGTAGCCGGCCACGTACACCCACGAGGCCGCCATCCCCTGGAGGAGCCTCGCGATCACGAAGAGCGTGTAGTCGTGAGTGACCGCGACGATGTAGCTCGCCAGGATGAAGCTGAGGCAGCCGGGGATGATGGTCTTCCGGAAGCCGAAGCGGTCGAAGAGGAAGCCCCAGAGGAGCGCGCCGGCCCCTTCGCCGAGCAGGACGAACCCGACGACGTCGCCGGGATGCGCGCCCACTCCCGGCACTTCGGCGGCGATGCGCCGCACGAACGGCACGAAGATGTCGGTGGTCGTGATGGCCAGAGCCTGCATCAGCAGCACGGCCCCCACCAGCGTGAGGAAGAACCGCCGGCGCAAGACGGACCGTTGGATCTCCGGCGGCTGCAGGTCGCGGCCGGCGCCGTCGTCCGCGAGAGCAGCGTTGCTCATCGAGACGCCTGTGTCATGATCGCCTCAGCGAACGACACCTGACGGTCACGGTTTCGGGAGGGCCGGCCAGCCATCGACAAGTCACTCATCATCAACTGCGACGACTTCGGCATGTGCCGCTCCGTCAACGAGGCCTCCGTCAGGGCCGTCACCGAAGGCGCCGCCACGTCTCTCTCCATCATGGCGCCGGCGCCGTTCTTCGCCGAGGCCGTCGCTCTGGCGCGGCGTCACGGCGTCACCCACGTGGGCGTCCACCTCTGCGTGACCAGTGAGTTCTCGGCGATCCGCTGGGGTGGCGTGAGCCCCAGCGGCCAGATCCCCTCTCTGCTCGACCGCACGGGCTGTTTTCGCAAGACCGTGCGGGGATTCGCCGCGCGCGCCCGCGCCGACGAGGTGCTGGTCGAGTGCGAACGGCAGATAGAAGCCGTTCTTCGCACGGGCCTGATCCCCACCCACCTGGACTGCCACATGTTCGCGCTCCACCAGCACGAAACAGGCCGCGGGGATCTCAAGCCGGTCATCAGGGAGCTCTGCGAGAAGTACCGGCTGCCGTTTCGCTCTCCGTTCCCCGAGGAGTCCCGCTACCTCGCGCGCCACGGCATCCCGATGGTGCGTCACGCTCCCACCACCACCTACGACGTCCCGGCGGAGCGTAAGTTCTCCGCCTACGTCGAGATCCTCAAGAGACTGAAGCCGGGGGTCTCGGAGCTGATCGTCCACCCCGGCGTCGATGGGCCGGACCTGCGCAGTCTCGACGCGCCACGACACGATCACAGCTCCCGGCGCATCAAAGACTACGAGCTCGTCTGTTCCGAGGACCTGCGCGCGACACTCCAGACCGAGGGTGTCGCGCTCGTCGCCTGGCAAGACGTCTTCTGACGACCACCGTCAAGGCGTCTCGTCGATGACAGTGAAGAGGTCCTTGAGCGGTCCACCCAACATGTCCTCGATCAGCTCCGGCGCATAGCCGAGGCTCTCCAGGCACTCCCGGGAGTAGATCAGCTCCACCCTGCAGCGCCATCTCTTCTCAAAGTCGTGGACGTCGCGCTGCAGCTCGGCGATGTTCTTGAAGCGGATGCTGGCATCGTAGACGGCATCCTGACCGCGGTCGTGGATGACCTCACACCCAGGGACGTACAGGATCTCCTTGCCGAGCTCTCTCATGCGCAGCGAGAGGTCCTTGTCCTCCTCCACGAAGCGGAATCTCTCGTCGAACCCGGCGATGGCCTCGAGGTCGCGCCGTCGTCCCATGAGGCAGCCGGTGGGGTACCACGGCACGAGCTCCTCGGTGTTGACCTCGGGGTCGTCGCGGAAGAACGGCGCCGTGACGTTCACGCCCACATACCGCCGCCCATCACGGACGACGTCGTGAACGTACCGGTTGCAGAAGTACACGTGGTCGTTGGAGCAGATCAGCTTGCCGCCATACAAGCCGATGCCGTTGTCGACCTGGGCGGCGCGCAGCAGCGCATCGAGCCAGTGCGGACAGACGACCGCATCGTTGTCGAGGAAGACCACGAACTCCCCCGTGGCCACCTCCAGCGCCTGGTTGCGACCCCGACTCGTGCCCATGTTGTGCTGGTTCATCACGAGCCGGATGCGGTCGTCTCGAGTGGCGTGGTCTCTCAGTCCATTCTCCGCGTCCGGGCTCCCCCCCATGTCGACGACGATGATCTCGAGATCGTGGCCCGGCGTGTTCTCGTAGATGCTCTGCAGACATCTCTCGGTCAGGTTCCAGCGGAGCGCCGAGAGAAGGATGATGGACACGGTCGCCGTCGTGGAGTCACGGGGATCGAGGCGTGGCGAAACCGTCATCGTTGCGAAATGCCCCGGATAAGTGTTGCTGCTTGTCAAAGCCCCCCCTGCTGATTCGTCGTGCCGGGCATCTGCAAGTATCGGCGGCAGAGCGCGCATTCTACAGCCCCACGGTGGCACAACGTACATGGCCCGCATCTGCACACTGGATCGACGCGCCTGCGGTTCAGCTCGCGCAGCCCTGCATCAGTCGACCCGGCGGGGTAGTGCTGCGAGGTAGGATAAGGAATCGCCCTTTCCTTATCTTACCGATTCGCACTACCCCTCCCGCCCCCGCCGCTCGCCGCAACTCCCAGATCCGGGTACGGCGGGAGCTCGCGCAGATGCCGGGAGCGGCGCACCATCTCCTGCACGTCGCGGACCTGAGCCTCGGGGGCCGCGCACGCGGACGCCACCTGCGCCACGTCCCCGCCGCCGTCGAGACCCTCGAGGATCCTGTCCAGGGTCTCGTAGTCGACGCCCAGCGCCATCTCGTCGTCGATGCCCGGCAGCAGGTCGGGGGAGGGCGCCTTGCGGATGATGGCCTCGGGCACGTCCAGAAAGGCCGCGAGCCGCCGCACCTGGGTCTTGTACAGAGGCAGGATGGGCTCGATGTCGGCGACGTTGTCGCCCCATTTCACGACGAACCCCGTCATCGCTTCGCTGCGGTTGGTCGTGCCCACGACGAGGCGGTTCTCCAGCTCGGCGAAGTAGTACAGCACGAGCAGCCTGGCCCTGTGCTTTGCACGCGCATAGGCCAGGCCCGCATCGACGACCCGCTTCCCCTTGCCCAGGCCGCGCGTCCCCAGGAGCCCCTGCCGGAACGGCGTCTCGCCGATCGCCGCCGTCTGGCGGCGGTGTTGCCACCTCACGGCGCTCTCCTTGATCCGCCGCGCGCCCAGCACCCCGAGGGGGAGCGCCCCGTACACGCCGACGGGCTTGAGGATCGGGGTCAGGTCCACCTCGCGGTGTGCCAGGCCCAGGCGCGCGATCTCCCGCAACGCGTCGGTCCTGCTGCGCGGGCTCGAATCGCGCTCCGGCAGGATGAGCGCCAGCACGCGGTCCGGCCCGAGGGCGCGGGCCAGCAGCGACGCCACCACCGCGCAGTCGATGCCGCCGCTCATGCCCAGCACGGCGCCGTCCCGCTGCATCTCGTCCATCTGCCGGCGGATGAACTCCTCTATGCGATCTGCGACCAGACGGGCGTCGATGTCCATCCGTGCCCCTACTTCTCCGCCTTGTCGAGGTCGGCGCCGGTGTCGCGGCGGAAGTCCCAGGTGAGGTAGTCGAGGCTCATCGGCAGCCCCAGCTCCAGGGTGGAGATGAACTGTACGCCGGCGCGAACCCGGCGCGGCCGGCACTCCAGCAGGTGCCCGCCCTGCGTGCGGTCGGCCGACAGGAAGTGCAGGTGCAGCCCAGGCACGGTCAGCGACTCGAGGAACGCCGGGCTGAAGAAGCCGGCCAGCGTGCCCTCGACCTCGGTGAGCTCGAAGACCGGCTGGTCCGCCGCCACTTCGACCAGCGGCCGGTAGTTCTGCTGCCTGGGCACCGACCTCACCCTGACGTGAGCGAAGCTGCCCTCGACACGGAGCGCATAGAAGAGGTTGGGCGACGGCAGCAGCCGCAGGAGCCAGTCCAGGAAGTCGGCGTAGCCGAGCTCCTCGCCGAGGTCGTCGTGGCTGGCGGGCGCGTAGAAGGTGACGCAGGCGAACGGCGTCGCCGCCTCCTCGTCCACCTCGTGGACGCGCCCGTCGCCGGTGATCTGGTACACGCGGCCGTCGAGCATGACCATCTCGCCGTCGAGGCTGTCGAAGGTGCCCAGGCCGAAGTCGCCGTGCCGCCTGATCTTGCTGAGCGGGATCTTCTCCCGGTAGATCCCCTCCACGAGCGCGTTGACCGGGGCGCAAAGGTAGACGGGGCTCGGCTTCTTCGTCATGCGTCTCCTCCCGCGCCGGGAAGCGCCGGCCGCGCTGCCGGCGCCCAGACGGCGACTCGCGCCGTCGCGTTGCGCTGGAGGATACACGAACCGGCACTCGAGGGGAGAAACGCGGCGCAGGCTGAGGCGCCGCAAGAGCCGGGCCGGCGGTCACGCCCACGCAGAGAGGCCGGGACCCCTGCGCGGGTCCCGGCCTCTGTAAGGGTCACCCCCTAAAGCGGCTTCAGGCTCTCCGCGCGCGGCAGGGCGTCAGTCATCGATGAAGCCGTCGCCCCAGCACTTCCAAAAGCCCTCGGAGCCCGCGTGCCCGAAGACGACGCCAGCCGCGGCGACGTCGTCCAGCTGCTCGTCGCTGAGCTCGGCCCTGGAGGCGGCGAGCTCCTCCTCGTTGAAGTCGAAGCCGGCCGCTTTCACGAGGTCGGCGCAAGCCTTGGCGCTCTCGGCCTGCTTGAGCTCAGTGGCGAACGCCGGGTCCGACGCGAGCTTGGCGACGAACGCCTGGGCCGATTCGAGTGACATGTGCGGCTCCTTCTGTCGAGTTGCGGGCGTACTGAGGGCCGCGTCGCTACGCCGGCGGCCACGCTGAGACTACCACGATAAGTTACCGGTGTCAAGCATGTCGGATCGGCGGGGTCCTCGGATGGTCGAGACCATGTCGACACCGCGCTTCCGGCGGCCGTTCGCGGCCCCGGCGGCCACGTTCGACCAGCCGCCGGCGCGCCGGCGCTCAAGACGCCCGCCGCGCGTGCCGATGAATCAGCGAACGCACGCACTCGGGCAGGAGGGCCTCATCATGATCGCCGGACGCCGGAACCAGTTCGGGCTGCGCGCCCTCCTCATGTGCTCTCTTGCCCTGCTGCTGAGCCCGGCGCTCGCCTGGGGGAGCCCGGCGCTCGCCGCCGGCGTGCCGGCGAGCGCGAAGTACCCCGCGGGCTGCCTGGCTTCGCCCTTCGATGCGTCACTGGTCAGGCTGCCCCCCTCGCTGACCGTCGGAGTGCCTGCGGTCCTTCCTCCCGCGATGGACCTCTCCGCCTCGCTGCCGCCGATCGGCGACCAGCAGTACACCAACAGCTGCACCGGATGGGACAGCACCTACTACGCCAAGACCATGATTGAGAGGAAGGAGCACCCCTCGTGGGACGTCACCGATCCCATGTACCAGTTCAGCCCCTCCTGGACGTACAACCAGGTGAACGACTGCGGCAACGACACCGGGGCGTTCCTCACGGACGTCATGAAGCTACTGGCGCAGAGAGGCGCCGTGGACATCCAGGAGATGCCGTTCACCAAGGACAACACCGCGACGCAGCCCATCCGCAAGCAGATCCAGGCGGCCTTGCCGTACCGCAACTCCGGCTACGGGGCGTTCTGGCTGCACTCGCAGGCGACCGACCCGACACCGTACACGACCCCGAACCCCATCGAGACGATGAAGGCGTGGCTGGCCGCCGGCAACCCGGTCGTCATAGCCATACCGCTGGTCGATGGCATCCCCGCCAGTGACGGCCGCGACGCGCCGCTGCACTACTTCGACTACGAGGGCGACGGCATGGCCTTCGGGCACGCCATGTGCGTGGTGGGCTACGACGACAACGCCAACCCGGCCGGCGCCGACGCCGACCACCGCGGCGGGTTCAAGACCGTCAACTCGTTTGGGGCCGACTGGAACGGCTCGGACAAAGGCTTCATCTATTTCAGCTACGACTTCATGAAGCGTCACGTCTGGGAAGCCTGGTACATGGAGGACACGGCGCCCGACGCCCCGGTGCTCGACAGTATCAGCGCCAGCCGGTCGAACGTCTTCGGGGCGGTCACGCTGAGGGGCGGCAACTTCGGCGCGTACCGGCGTGCGGCCAGGGTCAGCTTCAACGGTGTCGATTCGCCGTTCATGGCGTATTCCAACGGCCAGGTCACCGCTCTCGTCCCCGAGGGGGCCACCAGCGGGCCGCTCACGCTCTACGACTGGGAAGGTACCGCGACCGCCTCGCTGCCCTTCGTGGTCGGGGGGATCGAGCCCACCGGCGCGCTCGTGAACAGCGCCACGCCGGGGACGTGTACCACGGGCAACACCGTGACCGTGACGGCGGAGGGCGCAGGCTTCGCCGCCGACAGCCAACTGTACCTCATGGGCGTTTCGGAAAACAGGATCCCGGCCGACAGCCAGGTCGTGACGGGGAGCACCGCCATCCGGGGCGTCTTCGATCTGGACGGAGCGCTGCCCGGCACGTACCTCGTCACGGTAAGGGCCTATCCCGGTAGGGATGTGCGTGCGGGGCGTTCGTGGACCGAGCGGGGCGGTTCCGAGACGGTTCCCTCGTAGCCGAGCTACGTGGGGATCCGGGGAGGGGCCGCATCCGCGACGTGTCCACGGGCGCATCCGTGCGTGCAGACCTATCGGGATAGGTCCTTAGGGCCTATCCCGGTAGGGATGTGCGTGCGGGGCGTTCGTGGACCGAGCGGGGCGGTCACGAGACGGTTCCCTCGCAGCCCAGCTACGTGGGGATCCGGGGAGGGGCCGCATCCGCGATGCGTCCACGGGCGCATCCGTGCGTGCAGACCTATCGGGATAGGCCCTAAGCACCGTCGGCGGTGAGATGGCCGCGAGTGCCGTCCCCCTCGTCGTCAGGGACGGCGTAGATACGCTGGAGCCGAACGATTCGCGCAGGACGGCTCACGGTCCCGTGAAGAGCGGGGAGAGCCACGCCTCATACATCTCGACGATCGGCGACCAGGACTTCTTCAAGGTGACGGTGGCGAAGCACAGCCGCACGCTCACGGCGACGCTGTCGGACGTCCCCGACTACTGCTCCTACGATCTCGCGCTGTACGACTCGTCCGGCAAGCAGCTCGCCTACCGGATCAACAAGGAGCAGAAGGACGAGACCATCACGCTCGCCCACCCGCGGGCCGGGATCTACTACGTGCTCGTCAAGCAGGCGAGGAACTGCGACCGGTACCGGCCGTACACCCTGAGGGTGACGATCAGCTGACCGAGGAGGCCAACGCCTTTCCGTCCAAATCCCAGTTGTCAGGGTCGCGGCACGAGCCGCGGAGGCGTCGAGGCCGAGCTCACCGCGCTCGCGGGGCTTCAGCAGCGGGATGCACTGCTTGCGGATGTCCCTCAACGAGCACGTTGACGAGCGCGCGCCGGCGGAGCAGGCGGTGCGGCATCATCTCGCCGCCCACGACATCGCGTCTCGCAGCTCGCCCACGCCGAACAGCCTGATGCGCGTGGGCGCCAGCCAGCGCACGGTCTTGATGGAGTCCTTGACCCACGCGTGGTCGGTGACCACGGCGCAGCGCTTGAGGTGGCGCAGCTCGCCAAGGCTGAGCTTGGCGTCGGCCCACACCGCCCCCGCCGAGTAGCCGGTACACTCCGACCCCACCACGAAGACGACGCGGATCTTGCGGCCCGCGGCGATAGCCGCCTTGGCCGCCGGCTCCACCACGTCGCGGTAGTCCTCGAAGCGCACGTCGCCGACGGCCTTGAAGGCCAACACGCCCTGCGGCGCGCCCTGGATCGCCTCGATCACCGACGTCCTCCCATCCTCTCGTGTCCCAGCCTGCAGAGTATCACCAGGTCGGCCGCCACGGCACGGCGGCGCGCAACGCGCGCTCCGAGCGCCGCCGCAAGGTCGCGCCAAGCGCCGGCGGACCTTCCCGCTGAACGGCACTGGCGTCCGGCGCTCGAAAGCCTCATGAGCATCCCTGTCGCTCAGGCGCCGCTGAGCCACGAATGGGGCGCCGGGCGAGTGCGCAGCCGGCAGCGCGCCCGGCGGGTAGCGCTCCGCGGGCACGAAGCCGACCCTGCGCCGACCCTGTGGAGAAGGCCGCATCCTCGACCCTCTCGTCGTGCACGGCCGTCCGCAGGCTTGGTTGCCGTGGGGGGAGAGGGAGAAGGGCCGATTCTTGATAGGCGAAGAGCCCTTCCGCTCTCATCTGCGCCGGCCGCGGGTCGCGGAAGGCGCGGGGAGGCGCTTTCCGAGGGGCCTGGTCGGTCAGTTCCTCCCGCGTCGCCGGTCGTGCGCCCTGCGCTTTGCGCGCTCCCGCCCAGGTCTCGCTATCCGGCGCGCAGGGCGCGGCCGACCTCCTCGAAGAAGCCGCTCGAGGGGTACGCCTCAGGGCGCCGTCGGGCTCGCGACTCCCGGCGGATCCAGTGCGCCTACCCTTCCGGCCTGTAGGCGCGGACCGATTGCCTCCTAACTGAACTTATAGCACCGCGCGGGGCATTCGCTGCCGCATTCCGCTTCGTGCGTGGAGCCGCAATGCCCTTCCGACTCGTGCGTCCAGCCGCAGCCGCCGCCCCCGGCGATGGCCGTGAGCTCCTCGTCGGAGAGCGCGATCTTGCGGCTCTCCTCGTCGCTGAGCTCGAGGCTGCGCGCTTCGGCGAGCTCCTGGAGGGCAAAGTCGTAGCCCGCCGCCCGGATCACGGCGAGACGTTCCTCCGAGCTTCTCGCCGCCTTGACGGTGGCGATGAGCTCCTTGTCTGTGGCCAATCTGCGCAGGTAGTTCGTGGCGTCCTCGACCGACACCTCGCGCCTCCGCTATCCTGGGTTTGTTGACTGGCCCTTTCCGCCTGATCGGCCGCGCGCCGCAGGCTCGCGACTCCCGGCGGATCCACTGCGCTTACCACTCCTGCCTGCAGGCACCGACCGATTGCCTCCTACGACGATAACTTATGAACCATTATGGCGTCTGCTGCGATGCCCGTCAAGAGCGCCGCGGAGGCAAGGCGGCGGCAAGTGCGTCCCGAAGGCCGGCCATCGTGCCCTGGGGGTCGAAGGTGTCTCGTCAACGCCGATTGCGGCGCCGAAAGGGACACCGAACCAGCGCAGATGGCGCCGGGCCGGGCGCGCCAGGACTGGACGATCGCGAGGACCGGGCGATCACGGGTACCGGCGGCTCCGCGCGTGGAGCAGCGGGGTGCCGGAGGCGGGGTGGCCGGAGACGCGCGGCGATCTACCCGAGTACGTCGGCGGTCAGCGCGGCGACCAGGCCCTCGAGGTCCGTGAACGTGACGTCCAGCGCGCCGGCGTGCCTGCAGGCTACTGCGCGCCGCCCGCCATGCGAACTCCCTCAAGGACGTCGGCGACGCTGAGGCGCTCGCGCCGGTCCTCGTCGCTGATCCAGCCGACCGCCAACGCCTCGGGCGCCACGTACTCGAGGCAGGGCGCTTCCAGAGGCAGCGCCACCACTCTGCCGTCCAGGCGCACGACGAGTAGGCGCTCCTCGAGGGCGCCGAGGGCCGCGCGCAGCGCGGCGAGCGCGGCTCTTGATGACGGACGCGTCATTGAACGAGGCGCTCGATCCCGCCCGCGACCTCACAGTCTTCGCCTCGGCATTCCGCCATCCCGGCTCCGACGAAGCACCGCCGGAGGGCGAGGCCCACGATGCTCTGCTTCTGGCCCAGGCGACTGTGGCCGCCATCCGGGACCGGCTGGGGCGCCTCGTCTGAACCTGGCCTGTCGGCCTCGACACCATCGAGCAACCGAATCAGCGCCGCTCTGCGGGCCAGCGGATCTTCGTCGTCAAGGTGGAGGAGTGCGTCTGCCTCGTGCCGTTCGTCGAAGACGACGAGGCGATCTACCTCAAGACGATCATGCCCAGCCGCAAGATGACGAAGCTGTACCTGGGAGGCGACGCGGAATGGAGCTCACGCCTGAAGAAGAGGGCCTGCTCGGTTCCGTCGAGCACGGGGAATGGCGGCGCATCCCCGACCTCCCTGCGGCGTGGCGAGTCGCTCGGCGCATCACCGACGAGGACGCGACCTGGCGGATCGTCCGTCGCATCGACGCAGACGCTATCGTGATCGCCGAGGTGTTCGCCAAGAAGACGCAAGCGACGCCCAGGGCAGTGATCGCTGCCTGTCAGCGGAGATTGCGCACCTACGATTCCGTCGCGGGAGAGAAGGAGTGAGCGAGATGGACAAGGCCAGGCAAGACCGTCTGACGGCTGCCAGCCGGCGCAGCGGCGACGCGGCCGACTTCCTCGAACTGACCGAGGAGGAAGTAGCATTCGTCGAGCTCAAGCTCGCGCTTGCCGACTACCTGCGCGAGCTGCGCACGCGCGACTCCTGGACGCAGTCGCAGGTCGCGCGCCGGTTGGGTTCAAGCCAGTCGCGGGTGGCCAGGATGGAGGCGGCTGACGCCTCAGTCTCGCTCGACCTGCTGGTCAAGTCGCTGCTCGCCCTGGGGGCATCTCGCGACGAGGTCGGCGGCGTCATCGCGAGAGCGGCCTGACAAGCGCGTCAGGCTTGACAGGGCGCCCTTCCCAGCGTAGCCTCATTGTGGCTACGGAGGCGCCCTATGCGAACCAGGATCCAGAAGTGGGGTAACAGCCTCGCCCTTCGCATCCCCAAGGCCTTCGCCGCAGAGGCCGGCTTCGAGAAGGACCGGGAGGTCGAAATATCCGTTGAGGCCGGTCGCCTCATCGTGCAGGCGCCGGTCCGCCCTTCCTACACGCTCGAGGAGCTTCTCGACGGCGTGCGCCCATCCAACCTTCATCGCGAAGTCGACTGGGGTCCGCCTGTTGGCGAAGAGGTGTGGTGAGCGATGGTCTACATCCCAGACCGGGGCCACGCCATCTGGTTGACCTTCGACCCACAGGCCGGTCACGAGCAGGCCGGCAGGCGTCCCGCCGTTGTCCTTAGCCCAGCGGCCTACAACCGACGGATCGGGCTGCTTCTCGCCTGTCCCGTCACGAACCAGGCCAAGGGCTATCCGTTCGAGGTGCCGCTTCCCCCGCACGCTGCCGTCAGCGGCGTCGTTCTTTCCGACCAGGTCAAGAGCGCCGACTGGCGCGCTCGGCAAGCCGCGTTCATATGCGAGCTGCCGGAGACGACCGTCGCCGACGTCGTTGCGAAGCTCGTGGCGCTCCTCCCGGTCGAGTAGACCCATGGCCCGAGCCTGACGGGGCGCTGCAGCGGACTCGCTGGCGCTCGCCGCTGAGCTTCGTTTGGTCAGCCGGGCGTCACCATCGCCCCGCACCGTGCTTGCGGTACGACCACCTCTCCCTACGGAGGCATGAGTCATGGGGAATAGACTTGAATCGCTCGAAGCCGAAGCCCTGCAACTGACGGTTGGCGAGCGCGCGGCTTTCGCCCAGGTATTGCTTGCGAGTCTTGACGAAGATGCTGAGATCGAGGAGGCGTGGGCCGCCGAAACCGAGCGCAGAATCGCTGACATTGAGAGCGGCACGGTACAAGTCATTCCGATTGCTGACGCACTTGCACAGGTACGGGCTTCATTGAAGTGAGGCTCGTCGTTGCTCCACCGGCGCTCGCCGAGCTGCACGATGCGGCCGCGTTCTCTACGCTGAAAGCCAATGTTGAGCTTGGTCTTGCGTTTGTGGCTGAGTTTGAACGAACGGCCAGTTTCGTGTTGGCCAATCCTCCCCTCGGTGCTGTATTTCGTGGCACTCGCCGGCGACATATCCTCCGTCGATTCCCATACAGCATCGTCTATCAGATCACCGCAGAGGAGCTTCGAATCCTTGCCGTCGCCCCTCACAGGCGGCGCCCTGGCTACTGGGCGCATCGTAGGTAGGTCGCCACTGTCACTGCGACCAGAGTGACGCCCAACCCTGCGGTCGACCCCGTGCGCTTCGTTCTCTGGACGCAGTCCAGCGGGCAGTCGCCGTCAGCCGCCACTGACGACGGCGTCGCCGCCACCGCGCTTGGCCGCGTAGAGCGCCTCGTCGGCGCGCCGCAGGAGGTCGTCGGGGAGCTCGCCCGGCGTCCACTGCGCGACCCCGCCGCTGACCGTGACGCCACGCCGTGCGAGCACCTCGCAGGAGCGCACCGCCGCCAGCACGCGCTCGGCGAGCCCCAGCGAACCGCTCTGGTCGATGCCCGGCAGCAGCACGCTGAACTCGTCGCCGCCGAGGCGGCCGGGCAGGTCCTCGGCGCGGCACAGGGCGCCGAGGAGATCGGCGAAGCTCGTAAGCACCTCGTCGCCGGCCTCGTGACCGGCGCTGTCGTTGACGCGCTTGAGGCCGTCGAGGTCGAGGCTCACGAGGGCCAGGGGGCTGCCGTGGCGCCGCGCCAGCGAGACCGCCTTCGCCAGAGACTCGTAGAAGTGGCGCCTGTTGGCGAGGCCGGTGAGATCGTCGGTGGCGGCGATGCGCGTGATGGTGGCGTTGGCCTCCGCGAGGGCGGCGGCCTCGTCCACCAGCTCGTCGTTCAGGTGGGCCAGCGCGTCCTCCGCCTGCTTGCTGTCGGTGACGTCGCGGGTACTGGTGCGGAAGCCCAGCGAACCTCCGTCCGCATCAAGGATCGGCCGGTAGGAGGCGGATGCCCAGAAGCGGGAGCCGTCCCGGCGCGGAATGCGCATCTCCACGTTGTCGCCGCTGCTGCCCTGCAAAGCCTCCTGGAAGTGCTCCGCGACCCGGGCTCTATCCTCCTCGGCGACCGCCATGGACAGAAAGTCTTCAGCGGCCATGTACTCCTCGGGGGTGAAGCCGGTGAGGTCCACGGAATAGCGATTCATCCACAGGAGCGTGCCCTGCGGACTGAACCAGGCTTCCCAGCTTGCCGCGTACTCAGCGATCGCTTCGAATCTCTCCTCGCTCTCGCGCAGGGCGTCCTCCGCCAGCTTGCGCTCGCTGATGTCACGCGAGACGCCGAGGATCTCGACGAACTGACCGTCGGCGCCGACCTACGGGATCACCTGGACGTCCGTCCACACGGTGGAACCGTCCTTGCAGTAGTACTCGAGCTCACCGCGAAACTGCCGCGGCGGGAGCCCGGCCTGGAGCGTGGCTCCCAGATCCACGAAATAGCCCAGGGTGATGGCTGCTGAGTCGGGTGGCTGGATCTCTTCGAGCGGCTGGCTCATCGCCTCCTCCGGCGTGAAGCCCCGCATCCTCTCCACTGCGGGGCTCACGTACGTGATCCGCCCGTCCAGCGACATCGTCCAGATCACATCGTTCGCGTTGTCAGCCAACAGGCGGTAGCGCTCTTCACTGATCCGCAGTTCCTCCTCTGCGCGCTTGCGCTCGCTGACATCGCGCAGGAGCACGAGGTCGGCCGGCGCGCCTTCGTAGGTGACAGCGCCGGCGCTCACTTCTACGGTGAAGGGCGTGCCGTCCTTGCGCACGAGGTCGATCTCGTAGTTGGTGGGCGGCAGTTCACCGGCGAGCCTGAGGCGCACACGCTCCGCGATCTCGGCGTGCTGCGCTTCGCGCACGACGGCGAGGAAGCGCATGCCCGCAAGCTCGTCCACCGAGTAGCCCGACATGCGCGCCAGGGCCTCGTTGGCGAAAAGGACGAGGCCCCCCTGCAGAATGGCGATGCCGTCGCTCGCCCGCTCCACCACGTCGCGGTACTTGGCCTCGCTCTCGGCGAGCTCCGCGGTGCGCGTCAGCACGCGCTCTTCGAGGACGTCGTTGAGGCGGCGGACCTCCTCCGTGGCCGCGACCCGCGCGTCGACGTCGGAGAAGGTCACCCAGGAGGACAGCGTCTCGCCGTCGGCGGCGCGCCGCGGCCGGCTCTCGAGGCGCGCCCAGAAGTGGCTGGGAGCCGCGCCGGAGCCGGCTTCGCCGCCGGCGCGCCGCAGGCGCAGCTCGTAGCTCTGCGGCTCACCGGTCTGCTTGAGCAGCCCGTTGTGCAGGTAGTACGCGTCCTGGTCGGCGGCGAAGACGAAGGCGCTGAACGGCTGCCGGACGAGCCGCCGCCGCTCCACGCCCAGGAGGCGCGCGGCGGTGAAGTTGGCCTCGCCGACGATGCCCTTGTCGCTCAAGGTGAGGTAGCCCACCGGCGCGAGGTCGAAGAGGTCTAAGTACTCCGCGCGCTGCGCGTTCAGCTCGAGCTGGGCGCGATGCAGCTCCTCGTTCTGCATCTCGAGCTCGATCTGGTGGACGCGCAGCTCGTGGACGGCGACGGCGAGCTCCTCGGGCGCGGGCGCGGCGGCCGACAGCGCATCGAGGCGCTCCTCGGCCTGGCGGCGCAACTCGGCGGCCGCAGCCGGCGCGGCCTTCTACTTGCGCGGACCTCGGGCGCCGGCCATCAGGCGGAGGGGTCGATGCTGATGGCCGTGAGCAGCATCGAACGCCGCTTCCTGGCAGACTGGGCATGCTCGCAGTGGGCGAGCGTCTTCGCCCTGTGCTCCCCCCTGGGCAGCGACTCGGGCAGCTCGGCCGGAGTGCGCTCGGCGGTCCGCATGCGTCGTCCCCTCACGTCGTCCTCACTCTGTCGGCCCCGTCGCGGGCTGTGAGCGTCCACACTGTCAGCCTCCCGTAACGTCGGGAGGGGCAAGCATATCTCCGTTCAGGACACCGCGCCGGATTCATTCCGGCCGTTCTCCAAGCCGCCCGCGGCGCGCTGCTCGTCGAGGTACTCCTCGCGCACATCCTTGGGTCCGAACGGCCACGCCCGCACCGATCGGCCCCAGATCAGAAAGGCCACCACGCCGGCGGCGAGCCAGGCGACCGACATGAGGATCGCGGTCAATCCGGCCGAGTAGTACACGTAGAGCCAGCCCGCCAGCGCAAGCAGGCTGGGCAGCGGATACAGCCACTGCCGATACGGACGGAGCAGGCCCGGTTGGCGGCGGCGCAGGACGGTCAGAGCCACGACCTGAGCGACTGCCTGAACGATGACGATCACGGCGGTCAGCATGCTGATCACCGTGCCCAGGGTGAAGAACGAGCCCATGATCGTGATCGCGCCCATCACGAGCAGAGAAACGTGGGGGAAGCGGTAGCGCGGGTGAAGCCGGCCGAAGGCGCGAAAGAACAGCCCGTCCTTGGCGGCGTGGTAGGGCACCCGGGATCCGCCCAGCAGGCCGGTGAAGATCGACGCGAAGGCCGTGATCACGATCAGCACGGTGACGACCTCGGCGGCGGCGTGGCCCCAGGTGCGCTGGATCACCAGCGAGGCCACCGAGCTTGACCTGGCCACCATCTGCCAGGGCACCGCGCCGAGCACGCCGATGTTCAGCGTGAGGTAGAGCGCCATCATGGCCAGGATGCTGTAGATGATCGAACGCGGCATCACGCGTCCGGGGTCGCGGAGCTCGTCACCCATGTAGGCCGTGGTGTCGTAGCCCAGGTAGTCGTAGATGGCCAGCACCAGCGCCGCGCCAAGCCCGGTGAAGAAGCCTTGCGAGAGCGAAAACGCTCCGCCCGGGTAGTGAAAGGCGCGCGCGACGGAGAAGTGGCTGAATCCGGCGACGATGACGATCACGATGCTCACCAGCATGATGATCCACAGCACCGTGGTCACGCGCGCCACCGAATCGATGCGCCGGTACAGGGCGACCACGACCACGACCACGACGGCGACCGACACCAGGTGCACCTCGGCGTAGCTCATGCCGGGCCACAGGTACCCGAGATACTGGACGAGGCCGATCACCCCCGTCGACATGATCAGCGGAATGAAAAGGACGGCTGTCCACACGAACAGAAAGGGCATCAGCCTTCCCGTACGGTACTGGAAGGCCTCGCGAAGGTAGATGTAGGTCCCGCCGGCGCCGGGCATGGCCGCGCCGAGCTCGGCCCAGATCAGGCCATCCGCCAGGGCCAGCACGGCGCCGGCGACCCAGCCGATCACCGCCTGCGGGCCACCCATCGCGGCGACCACCAGCGGGATCGTGATGAACGGCCCGATCCCGCACATCTGCGTCATGTTGGTGGCCACGCCCGCACGCACGCCGAGGTACCGGACAAAGCCCTGAGCACCCGTCGAGGCGCTTGGGGACGGCGCGTCCGCGCCCCCCGGCCCACCCGATCCGCCGACGACCGTCACTTCTCCGCCTTGTCGAGGTCGGCGCCGGTATCGCGGCGGAGGTCCCAGGTGAGGTAGTCGAGGCTCATCGGCAGCCCCAGCTCCTGGGTCGAGATGAGCTGCACGCCGGCGCGGACCCGGCGCGGCCGGCACTCCAGCGGGCGCCCGCCCTGGGTGCGGTCGGCAGAGAGAAAGCGCAGGTGCAGCCCGGGCACGCTCAGCGACTCGAGGAACGCCGGGGTGTAGAAGCCGGCCAGCGTGCCCTCGACCTCCGTGAACGTGAGCTCCGGCTGGTCCGCCGCCACCTCCACGAGCGGCCGGTAGCTGTGCTGCCTGGGCGCCGACCTGACCCTCACGGCGGCGAAGCTGCCCTCGAGGCGGAGCGCGTAGAACAAGTTGGGCGAGGGCAGAAGGCGGAGGATCCAGTCCTGGAAGGCGGCGTAATCGAGCTCCTCGTCCAGGTCGTCGTGGCTGGCCGGCGAGTAGAAGGTGACGCCGGCGAACGGCGTCGCCGCCGCCTCGCCCACCTCGTGGACCTGCCCGTCGCCGGTGATCTGGTACACGCGCCCGTCCAGCACGACCATCTCGCCGTCCAGGCTGTCGAAGGCACCCAGCCCGAAGTCGCCGTGCTGCAGGATCTTGCTGAACGGGATTCTCTCCTGGTAGATGCCCTCCACGACCGCGGTGACCGGGGCGCACAGGTAGCCAGGGCTCGGCTTCTTGGTCATGCGTCTCCTCCCGCGCCGTGAAGCGCCGACCGCGCGGCCGGCGGTCTGACACGGCGACTCGCGCGGTCGCGCTGCGCTGGAGGATACACGAACCGGCACTTGATGGGAGGAACGCGACGCAGGCTGCGACGCCGCGCGGGAGCCGGGCCGGTGATGACGCTCAAGAAGAGAGGCCGGGACCCCCACGCGGGTCCCGGCCTCTGCAAGGTTCGCCCCCGAGCAGCTTCAGGCTCTCCCTGCGTTGCAGGGCGTCAGATGAGCTTTCCCGGGGCGTCGCCCCACGAGTTGCCCCACGAGTTGCCCCACGAGTTGCCCCAGGAGTTCTCGAAGAAGCCTGCGGCGGCGACGTCGTCAAGCTGCTCGTCGCTGAGCTCGGCCCTGGCGGCGGCGAGCTCCTCTTCGCTGAATACGAAGCCGGCGGCCTTCACAAGGTCGGCGCAGGCTTTGGCGCTCTCGGCCTGCTTGAGCTCTGTGGCGAACGCCTCGTCCGACCCGAGCTTGACGACGAACGCCTGGGCTGATTCGAGTGACATGTGCGGCTCCTTTTGTTGCGTTGCGGAAGTGCTGAGCGCCGCGGCGCTGCGCCGGCGGCCACGCTGAGACTACAACGATATGTTACCTCTGTCAAGCCGCCGCATGCGGAGCTCACGGGTGGCCGAGGCGGTGGCAGCATCGCGCTGCCGGCGGCCGTTCACGGCCACGGCGGCCACGTTCGACCGCCCGCCGATGCGTCGCTGGTCAGGCTGCCGCCGATCGGCGACCAGCAGCACACCAATAGCTGCACCGGACGGGCCAGCACGTACATGCCGTTCAACAACGACAACTGCGCGACCAGGCCCTCGGGAAGCAGTACGTGGCCGCCATCCAGGCATCGCGGGCTCCGCCTTTGAAGGCTGATCGGCCGGCACTCCGCGGTCAGCGCCCCCCATTCGCGGCGCGCACGCCCTCGAGGACGGCGGCGACGCTGAGGCGCTCGCGCCCGGTCTCGTCGCTGATCCAGCCGACCGCCAGCGCCTCGGGCGCCCCGTACTCGAGGCAGGGCGCCTCCAGGGGCAGCGCCACCACCCTGCCGTCGAGGCGCACGACGAGCAGGCGCTCCTCGAGGGCGCCGAGGGCCGCGCGCAGCGCGGCGGGCGCGGCGCCCGGGCCCGCCAGGCGCGCAACGAGCGCGGCCTCGCGGGGCGCCTCGTCGGCCGCGAGGAGCAGCTCCTTCTCGAGGCCCGTGAGGCGGTGCTCAGCGGCCACCGCGGCCGGGCGCGTGTCGAGCACGCGGAGCGCGCCGTCCTCCTCGCGCCACTCGAGGCGCGGTCGCGTGGTGGGGTCCGCGAAGGCGGCGCGCCAGGCGCCCACGGCGCGCCGCAGAAAGTCGCGCCCCGGGCGCAGCAGGAAGTCGAGCGGATCGGCGAGCTGCTCCTGCGCCGTGAGCTCCTCGAAGTGGAAGGTGAATCCCTCGGCGGCGGCCCGTGCCGGGGCGAAGAGGCGCAGGTACGGCTCCTTGGCGCGGATCCGCAGGCCGCGCTCAGCCGCCTCGCGGAAATAGCGGTTGAAGCGCTCCGCGCGCACCACGCCGACGAAGTTGGGCGGCTGCAGGTGCGTGAGCAGGGGAGCGAGCGCAGCCTGGGCCTCGTCCCACTCATCCTCGCCGCCGGGGATCTTCGTCATGAAGAACCACGAGAGGGTGAGGCCATACTGCCGCGCCCAGCGCAGGCATTGCAGGTTCTGCCAGGCGGCCACCCCTTTGTGGATGGCATTGAGGGCCGGGGTGTGCAGGCTCTCGATGCCGGCCTGCACATAGGTGACGCCGGCGCGCCGCAGGCTCTGCGCCTGGGCCCTCGTGAGGTCGGGGCGGATCTCGTAGAAGACGGCCGCCCCCGGCTCCTGCGCGAGGCCCTGCAGAAAGCCGTCGAAGTACGAGCGGTCGATGACGTTGTCGGTGGCCACGAGGCGCGTCGCGCCGTAGCGCTTGCGCAGCGCGGCGATCTCGGCGAGCGCCTGGGCGGCCGGCTTGCGCCGGTAGGCCGGCCAAGTGCCGCAGTCGCCGCAGAACGTGCAGGGCCCGTTCTCCTGCGCCCACCAGCAGCCGCGTGAGGTCTCGAAGGAGACGCCCGGCGTGAGCTCGTCGCGCAGGCCGGGCGCGGCGGCCAGCGCCGCGAAGTACTCGTCGTAGTCGGGCGTCGGCAGCCCGGCGAGCGAAGCCACGCGCGCGCGGGGCGCCCCGTCCTTGCCGGGCGCGGGGTAGCCGTGCGCGCGGTGCCACGGGGCGAAGACCCCCTCGGGGAGCCCGTCGCCGGCGAGCCCCGCGCCGCGCGCGACGATGCCGCGGAGCAGCGGCGCGATAAGCTCGTCGGCGTCCCCCGAGACGACGTAGTCGACGAAGGAGAAGCCCTCGTGGAGCGAGCGCCCCGGGCCGGCTTCGCAGCCGGGCCCCCCAGCCAGCGTCGCCGTACCCGGCGCCAGCTCCTTGACGCGCCGCAGCAGGGCCAGAGAGGCCGTGAGCTGCACCGCGGTGATGGTGCAGCCCACGGCGGTCGGCTCCTCGGCGACGATCTCGGCAGCGAGGTCGTCGAGGAAGCCCTCGGCGCGCAGGCGCGCCGCCTCGGCGAGCTCCTCGAGCCGGCGGCGCTCCGGCGCCGCGATCTGGCCCGGGCGCAGGTAGTCGCGCACGAAGTCGGCGGCCGGCACCCCGGCGCCCGGGAACAGCGCCCGCTGAAACAGCCAGTCGCCGATGTACGAGACGTTCCACTGGCGCTCGCCGAGCAGCGTCAGGTCGAGGCCCAGCCGCTCGGCGAAGCGCAGATTGGCGTAGACGGCGCGGCAGGCGAGGCCTTCCCGCACCAGGATTGCTTTGAGAAGTCCAACGGCGAGCGACGGGAAGCGCACGTGCTGAAACGGCATCGTGACGAGCACGATGTCGCAGCGCGGCGAGTCCCCGCCGCCGGGCCGCGCGGTCCTCGTCACGGGCTGGGCCGCGTCCATCAGATCGTCCATCAACTCCCCTCGCGGGCACGCGACCCGCAGCCGGTGAAAATGGCGGCAAGGGGGAGCCGGTCAGCTCCTCCTCCCCCTGGCGCCAGCTCCACCCGCTGCTCACGCAGATAGCGGAACCGGGCGCCGCCGCCCGGATCCGCGCCGCGCCCGTGGGCTTCGCGCGGCGCGGCCGCCGGAGCCGCCCGGCTGGGTAGTGCAAATCGGTAAGATAGGGAAAGGGCCATTCCTTATCTTACCGATTCGCGACATGCCGCCCGGCCGGGGCGGCGGAGCCCTGAGTCGCACCAGGGACCCTGCGTTTGCAGGGAGCGCAGCGACGCTGTGTCTTCCCTTCAGATGTCGTAGGGGCAGGGCCTGCGGGCGACCAGCTTGTGCTCGTAGAGCAGCTCCTTGTCGCCCTCCGTCAGCTCGTGATCGAGGTGGATGCCGCCCTCGATCCACGCTTTGACAAGGCGGCACCAGTCGTCCGACGCTGTGAACATGTCGCCGGTCGCCCCGAGGTTGTAGTGCAGGCAGCCGCCCACGCAGTAGGGGCGCGCCCAGCACGAGGCGCACGGCTCCGTGCGAAACGTGGGCTTGTTGACGAACTGGTCGCGGTCGCCCGTGCCGGCGAACACATCGCCGATCACGTGGTCCGGCGAGCCGACGAAGCGGTGACACGCGTACAGGGTACCGTCGGCGCCCACCGCGGCCATGGACGAGCCGACCCCGCAGTGATCGCGCTGCGGGCGCTGCGGGCCCAGCAGCCTGAGCGCCGCGCCGAACTCCAGCCACCGGGCGTAGCGGTTCACCTCCGCCTCGTCGCCGCGACTCACCGCCGCAATGAACGCGGCGATGGCCTCGCGCACGAAGCCGATACCGTCGGCCGGCGACGGCAGACCTTCCTGCTGCACGGGCTCGCCGTCGTGGAGACAGGCGGCGGCGAACGCGGTCTGGTAACTGCCGCCGCAGAAGCGCCCGAGGTAGTCGACGACGGCCGGGAGGTCCTCGCTCCTCCAGATCGTGGCCCTGAAGGTGGCCGTGTCCGGCATCTCCTCGGTGAGGCGCCGGGCGCGCTCCAGAAAGACCGGCGACGACGGGCTGCCGTCCGTCCGCGGCCGGTTACGGTCGTGGATCGCGGGCGGGCCGTCGAAGCCCACCAGCGCCCTGATGTCATTGTCCTTGAGGTAGGCGATCATGGCGTCGTCGAGCAGCATGGCGTTGGTGCACACGGCGAAGCCGAACGTCTTGCCCGCGGCGGCGGCGACCTCGCGCGCGTAGACGACCGTGCTCTTGACCAGGGGCAGCGCGAGCAGAGGCTCGCCGCCGAAGAAGGAGATCGACAGCCGCTCGGCAGTGCCGGCCTGCGCGATGAGCCAGTCCACTGTGCGGCGCGCCGTAGCCTCGCTCATCATGCCGGCGTCGCCGTACTCGCCGCCGCCGCCGTAGCAGTAGGTGCAGCGCAGGTTGCAGCGCTGCGCCACCATCAGGTTGATCGAGGTGATCGGCGGGGGCGTGCGCGGGGCGGGGGCCTCGCCGGGCCCCGCGGACAGCGGCTCTGCGCTGACGAGCTCGAGCTGGAAGAGCTCGAGCTCATCGTCGTCGGTGCGCGGCGCCAGGGGGTCGGCGGCGAGCCTCTCGAGGGTCGCGATGAAGCCGGGCCTTACCCTGCGGGTGAGCAGCCGGCCGCTGTTCAGCACGTATTCGTGACCGTCGTAGACGAAGGCGTGCCACGGCCGCAGGTACAAGGCGCGACGCTCCTGCTCAGACATCGTGTGTCTCGCTTTCCGGGCAGAGCCCGTCGAAGATGCGGGCCAGGTCGTTGCACCCCGCCGGCTGCGCCTCGTGGCGTGCCTTCACCGCGGCCACCACGTGCGCCGTTCCGATGAATCCGCAGCGCGAGAGGTACGGGCAACTCTCGCAAGCAAAGCATGCCGGCAGCTCGAGCTGGTGAAAGGCCAGCTCGGGGTCGGTGAGCCAGAGCATCGCCGCCTGCACGTCGAGCTCGGCGAACTGCCGCCGCAGACGCTCCTCGACGGCGTCGTCGTCGAGCCCGTCCGCGGCGAGCGCGAGAGCCGACGAGAGGCAGCGTTCGGCCACCGGCCGGTCCTCGAGGCCGACGCCTCCGCCGCGCAGGAGCGCGGCCGCCCGAGGCCTGTCGCCAAGGCGCAGGAAGACGTAGGGCAGCCACTCGCCGAAGCGCAAGCGCCCGGGCGCAGCCTGGCCGCAGAAGAGAAGCGCGTCGGGGTTGCGCCGCCCGGACGGGGGCGCTTCGAGATAGCGCTCGGCCGTCTCCGCGAAGGCGCGCAGCTCGGCGGTCGAGGCGCCGGCAAGGTCGTTCCACGTGAGGATGTGGTCGTTGCTCAGCTTGTACCAGCCGACGAGCTCGTCGAGGTCCAGGAGGTGGGACTCGCTCATCCCGGGGATGTAGGCCCAGTAGGCGGGAAAACCGAGGAACGACACGTCGCGGACCAGCAGCCTGTGCCCCAGCGCCTCGACCCTGCGCAGCAGGATGGCGAGGTCCTCAGCGTCGTCGGCGCCCTCCTCCCAGGCGGCGCCGTCGAAGGCGACGCCCTCCGGCGCGTCAAGGATGGAGAGGGGGAAGCGCACCGCGCCGGTGCGGAAGTACTGCGCCACGTGGTGGCCGATCACGCTCAAATCCCCGCGCGCGAGCGCCCGCGCCAAGGGATCGTCGCTGAGATCGACGGGCAGCAGCCGGCTCGACAGGCCGGTCTGAAAGATCTCCGTGAGGCAGCGCTCGAGGGCCGTGGCCGGCGAGGGGGCGACGCCGATGTGGAAGGCGCACGAGCCGCCGGCCGGGTCGTGGATGAGCGCTCCCACGATGGGCACGCCCATGCCCAGGGAGCAGTCCTTCACCGTGACCCGCCAGCCTTCGGCGGCCTCGAGGCGCGCGATCCGCGCGACGATCTCGGCGTCGCCGAAATACGCGCGCGGGATCTCCGGCAAGCGCGGCTGCTCGAGGAAGATGCGCGTCAGGGCGTGACGCTCAAAGAGCTCGCAGACGCCCTGCACGAGCGCCTCGTGAGGCGTGTTGCCGGCGCACATGCCGTTGGAGGCGCACTCGATCTCCAGAAGGCGGATCGGCACGAGCACCTCGTCGCGCCGCGCCGGGTCGTAGAAGGGCACGCACAGGACCTCCTGCAACCCGAGGCGCTCCTCCAGCACGAAGCGCTGCGCGACGGGGTCGTCGGTGCGCAGCAGGCCGCTGAGACTCGCGGAGCAGCGCTCGACCGCCTCGCCGACCGGCAGCATCACCTCGCGGGGATCGGCGTGAAAGCTCGTGAGCGGCGCGCGCTGCGCAAGCGCAGCTCGCCGGCGCGCCGCCCCGGGGTAGGCCCGGTAGTACGCCTCGCTGGTCACGTGCAGATGGCTGGGATGCGCCAGATTGCCGTTCTGCAGGCGCTCGAAGAGCTCGGCGTGGGCGCTGGCGCTCGAATAGGCGCGCGTCATCCCCTTGCCGTTGGCGCCCATGCGAAGCTGCGGGTACATGAGGTCCACGGTCTCCACGCGACTGGAGTGAAAGGTATGGCGGTCGCGCTCGTCGATCTCGACGGTGGTGATGCCGACCTCGTCGAGGATCCGCTGCAGGCGCGCCACGGTCTCTTCGGGAGGCGCCTGCTTGTACGGCTTACCGGGTCTCGCCGGCGTCATGGCTCAGCCTCCTTGCGTCGCCCACATGAACGAACTGCTCGCCAACGGCAGGTGCGAGGGGGACGTCGGCGAAGGCCGAGCGGTTCTTCACAGGACTGACCCGGCTGACGAAGCTGGACACCAGTGCCGGAGCACGGCAGGTCTCAGCAACGACGACCCCCCGGCTCGTCGAGGATGTCAACTGCTGGTGGACCACTCAACTAGGGCGGAGTTCCAAGTAACAAGCTCCCTCACCCTCGTGCGTCTTCCCGCAGTGCCCCTCCGACTCGTGCGTCCAGCCGCAGCCGCCGCCTCCGGCGATCGCCGCGAGCTCCTCATCCGAGAGGGCGATCTTGCGGCTCTCCTCGTCGCTGAGCTCGAAGCTGCGGGCTTCGGCGAGCTCCTTGAGGTCGAAGTCGTAGCCCGCGGCGTGGATCACAGCGATGCGCTCCCCCGAGCTCGTCGCCGCCTTGACGGTGGCCACGAACTCATTGTCAGTGGCCAATCTACGCAGATAGTTCTTGGCGTCCTCGAGCGACATGCTGTGCCTCCCTTACCCTCGTTTCTCGACTGGTTCGTTCCGCTTGGTCAAATGTTACGATGATTACTTATGATATGCAACGACAGACACCGAAGCATTCGATCATGGCTTCGAGCAGTGCCGGGCGCGGGTCTGCGCCGGCCCTCTGGACGGCGCGGCGCCCCGCGCTCGAGCCACACGCACCGCGGCGGATCACGGCGAGCCGCTCCGAGCTCGTCGCCGCCTTGACGGTGGCGATGAGCTCCTTGTCAGTGGCCAAAATGCGCAGGGCCTCCCCCATGTTGGCAATCCTCCTCACCCTCGTGCGTCCACCCGCAATGTCCCTCCGACTCGTGCGTCCAGCCGCAGCCGCCGCCTCCGGCGATCTCCGCGAGCGCCTCGTCCGAGAGGGCGATCTTGCGGCTCTCCTCGTCGCTGAGCTCGAGGCTGCGCGCCTCCGCGAGCTCGGCGAGCGTGAAGTCGTAGCCCGCGGCGCGGATCACGGCGATGCGCTCCCCCGAGCTCGTCGCCGCCTTGACGGTGGCGACGAACTCTTTGTCGGTGGCCAATCTGCGCAGATAGTTCTTGGCGTCCTCGACCGACATGCTCTGCCTCCTCTTTCGTGGTGCCCTGACTGGTCCTCTGTGCTTCAGCGAGCGCTCACGTGGCGTGACAATACGTCATGCGTAGGCAAGACGTGCGGCCAACTCGCGCAGAGTCGGCAAGGCGACGGCGTGAGCGGCGCGGCGTCCCGCGCCCGGGCCACACGCGCCGCGGCCGCACACGTACTTCTCGGGGGGCGCGGAAGCCGCTTCGCTGCCCGACCTGATGCCACGTCATGCGGTCCGCTATCAGCGATTGTAGTCGCTCGAGCACCCCTCCATCTCGTGCGTGTAACCGCAGTGTCCCTCCTCCTCGTGCGTCGCACCACAATGTCCCTCCGACTCGTGCGTAAACCCGCAGCCGCCGCCTCCGGCGATCGCCGCGAGCTCCTCGTCCGAGAGAGCGATCTTGCGACTCTCCTCGTCGCTGAGCTCGAAGCTGCGTGCTTCGGCGAGCTCCGCGAGCGTGAAGTCATAGCCTGCGGCGCGGATCACGGCGAGCCGCTCCTCCGAGCTCGTCGCCGCCTTGACGGTGGCGATGAACTCCTTGTCGGTGGCCAATCTGCGTAGGTAGACCTTGGCGTCCTCGAGCGACATGCTGTGCCTCCTCTATCGTGGTTCCCTGAGCGGTTCGTTCCGCTTGGTCAGATGCTACACGATAACTTATGGCTTGCAAGAGCAGAGTCAAGGTACTCACCTCTGGCGTCGAGAGGCGCCATGCTCGCGTCCGGGGCTGCGACAGCCGTCACTCGCGCGGGCACGGCCCTGCCGTCTTCATCCTCTCCACGAACGACTCTCTTGATTCCTGTGCTGTGACACGGTGGGCTCCAGCCTGGCCGGCTTCATGAGGCGACGGATGACCCTGCCCCGGCCTCAGCGCTCCTGCCCGATGGGGTCGGCCAGGAGGTGCGGCTCCTCTGCGGCGCTGCGCTTCTGCGGGTGCACCAGGGCGTAGCCCTTATCGGCCTGGGCGGCGTCGTGCGGGGGCAGCCCCACGCCCAGGAGCGCGCGACTCAGGTAGGTGTCGTAGTACTCCTCGAGGTAGGCGGTGAGGTGATCCTTGTAGGGCGAGCAGTAGCTCACGCCCTCTTCATGGAAGCGCTTCGCGCGCAGGCGCCTGTTGGCGCAGCCGCCGCCGCAGATGGGGAGCACGGTGCAGGCCACGCACTCGGGGTCCGCGTAGGCGTCGGCGCCGAGGGCGTAGAGGGCGCGCAGCTCGGGGTCGCTGATGGGCTCTTCGGCAGCGACGTCGCCGATCACCATCGCGGGCTTGCCGACGTCCTCCCAGCACTTGTAGAGCTCGCCGCGGGGGCCCACGACGAAGCCGCTATGGCTGGTGGCCACGCAGATGCCGTGCTGGTTGCCGGCGGGGTAGAAGCCCTCCTTCGGCAGGAGGCCGCCGCGCTGGTAGAGGTCGAAGGTGAGCGCGGCCCAGTCGCCGCAGTCAAGGTTGCAGCCGTGGTCGTAGGCGTGCGCGAGGCTGGTGTGTACGTGCCCTGGGTAGACGGACAGATGCTTGCCCGCGAAGCGCGCGCGCAGCTCCGCGTGCAGCTCGAGGAAGCCCTCGAGGTTGTGCTTGTCGAGGTTGACGCGGATCGCGCAGGAGCCCTCGTAGGGCGACTCCATGAGGAGGGCGACGTTCTCGAGGATGCGCGCGTAGGTGGGCGCGCCGCCGGCGAGCACGCGGCGCG
>Ga0247842_10001552_pt1 | contig 37878 bp, 34 predicted proteins | sample LaCruzMarch2015__3_FD_192411 | JGI IMG/M metagenome (GOLD analysis project Ga0247842, IMG submission 192411) | Freshwater microbial communities from meromictic Lake La Cruz, Castile-La Mancha, Spain - LaCruzMarch2015_19m | ecosystem: Environmental > Aquatic > Freshwater > Lake | place: Spain...
AAGAAATGCAATTACAATTAAATAATTGGATTCAGGATAATCCATCAGAAAATGGTTATTTTACAGTAGTTCAATATGATGATGGACCAAAATTAGATATCCCTGAAAATACAATAGTATATGGAGCTTGTTCAGGAAATATACCAATACCTTTAATTTATCAAGATATTAATAATACTCTACTAAATATTCCAAAAAAAACATTTTTAGAAAAAAAAATTCTTTGTTCTTTTATTGGAAATATAACTAGTAATCATATTCAACCAAATGTTAGAGAGATAATGAAAAGTAAATTTGAAAATAATACTAAATTTGTATTTAATGATTCTGGTGGATGGACGCCAGCAGTAAATATTGATTTACAAAAAAAATTTGTAAATATAACAGTAGATTCAAAATTTACTTTAGCGCCAAGAGGATATGGAAGAGGTTCATTTAGATTTTTTGAATGTTTTAAATTAGGGTCAATACCAATTTATATATGGAATGATATTGAATGGTTACCATTTAAAAATGTAATTGATTATAATAAATTATGTATTTCAATTCACATATCACAAATAAATAATTTAGAACAAATATTAGAGATGATAACAGAAGAAGAATATAATGATATGTTTAAATATTATTATGAAATTAGTCATTTATTTGAATTAGAAGGAATGTCTAACCAAATTATTAAAGAAATAAATAGTTAAAATTATATAATAAAACAATTAGTATTATATAATTATGATTGAACATGAGTATATTATGCTTATAATGAACTGTAAGAAATATTCAAAAAAAGCTTTATTTCAAAAGCAAACGTGGCTTAAAAATATTCCATCCTATATTCGTTTTTATCATGTGATTGGTGATGAAACTCTTGATTCAAAATATAAATTTGATGAAGAAAATAATATATTATGGGTTAAAACTCGCGATGATTATAACTCATTACCAAAAAAAGTTATATCATCATACAACGCAATATATGAAACATTTGATTTTAAATACTTATTTAAAACTGATGATGACCAAATACTTGTAAATAATAATTTTTTTAATATTTTAGTTAGTTTAATTAATAAAACTGTTCCAAAAATACATTATGGAGGCTATATTGTTGATGTTAAACAAAATTATCTATCACAATATCACAAAATACATCCAGAATTGCCAGAGTATCTTCCTATACTACAAACAAAATATTGCAGTGGTAGATTCTATTTTCTCTCTAAATCAGCTACTTCTAATTTATTAAATAAGAGAGAAAGAATAATAAAAGAATATCTTGAAGACTATGCAATAGGATTTAATTTAGATCCATATTTTAAATCCAATATGTTAAGCTTAACAACAAATAAATTTTTTACTGATATTGAGTTAAGTGATTATCCAAGACTGATTGAAGAAGGTAAAATTTAAAATTTCATTTTTGATAAATTTGTTTTTGTTTGTTGTTCCATTTGTAATTTCATTTTTGATAAATTTATTTTTGCTAGTTGTTCCATTTGTGATTTATAAAATGCTTTTTTATCTAAATCAAGCATGACTTTAGAATAATTGGTAGCTCTTTTTTCAATATCACTATAATCTTCTCTCTGTGTAACAGTTAAAGGAATTATTAAATACCAATTATGCATTTTTTGAAGTGAAAACCAATATTTATCAATAGCGTACAATATGTGGTCATTTTGATTGTTCATTAAAAGTTTAATTCCAGCTCTATAATTTTCAATAAGAATGTCATAATAGTGTTGTTGAACTAAATATCCTGTTGTGGTTTGACATTGAGATACTTTAACACATGTATCATCAATTTCTTTAAATGGAGGTGTGTTGTTTCCAGCTACTAAAACAACATCAAATGCCTTATGATTTTTTAAAAAAGAAGTAAATTTATTTACAAAGAGAGAAGGATTTGTAAATAATAGGTCATCTTCAACAATTAAAATATGAGGAAAATTATTAGCTTTAGCCATTTCTAATAATTTTAGATGACTCATACTGCAACCTAATGCTCCATTAGTTAATTTAATTGCTTTAAATCTCTCTGATTTAATTCCAATAATATCTAGTTGTCTTTCAATATGTTGTTTTCTATCAGGTCTAGAATCTAAATTTATATAATATGCATGTTGAATATCAGAGATACAATTCATTTATTATATAAATTAAATTATTTTTAATTAGTTATTGTAAAATATATTATTTTTTCCATACTTCAAAAAAATTATTATAACAAGGTCCCCATCCTCCTGCTTCTACATAATTTCTATAAAAATTATTTTTTACTAACACATCATCTACATATTGTTTTTTAGAAATATCATAATAATCATTTTCCATAATAATTAAATTTATATTATCTAATATTTCAGGCATATCTAATAAAATATAATAAAATGCACCTTCACAATCTAATACCAAAGTATCAAAAATAATATTATATTTATTTTGTAATTGTTTAAATGAAATAATATTAACCCATTCATGTCCTTCTAATAAACTATCACTTGGAATTGTATCCCATGTACCTGATTTTTGAATTAATAATCTTTTAGATAATGCAGAATTTTCAATATTAAAATTAAAATTATTTAAGTTTCTATTTTCAATTAGTTGATTTGCAATATTTATATCACTTTCTAATGTTACTAAATATTTATCATTACTTCCTAAAATATAAGATATGATTAAAGAATTTCTTCCTATATTTCCTCCAATTTCTAATATTTTTTCATTTCCTGTCAAATATCTAATTGCCATTTTTTGTTCTGGAAATTCTTCATTAAAACTTCCATATTTAATTACTAATTTAGAATGAATATCTGCTAATTTACTTTCTATTAAATTATTTATAATACTATTATCAATGATTTGAATATCTTCATTTATTAAATTAATTTGTATTGTATAAATATCTTCATATTCATATGTAATATTATCTTTAATTATAATTATTTTTTTTAAGGTTCCGTTAACCGGATCCCCAAAATATGCTGACCTATTATTGTCTCCATAAGGAATTGTAATAATATTATTTTTTTGTAATTTTGTAAAACATATATCTGTAACATCAATATTATAACTTATTAAACCGTAATAAATTTTCATATATATTATATTATTAATATATATATTATTAAATATATACGTAAATCTTTTTATTTTTCTCTCAACAAAAACTATATGTTAAAAGAAGAAAAGAAAATCATATCAAATAAAATAAAAAATATAACTATTGAAGAAGTTGAAAAAGAAATGAATCAATTGATTGAAATAGGTAAAGAAGCGCATACAATTGGTCCACGTTCCCGCATAGGAAATAATGTAGTAGATTATTTTACATTTCTTCAGCGTCTTGAAACAAAAGGCAAATATGATACAAATTTTTTTGATTTTTTAGAAAATATTGAAGAATTTAAAAAAAAGAAATTTATTCAAACAATGATGAAATATTATAAAGATGTTAAAAATAAAAATAATACCAAAAATGAATATATTGTGTTAAAAGAAGTATATAATATATGCATAAGCGCAATAAATATAATGAGACCATTAAATTGTATGGAAATTTATACAAAGTATAATTCTAAAAGAGTATTAAATTTTTGCGCTGGATGGGGTGGGTCAACTGTTGCGGCAGCAGCTTTAAATTTGGATGCGTTTTATGGTGTTGAAATAAATACAGATTTAAAAGAACCTTATGACAATATGCTGACATTTTTGAAGACAAAAAGAGCGACTATTTTTGACATTCATTTTTGCGATGCAGTTACTATTGATTATTCGTCGATGACATACGACACTGTATTCTCGTCTCCGCCATATTATTTTTTGGAAAAATATGAAAATAATATTAAATATCATTCTAAAAAAGACATGGACGAACATTTTTATAAACCATTATTTTTAAAGACATATAATAGTCTTCAGATTGGAGGACATTATATAATTAATATATGTAAAGAAGTTTATGAAAATGTTTTAAAAAAGTTGCTTGGAGAAGCTGACGAAATATTTCCTCTTAAAAAATCAAAACGACAAAATAATCATACAGAAATGGTTTATGTTTGGATCAAGAATTTAAAAATTTAGTATATTCTTCTATCATATTTTTAACTATTTCTTTAAATTTTAAATTTAAATTTATTATTATTTCTTTTGAGTGTTGATTTTTGTATTTTTTACATACATAGCTTAAATTATTATTTTTAAATTTATGTATTAGCAAATGGATATGATTTTCTCTATCTTCCTCTTTGGTAAATGATAAATAAAAATCATTTAGAGCAACGCGTATTTTAAATGCCGACTTTATTAGTTTTTATATATCTTTAATGTCCTTCTTCTTGTATATTTCTTATTATTAAGTTTATTTTTATAGTAATCTTTATTATAAGCATAAATAAAGTAATTTTCATAATTGGTTGGTTTTATTTTATCTATTGATGATTTTACACTTCCATCTAATGTTGTAAAAGTATTTGGTTTATCCAACTTGATATAATGTTTCATTTGATTAAAGAATTGTTCTATACTATTTAAGCGTGGATGATAAGGGCAAGTATAAACTAAATAATTTCCACCTTCTTTTATTATTTGTTTTGTGCTTTCTTTTTTATGTATTTGTCCGTTGTCTAAAACAAATAATTTTCCTTTTACTTTACTACATATATTTTTCAAAAACTCATTAAATCTTTCGGCATTTACTGCTCCATTTTGGTATAATTCAGATGATATACATTTTTTATTATTTATTGCTACTACCAAAGAATATTTTTTGAAAACTTCATTATTTGTTGTTTTCTTTATACATCTATCACCTAAAAATGCTCTACAATAATTATGGGTAAGTGATGTGCTTACTGATGTTTCATCAATTGAGATTATATCTTCCAGTTTAAATTTATTTATTACATCAAAAAATTCTTTCAACTCTTGTTGTTCGTTTCTAATATTTCCTCTATAAGTTTTTGGAAAATGTTTGAAAGTTGCTCTTTTTCTGGTAATATTATTATCTCTAATAATGTCTGATAAATATTGTCTTGATATATCTAACTTTGGAAATTTGCTTTTTAGTAATTCTTGTAAAAAATTCATTTGTATATCACTATGTTTTCGCAAGGTTTCTTTGATAAATTGAATATGTTGTTTTTCTAATTTATAAGACCCTAATTTTCTGGTTTTTCTATTAACATTTTTATTTTTATCATATCTTTCAACCCATCGTTTCAAACTTCTTTCACTACATTCAAACACTTCACATACTTTAACATAGTTTTTGATTTTATGGTAATAATTAACTGCTTTCAACTTCAAATCTGGTGTAAATTGTTTAGTCATTTATATAATAATAGAAATTATATAAATAATTATTTTTTGAAAAAATCTGTTATTCTAATACATTTACATATTCTTTTATTACAACTACCACATTTAATTATATTATATTCGTTTTTTGTAAAATTTATTGTTAAACATTTACAATAATTTATATTACAAATACCACATTTCTCGTCATTATATGGCGAATGTTTCCATTCTTCTTTTTCCTTCCTTATTTTCTCTTTTCTTTCTTCTTCTTCTTTTTTCCGTTTAAGTTCTCGTTCTTCTTCTATTATTTTTATTTGTTTTTCTTTTTCTATACGCTGATTTTCTTTTTCAACTTCAATTTTCATTTTTGTTTCTATGGTTCTACTATCTTCTTTACCCATTAATAATAATTCATTATTTTCTAATTTTTGCTCTCTTTCTTTAATTTGAAATTTTTCTATAATTTCTCTGTGTCTTTTTCTTTCATATTCTTCTTTATTTTTACAACAAACGCATTTATAATCTCTAATACATTCTATTTCAAATTCACCTTCTTCATTTACATTCTCACCTGTGTTTGTTTCATTTATAAGAGTTTCCGCTTTAATCTCAAACCAAGGTTCTGGTCTATTTTCTTCTTTTGTTTTATTTTTATAACAAATTTCAAAAATATACTTTAATTCATTATTTTTTAATAATGCTACATCAGCACTTTTTTTAGAATTGTTATAATTAAATTTGTATTCAATATTTGCTTGAGTATCATTATATTCATCTATTTTTATATTTAGAAAATATTCTATTTCTTCATTATCATAAATAATGAAACTATCGTCTGAATCACTTTCTTCACTATTACAATAATAACATTTTCTATAAATATTTATACATCGTTTATTATCTAATAAAGTTTTCATTAATAATTTTGCGTCTTTATGTATTTGAGTTTCATTTGGTTTTTCATAATAACTACAAGGATTTTCTGATTTATAATGAGCGAAGTGTGGTTGTTTAATTTTGCCGTTTCTAAAAATAACATCTTTTTCACAAAAAGGACATTTATATTTATTTATCTTATTTGCTATTTTAGGATATTCATATTTATTTGTTGTTTTATTAATTGCTCCCATAGAAAAATGGTTAGACATATTTATTATAATATGTAATATAATATTTAAGTAAATTGGAAAAATATTTAAAAATATATTAGTATGTTATAATAATTTATAAATGGAAACTATTATTGATTACAAGAGATTATATGAAATGTCTATTATTGAAAAAGAAAAAATATTAACAGACAATCAAAAAAAACAAGAAAAAATTAATGAACTAACAGAAGAATTAAACTCATATAAGATTGAAAATTATAGTAAAAAAAACTACTATCAAAAAAATAAGGAGAAAATTATTGAAAAGGTTAAAGAATATAATAAAAATTATGTAAAAACACCAGAACAAATTAAAGAATATAATAAACGAGCATACGAAAAAAGAAAGGTAAAAAAATTAGAAGAACAAAATTTAGAGAAATAATTATTTAGGAAAATTTATTAAATAAATAATTATTTAGGAAAAGTATTTAGAAATATTTTCTTTACATATATTATAAAATGGAATTGGAAGAAAAACCGCCAGACCCTTCCGAACAAGTTTATAGGATTATTAAGTGTCCTTTGAAATGTGTTTTGAAAAGGTATGATACATTACATCCTATTATTGAAAAGGCAGTTATGGATATGAATGAAATTGTTATTTTGTCTTATCAGTTTATTCGTATGTATTTATTAAATAAATTTAATAACAAACAAGATTTGCCTACTATTAATAAGCAGTTTGTATTAGATGTAATAAAAACAATTAGTTCTCCAAATACGAAAAGAGGTCAAAAAACAAAAGAAGAAAATATCAAAAATGCTACTGGTAAATCAGATATGAAACAATTTTATAATGAAGAATTTTCTAAATTAGTATCTGTGAAACCATCATATTCAAACAAAACGCATATATTAGCAATTACTGCGAATGAAATGATTACTTGTATCAATACAAACATATCTACTCATTTTGTAAAGCATTTATTCAAATATATCAATTGTTTATTCAAAGAACCAAAATCATTAGAAATCAAGAAAGAAACTGATAAGGAAAAGCGTAAAGAACTTTATAAAGAACTCAACCAAGAAATTCGTGATTTGAAAAGCGATTTAATCAATAATAAAATAGAAAATTCAAAAGAAGAATACCATAGTTGGATTAGAGAAAATAAAGGATTTTTATTTCCAAACAAAGTGAATAAATCAGTCGCTTATGATGTGAAATGTAATCCAGAAAAATATATAAAATTCTCATTTTATATCAATCAGAAAATAGAAGAATTAGGAAAGCGTCCTTATCAAGTTATACCACAAAGAAATAATATTGTTCCCAAAAGTATTACATTAAATTCTAATGGTATTGTTGATTTGATTGATGATAAGAAACAAACTATATTTCAATATAATAAAAGCGAATTAGTATTACACGCAAAGAAACATCAAAAACATATTTGGAGTAAAATTCTTAAATTAGAAAAAAAGGATATTTTCAAACAGAAAGAATATGTTTTTTACAATCAAATTATTACTGATGGATTTAGTTGTTCTTTATTATTCATTTTGAAAAAATACAAGGATAAGGTATTTGGTGATAAATTACCACAACTAAATAATGAAATGGAATTTACCAAAGTTGAAGATTTATCAAAGGAAAAATGTGATGAATATTTAACGAATAAATACAAATTAGTTTCATTAGACCCTGGTAAAATTAGACCAATTACTATGATAGATGAAAATAATAAGTTTTTCAAATATACCGCTTGTAGAAGAAGGTTTGAAACTTATACAAAAATAAGTAATTATATTATTTTACAAGAAAAGAAGAAAAATGGTATTGTTGAAAAAGAGAAGAAATCTCCAAATTATAATTCAAGAACACTGAACCAAGAAAAATATAAACATTTTATTACAAATAAAACCATTCTTAATAATGATGTTAAAGAATTTTACCAAAAACCTTTGTTTCGTAAATTAGCATTTCGTAGATTTATCAGAACAAAACAAAGTGAGGTTAAATTGTTGAATGAGATTGAAAATACATATCTTACCAAAGAAGAAATAAAACAAGGGAAAAAGATTGTTATTTTACACGGTGATTATAGTAGAACAAGTCAAATGAAAGGTTGTATATCTACACCAAATATTGGTATGAAGAAATTATTATTAAGTAGATTTGATATTGTTGAAATAAATGAATTCAATACAAGTAAGTTATATAATAAAACTTTGAAAGAAATGGAAAATGTAAGTGTAAAAAGAAAGAAACATAAGAAATCACTTCACGAAATACTAACTCCAAAAGAGGAAACCAATTGTAGTATATTCGTGAATAGAGATGTAAATGCTTGTAAAAATATATTATTACTTGGAAAATGTTATTTAGAAAGTCAAACAAGACCAGAAGAATTTACCAGAAAAGTAATAAAATCAGCAAAGCCTCGGACAAGCCCTTTGGAAAAGGTTAAGAAACCTAAAAAACAAACAAGTAATAATATATAGTTGTTTCATTAAGGTAGTAAATGAAATAACATTAGATGGGAATTTGCTTATCTACCGCAAAGTAAGCAGATGATAAACCCATTACATAGAATTTAGTTAATCCTCCTTCTTTTAGGAGGAAGCGCTCGTATTTTTTTTGTTGAATAACTCGGCATTTAAAATACGCGTTGCTCTAAATAACCGTTTGGGTTCTTTTTTCGAATTTCAGTCCTCGGAATATTATCTTTTAACTGGATTAACACCTTCTAATGATACTACTACCTTTCAATTAAAACAACTCTACAAGTTAGATACAAATATTTTTGTATTTACCAAAGAAGGGAAAACCTATTATGTAAATGGTGAAAATTTTGATATTAATGCTTCTTTGGTGGGAAAATATTTTGAAATTACCTATATTCCATTTATTGTTGGAAAAATCAATGATGTCAATTAAAAATAAAATGCTTATTTTATATATAATATAATGAATATTACCTATAAAAACAAAATCAAAGTAAATGGACAAATGTTGACGCCTTTGCAAACTAGCCTTGAACCCAAGGTTTCTTATAAAGGTGATCCTTGTCAACGGTATACATTGATTCTTACTGATCCTTATGCGGTAAAAGGAAATCATGTTCACTGGACAGTCACAAATATTCCTGGATCACAATTAGAAGAAGGTCAAAAGATCTTACCTTATGTAGGTCCAGCTCCACCCAAAAATAGTGGTGTCCATATTTATTCTTTTCTTCTTTTTCCGCAAACTGGGTTATTAAAAACGATTGAAGTAAAAGATCGAAACATTCCTTTAAAAAAATGGTTAAAAATGTTACAGATTAGAGGTCAACCCATTTACCATTCGAGTTTTCAAAGCCAGTTTTCGGGAGGAAGAACTAGAAGGACGATGAGAATCAGAAGTAAAAAAACGAAAAAATCTAGAAAAAATATTATTTTTACTTAAATAGATTTAAGAAGTTTCTATTAAGTAATAAAGATGTCTTCTTCTTTTTTTGTTTATTTGTTAGAAGCAACTAACAAATCAACTTACGTTGGAGCAACCGTTAATTTAGATCGCCGTTTAAGACAACATAATAAAGAACTAGCTGGAGGTGCCGTTGCAACGAGTGTCAAAGTTGCCAAAGGGGAAGAGTGGAGACGCCATTGTTACGTGAAAGGATTTCCGACTTGGTCTTGCGCCCTGCAATTCGAATGGCGATGGAAACAACTTTCTAGAAAATTACCAAAAAACATGATGCCTTTAGAACGCAGAATGGAAGCATTGAAAAATTTGTTAGAATTAGAGCGATCTACAACGAAAGCGATTCCTTTTTCCGAATGGCCCTCTTTTCCAGAAATTGTTTTTGAATAACGTGTAAAGTGTTTACAATTGAATGGCTTCTTCAAATGTAATAAAAGGACGATTAAATGGATCTTGTGCATGACCTCCATTAGGTCCTGAACTGTAACCAGCCGATCTATATATTTTTGTAATATTTCCCAAGTTTTCAAATTGTAAATTTTTTGATTGAATTATATCATTGTGAACAAAAAAACTATTCACTCCCCTTTTATCACAATAAATTAACGAATAGTTATATTTTTTACCCAATTTATCTAAAGCCAATAAAGATACTCCAAAATAATTAGTTCCATCCCAACGACCATTTTTATCATAAATTACTATTTTATCTTCATATGGTAAATGTGTTGCGTTATATTCGCAAATGATTATATCACAAGTATAATTTTCTAATATTTCTTTCAAACAATAAAAATCATTAAAATCAATATCTACACATAACACATTTATATTTTGAGGAACATTGTATTTTTTAAATAATTCCACCACATTTTCTTTCGTTATAAATTCTTTTCTTAAATTAATACTATCATTTTCATCAGATCCATCCATTTGTAAACCATTCCAGTTATATTTTTCCCTTAATACTTTTGTATTGCATTCATTACCATTTTCTACACCAAATTCAACATAAAATTTATTATCATTATTACCATGATAAATTAGTTCAATTAATTTCATAGTAATTCCATCTTCTCCATTCTGAGAATATATTTTTTTTTCAAAATCTGATAAATTAATCTCTACCTTTGTATAAATAGCATCTTCTTGCCAACCAGATATAGATAAATTATTTTTTAATAGAAAATTATTTGCTATCATAAAATCATTTAATTCATTAAATAATACTTGTCCTTCATACATTGCCATATGTGAAACTTCTGTATAAACAATTTTAAGTTTTTCTATAAATAAACCTAATCCTTTTAGTGCTAATAATTCTGCTCCTTGTAAATCCATCCAAATAATATCAACATGATCAATATCATATATTTTCATAACAGTATCAAGTCTATGACATTTTGTATTGATCTCGTCTTGAACATAAAATTCTATTGGATATTTACCGTTACTTTTGAATAACGAAGAAGCACCTGGATTACCATCTTCCCAAGTTGTTATCGTTTTTTCTTGATTAATTGGATAAAATATAATTTCACCATCATAGTCACATACTGCTCCCTCTATTAATGTTATTCTATCTTTATAGTTTTCTATATTTTTTCTACAAATATCTAATGTATTTGGGTTACATTCAAATGCATATATTTTAGCATTTGGAAAATTATTATAAAATTCTATGCTTTGTAAACAATCTCTTGAACCAATATCAAAAATAATATAATTTTTAGATTTATCTGAAAAATATTTCAAAAAATTTTCAATCATATAATATACATATACATATACATATATATATTATATTATAAACGCAAATACCAATGAACCGATACAAAATCTAAATCACTTGATTTGATAATATTATCAAAATCTTTAATATTAATATTTGCCCATTTTAATTCTCTAATAACAATATTTTCTAAATTATATAGATAAATATATGTAAAATATGTTTCATTTTCTGCAGTCGCACTTCCTTGAAAATGCATTCTATCAATCTTATCTAAATAAATTTCCCAAAAAAGTTTATTATTATCATGATAATCTTCTACAAGTTTAAAAAATTGATTAACCATGTTAACTTCAAAAAGTGTATGGTGTGAAATTCCTGAGAGAGGATAAACTTTTTTTAAAGACGGATGTAACCGATTCATATGTTCAAAATAAGGAATATGATATTCTGTTCCTGTAGTATAAATGCATTTTCCATCATCACTAATAAAATTAGTAGGCTTAATAAAACATGTATCTGCATCAATTACAAGATATTTATCTAAAATTCCAGGTATTATATTTCCTGCGTATAATTTTAATAATTGTTGTAGATACCAACCATTTCTTGAATTTTTACCAAACCTATCTTCTAGATCTTTCATTTTAAATGGAAAAATAGATTCGGATATTGTAATACATCCATCAACTTGTAATGTATCTATACAGCTTATCAAAAATATATTTCTAAATCCAATAATATTTTTTTGTGTATATGAAGTATTATTTTTTACTACAGATAAATCATTCGGTCCTACAGGAATGACAATATCAAACATAAGATTATTATTATAATTACATTACAATATTATTTTTTACATTTCTACGAATGGATAAAAAATAAACTAACTAAATTATTTATCTAATAAATACTCACTTTCGAAATATTTGATAACGTCATGATTTTGTCTCATATTATTTAACCAAATTCTATCACTTTCTGGAAAAATTTTATTATTATTATAAGCATTATACCATAACGTAACTTCATCCTTTTTCAAATAAATATCTAGTGTTTGATAAATAAATACCATCCCACAACCACCAAATTCTATAAAAACACCATCATGTCCTCTTTGCAAATATTTATTGAATCCATAAACTGTTAAATCAGTTTCAAAATTAATTGTTTTTGAAATTTAATTTTTAGAAACTTTATTCCAAGAAGGTATTGAAAACATGTCTCCATGCCAACTATGTTCATATTCTGAATAATATATTTCTGAAAAAAATGATAAATATCCAATCATGGCAGAAAAACTTCCATGAGATAACACGATGTATTTGTTCGTGCTTGCAAACTTCATTAAATCAATAATGTCATGACTTAATATATTTACTCCAGGATATTTATTCATAATTTGTTTTATTATATCATGGTCAATTTGATCACTTGCTAAATATAAATTGTCAAATGAAATTTGAGATAATACCTTGTCATAATAATCAAACCCTGGATTAAATTTTGTAGCATCTGTCAATCGAACATGAATAAAACAATCATTGTTATTATTGTATCTATCCATAAATTTATTTGCATTTATGATTTGATTCTTATTTTCTTCGAGTCGTAAATATTCGTATATCAAATTAGATACATATTGTGTTTGACAATAGCATGCATCATGATTAGGATCTATATTTTGTTTAAACGAATCAGAATTTAATATAGTAAAATAATTATTGTTTGGATTAGGTCCTACTAACACTAAATCGTATTCGATTAATTTAATAGTTTCTGTATAATTATTTTCTCCACTGAATAATTGAATACCTAATAAATGTAATTTATTAACAGTATCATTATTTTCATAAATAATCATTAAATTATGTTTTTCAGCAATAAAGCTTACCGCTAAATTACGAAAAAAATGATTTCCAAATCTACCGTAATTTTTTACTATGGACATAATTTTATTATATATATTTATATTAAAATTAAATAAATATATATATATATATGAATCTATATCGTTTAGGTTACGCCGAATCTACAATTCTTTTTATGTATTATTTAACAAATATTATAAATGTTATGACAATGGAAGATCCATTAATAGAAGCTTACCATTGGCTAATTCCACATTTATATTACTCTTCTGGATTTTATGATAAAACATTTGAAAAAACAGACATTGATACAAATACTAATGAAATAATATCAATCCACCATTGGATTAGTTTACATAAAAAAAATTCTATGCGAATGTTTAACTCTGAATGTTTCCAACTTTATTTAAAAACAATTTTGAAAATCTTACACAAATGTGATACATTGGATCTCAATTTATATAATTATAATAATGAATTAGATAATTATAAGGAAGGTTTTATTGCATTTTTTAATTCAAAAAATATATTCGGATATAGTTATTGTAAAATGAATGAACTTTTACTTCGCGATGATATTCAAAATACACTATATTCATTTATATTAAATAAAAATATTTTGATAATTAATCCTATGTCGGAACTAATGAAAAATCAATATGATTCTGGAAATTTACATAAAATTAGCACTAGTTTTCCGATAGTAAACTCTATAATAACATATAAAATGCCGTATACATTTTATAATAATGGTCCGGATCATTCTATACATGAAACAGTTAAAAAAATAAATGAAGATATAAATCATTTATCTTTTGATTGTGCAATTATATCAGCAGGAGCTTATTCATGTCTTATTGCACATCATATAGATAATATGAATAAACCAACATTAATTATAGGTAGTCATTTATTATATTTGTTTGGTATAATTACTGGTAGAAGTAAAGCATGTCAATTTACGTTTCCTAATGAAGAATATTGGTTAAATGTTCCTGAAGAATATAAACCAAAGAGTTATAAAAATATCGAAGGTGGTTGTTATTGGTAATTAAATATTTATGAAAAATTAATTTTATTATAAGTGCTATAATATAATTTTGTTATCTCGTTTGAATCTGTTTTATTCATCATTAAGGGAGTGTATTCATTTATATCAAAATTAACTTGTTTTTGAATACATTTATACAAAATACATTTCATATAATTAAACATATCAATCTCAAAATTAATACTATTATGTATTTCTAAATAATGAATTATTTCCAAAGATATATATTGTATTATATATTTTGTGGGATGATTCATAGAATAAAATAATAATTTATCTTTATAATTTTTATTGATAAATTCATACAACGGTATAAAAAATATATTTTGTTTACTATATTTCTTTTTACTATTTTCATATCTACTTTTTAATTCATTCAAACTATTACTTACCATATTTTCTAGTTCCTCTTTTGTTTTTAAATTTGCATTATCAACATAATTTTCAATATAATAATCTTCCGAAAAATTATTTTTATAACATTCAATCATTTTGTTATAATGATAATCCGTTGGAGTTTGTAACAATTTTTCATTAAAATATGTATATGTTAAATCAAAATAATAAAAATCAAAATAAACAGAATCGATGATGATAATTTTAGTGCTATCCTTAGAATTATTTATTATAAAATTCGTAGATAAATAATCTACATCTCGATAATTATCTTGAATCGGTTGAGTAATAATTATGTCAGAATTTTTAATAATATCTAGATAACTATTTCTATCAATATCACTACAAAAACATAATACTACCGTTAAATTATATAGATCAGTTGGGAGATTTAACGTTTTTTTTATAGCATCCATTTGACAATTACCATACAATAAAATATTTTTCATTTTATATATATTATATATTTATATATAAAATGAGTGCACGTGAAATTTACAATAATTTTAACTATCATTTTTATATTCATAATTATGATGATTTAAAAAATATAAATTCAGAAAAAGATGCTTTAGAACATTGGACTATGTATGGTAAAAATGAAAATAGAATTTGTAACAAAACAATTATTAAAACGAAAGATGTATCTTTTGAAGAATTTGATTATGAATATTATACAAAATATTATTTTGACTTAGGTGAAATTTCTACTAAAGAAGATGCATTCAACCATTGGCAAAACTATGGTCAACATCAAGAAAAAATTACAAAAAATATGGTTAAAAATATTGACCATCTTAAAATACAAAATCATATGAATCATTTAAAAACAAATGAGTTATCTGGAATAAATATTATTTATTTTGGACCACTGGGAACTACTGGATTCGGAAATGTTGTAATGAATAATGTTTATTTATTATCTTTAATGGGAGCAAATGTGCAATATGTTGTATCTCGGTTTCAAAAAATAAATGAAAATGATTTTAATACGAATATAAAAATGCAATTTTTATTAAGCTGTATTCATAATGAATTAGATAATCCAAGTTATCTATTTTATAATGATAGTGTTCATTTTTTAGATAGTTTTATTTTGAATGCTAAAAAAAAATTTCCTAATGTGAAAATAATTACATGGACCATTTTTGAAACGAATGAATTACCTGAAAGATGGAGTAAAAATTTACTCTTATCGGATATGGTTGTTTTTCCTAGCGAATATAATTATCATCATTATTCGAAAAAATTGTTGATTGAAAAATGTCATTACATTCCCAGTTTTATAGATTATTGTGACCCTAAAAATAAATTAGAATATAACGACGAAATGAATAAAAATTTGAAAATGTTTTCAAATTACAAGCACAAGTATTATTTTATTGGGCAATTCAATTTCAGAAAAAATATTCAAAAATTAATTAACATATTTAAAAATACTTTTAAAATGAATCGAGACGTATGTTTATTTATTAAAACATTTATAGGAATTGGACAAGAAGAATCTAGAGTATATAAGTATAATAATGAGGTACCTAAAATAATCGTTGAACCTGAACTATATACTGATAAACAAATTAATATTTTACATGACATAGGTGATTATTATATTAACTGTGCTCATTGTGAAGGAATCGGTCTTGGATTATTAAACGCGTCCTGTAAAAATATAGTGATAAGTATAGATAAAGGCGGTCATGAATCTTATATAAAAAATTATGTTAAAATACCAGCAATTGAATGTAATTTAGACTTTACATGCGATTTTTATACCAAAGAAGAATGGGCAAAATATTATCCAGATTATAACGAAAATATGGTATGGTTTGATTACCAAGAAAATGATATGAAAAATGCTATATTATCTGCATATAATAGTAACAGTCATTTTATATCTAATCAACCCTACATAGATTATGTAAATAATTCGATTGAATATAAGTTTAATGATTTATTTAAAACTATCAAATGTAAGCAAATTATTTTATTACAACAATACTACATTCCGAACAATAAAGAAAGAGCAGATGAAATAAATACAACACTACAGTTAAATTTAAATAATCAGTTTATAACCAAAATTATATTATTAAATGAAATGTGGTATGATTTTACAAATTTTACACATAATTATAAAATTGAACAAATTGTAATTTATAGTCGTTTAACCTTTAAAGATTCATTTGAATATAGAACAAATTTAGGTGATGATGATATAATAATATTAGCAAATAATGACATCGAATTTACAGAAGATATTATGTATTTACATAATTATTATTTTGACAATACTGTATATTGTCTCACAAGACATGACAATGACTGTTATAAAAATACTAACACAGAAGACTATATGTATAGTCAGGATGCTTGGATATTTAAATGCAATTTAAATATAGATACAAATAATTTAGACTATTATTATGGGGTTAAACATTGTGATAATGTTTTGGTTTATGAATTAACCAGACAAAATATTTATAATTTTAATATTCCTAAAAATATTAAAGCGATTCACCATCATGAATCATTATGGAGAAATAATATTAAACAAACTAGCGAAGAATTATCAAATAATAATAATACACCTTATGTTAATAGTAAAATATTACCATTATTTGTTATCGATGTTGAAAATATTGAACATTTAATTCTGTTAAAACATAAATATAATTTATCTGTGATAGATCTTAATTATTTTATGAAATTATTTGATATTCTTAATATAAGTAAACACGACTATGAATTAATAATAAACAAAGTATTGTATAAATTTAAAGATGATGACGATATTACTTTTATTACTAGAGTAACTGAATTTATTATAAATTCCAATGAAATAATAGAAAAAAATCTATTCATAGAAATGGTTAATCAGTTTTACTATTATAGATCCTTATTAACAAATTTACAATCGAGTAAAGATATTATTTATTTTACATTATATATTTTTTACTACGTCTTAGTTTCTCAAAAATGTAAATTAAAAGATCCTATGATTTTTTATAAAAATGAACATAATATCGAAGTAGATAATGTGATAAATATATTTAAAAATACATTGAATGATTTTCTTCACATTGATATATTTTTATATGAATACCAAAACATGTTTAATTGTCTGAAAACGATTAAAAAAATAATATGTAATACAAATAATGCATATATTTTATGTAACGGAGGGTTAGGTGATTTATTTATTATGTGTGGTGCTATTCGTTTTTTATCTTATTTTTATAATAAAATATATCTATTTTGTCCATTGTCCAGTTTAAAAAATCTAGAAATATTGTTTTTTGATATAAATATAGAATTCATACCTTATGATAAATGGTATAATGAATCAATAAATAATTTTACCTTTTCTACAATCAATAAGTCATGGCATACAGTTGCCTATAAGTTTTTAATAGATGAATCATATAATAATTTTGACTGGTTAAGATATGTTAATTATTATAGCGATCTTAGAGAAAAATTACAAAATAGCGAAGATGCATGGCATCATTGGGTAAATTATGGAAAAAATGAGGGAAGAATGTATTTTAAATATGAACAAATGGATAGTTTTGATTGGATAAAATATATCAACTTTTATTATGATATTCAAGACGAAATAAAAACAATGCATGATGCATGGTATCATTGGATAAATTATGGGAAAAATGAAGGTAGAATTTATTTTGAGTATGAACAGTTTGATAATTTTGAGATGTTTGATTGGATAAAATATATTAATTTTTATAATGATATTAAAGAACAAATAACAACAAAAGAGGATGCTTGGGAGCATTGGATAAATTATGGAAAAAATGAAGGAAGAATTTATTTTGAATATGAACATTTTGACAGTTTTGATTGGATAAAATATATTAATTTTTATAATGATATTAAACAACAAATAACAAATAGACAGGATGCGTGGTCACATTGGATAAGTTATGGAAAAAACGAAGGCAGAATCTATTTCAGAAATAGTTTTAATAGTAAAAATAATGAAAATAAATGTAAAGATAATGATGATATATTTATTGTAGGGAATCACTTTTTGAATATGACATCCAAAGTAACAAATAACGCATTTGTTGATTTTACAAACCAACATAAATCAAATAATAAATATCCAAATCCATATTATGACCATATTGCGATATTTTACAGTAAAATGAATTTGGACATATCCATTTATTACGATTATTTTTATCTTCCGTCAACTGCAAAATCTCAAAGATTATATCAAGAAATACAGAATTATAAAATTGTATTTTTACATTTTGTATCTTCGTGTGGTGAATCTTATATTCCTCATCAAGAATGGCCTCATATTTATGAAGAAGAATATTTAATTATTAATCCTGATAAAAATCATTATAATCCTGAAGAGTCGCCTGTAAAATACAATTTAGCTAATAACTATTTAGGATTATTAGTAACTGACTACATTGATATCATTTTAAATTCAACAGATATTTATGTTTGCGATTCTTGTTTCGCAAATATTGTTTATCCTTTGAGAATAACTGATAAGTTAAAAGCAACAAATGTAATTATTTATGATCGATTTTATCCAAATTCTTTTCACGCCTTTCCAAATCCGATAAATTTATCTAGATAATAACATTTATAAGTTTATACAAAATAATTCATTAATGTATATGAATCATTTATTTTAGTTTCTTTAAAATTATTTTTTTTATATAATTTTATTGCATTTATATTATTGTTATCTACCGAAAGATATATTTCTTTACAATATTTAATTTTATAATGATGTAAAATATATTTCATTATATGATTACCTAATCCTTTATTTTGATGTTGATCACTTATACATATACCGAACCAGTATTTTCCATCTTCTTGATCTATATGCGCATATCCAATAGGATTATTATTATCCATTACTAGTAACGTCAGCAAATGATTTTGAATGACATCCACACTTCTTTTATTAAAATATCGAAATGAGGTAGACCTTATATTATCAATAAAAGTATTTAACAAATTTTTTGTTTCTATATTATTATTTATTTCTATTATTTTATAACTTGTATCCAAATAAAAACATAATTTATGTATTATATCAACAACTTGTTGTTGTTCTTCTAAGGAAATATCTGGTGATGATGGTATCATAATTACTTCTTTATTTAATTTATAAGCTATATTATCTTCAAATACAATGTCTTTTAAGTGTTCATGACTATTTATAGGATAGAAAAAAGGACGTGAATCCATTCCTTCATCTTTTAAAAATGTATATGTTTCTTCATGATTTAAATAATTGTCTATTATTCTTATTGCATAGATCCAATTCGCATTCTTTGTATCTTTTTCTCTTTCGAAAATTTTTACTTTATTATTTTGTATTAATGGTTCCAACAAGTCATTATATTTTTCAAAGATAGTTTGTTTTTTAGATAATATATTATCCAAATCATTCAGTTGATCATATAAAAATGCGGCTTGTATATTTGTCATTCGATAGTTATACGCATGTGTGTCATGTAAATAACGTTGACTAGATAACCCTTGTGAATAGGCTTTAATAATATAGTTATAGATTTCATCATCGTTTGTTAAAAACGCACCACCTTCACCAGTTGTGATTGTTTTATTTCCATAGAAAGAAATAGATGAACATAATGAATCATTTGATGTTCCTGAAAATATTCCGTTGTATTTTCCGAATAAACCTTCACAATTATCTTCCATGAAGATTAAATCTGGTCTCATACTTTTTAATCTTGGAACATTAACGATGTTACCAAGATTATGAACAATTAAAACAGCAGCATTCTTTTCTAATGACATAATGTATTCTTCACTTGTCTCAATATTAAATGTTTCTAAATTCATTTTCATTACATCGATAAACGTTTTATCATATTCCATTAACAATGCATTCCAAGCTGCTACATAACAATTGTTGGATACATATATTTTATTTATAGTAGGAAATTTATATTTTAAAGCTAAAAAAAGACAATGCGTTGCACAAGTTCCATTTGCCATTAAAATGGTATGTTTGGTGTTTAAAATTTCTTTTAATTTGTCATTTGCTTTTTTTACATAAATACCATGATTAGAAATCCATCCAGTTTCAATAGCTTTTATCGCTGAAGATTTATAACTTAAAATATTAGGGTTGTAAATGGGTATCATTATAATATTATAATATATTATAATCATGAAAAATAATATACTTTATTTAGTAAACCATAAAACTTTGGCGGATTTTGAAATTCCTATTCTAATTAGTAAAAACTATGGCTATGGCGTTTATATCCCAAAAATACATCAGTCCTATAATTTTATACATAGCACTGATTTAACCAATATTTATAAATATGATTATACTTTAATAAATATATCACAAACAGATAAAGCATATTTAGATAACATAGATTTTTACGATTTAAATCAATTAACAAATAATCAACATTTGATAAATATTTTAAACAATAATTTTAAAATAATTGATATATCATTAGTTTTTCCAGTTAATTTTATTAAAAATTTATCTATAAATTTTGTTGGTAATATTCATATTAGATGTTTCGGTGACATAGGAAATTCTTATTATTACGATCAGTTTAAAAATTTAAATGTTGGCTTTGAAAAAATTTTTGATTGGAAAAAATATATTTCTCACTATAAAGATTTATTTTTTATCAAGGATAAAGAAGCTGCATGGAATCATTGGCAAATGTATGGAAAACCAGAAGGAAGACACTTTTTTTCCGAAAATGTTACATTTGATTATTTTGATTGGGAAAAATATATTTCTTATTATAAAGATTTATCATTTATTACAAATAAACAAGCTGCATGGAGTCATTGGCAAATGTATGGAAAAAATGAAGGAAGAATATTTTTCCATATAACAAGTGATAATTTCCATAATATAAAATATATATTTTCATACAAAGAAATTATTGAACATGAAAATAAAAGAACAAATTTTTTTAATAACTCAAATTCTTTTTACGTTCCATTAGGGTTACCAAATAATTTTTTTGAGAATTATGAAAATACATACAATCCAATAAAATCTAATTTTATTTTTGTATGTTCGAAAATAAATAAAGTTGATTACGATACAAACGCTTATTTAGAATTTAATACTCTTTTTAATAAATCGATCTACGATTTTATAATATTAGGAAAAAACAATGAAAAAATACAAAATATAGACTCTCGAATAATAAACAATTTGTCCGATGCTGAATATTATAGAGAAATGTCACAAGGAATCGCTATGTTTTATCATTCAAAAGAACCACGACATATGCATTATCATCCATTAGAAGCTATTGTAATAGGACTTCCTGTAATATTTTTTTCACAAAATTTATTGTCTTCATTTTTACCACACTCACCTGGTCTCTGTTATTCGGATTTAGAAGTAATCGAAAAAATGAATAGATTAAAAAATAATGATATTGAATTTAGAAATTCTATTATTGGTTATCAAAATCAAAATAAAGATGTTTTAAAAATCAGTAATAATATGCATATCTACGATAACATAGTAAATAATAATCAACCTAATGCAATTATAGATAAAATCACTCCTTGTATTGGAATGGGAGATTTATTGGTAGAAAAAATAATATCTACATCCAATAATTTAACTATAAAAAATATATATGTAAGCAGTTTTATAATAAATAATTATCGAAATGACAAAAATACTTTTACGAATTTTTTATTTCATCTTATTAAATTACTTTTCAATGATACAAATATTATTATGCATGAAACGAATGAAATGCCAAAAATAGAAAATTTAGATCGCGTTTTGTTTCCAATCAAAAAAACATATATTTATGATGATATCAATGTAGTTAATAAAAGTAATATTGAATATAAAAATTACATTATATTTCATACAAAAGCTCGTTTTGATACATGTCATAAGTCATTTAACAATAAAGATTTATCTTCATTAATTGAATTTTTTAAATATTTCAAAACAGATAAAACAATTATTTTAGTTGGGGAACGAAATATTGAAATAAATTCGGAAGCGGTTTCACTAGAAATCATTTCTCTATATAATGAATTAGTTTTACTTAAAAATAATAATAATGTCATTGATCTAACATATGATGTTCTTTATTCAGGACAATCAGACTTTAATTCATTTTTACATGATGTTGAGTTAATTAACAAGGCCGATTGTAATATTGTTTTTGGTATTGGAGGACCTCTTCATTTAGCACAGTGTTTTAGTAAGAAAAATATTATTTATGTAAGTGATGAAATTAACAATAATCAAAATTGGACACTAATATTTAATTCTTATAATATTATTAACAAAAATTTATATAAAAATATACATAGTTTCATAAATAAAATAAACATTGAATTTTCTTCTCTTCCAAAAAGTGAATATAAATATAAGAGTTCTTTTAATTGGAAAGAATATAAATTAAAATATAATGATTTAAATTTTATTAATAATGAACACGATGCCTGGAATCATTTTATAAACTATGGACAAAAAGAAGGTAGACTTTATTCTTATATAGATTCAAGCTATGAAAATCAAGAAACATCTTTCGACTATTTCGATAGTGAAGGATATCTTTATTATTATACAGATTTACAAAAAATAATTAATAATAAAAAAGATGCGTATAAACATTGGACAACTTATGGGAAAAATGAAGGAAGATTATTTTTTTGATATTATTTTTCAATAAAACTTACTTTAATGTTTGCACTATTTAATCATATATGTTATAATTATATAAACATATATAAATAATGATAAATGTATTATTTCATGGTAATTGTCAAGTAGGCGCTGTAAAATGCACATTAAATTTGCCTTCTAATTTATATAACTGTTTTACTGTGCTTGTATATATTACTACGTTAACTAAAAATGATTTTTTAACTATTTTAGAGACATGTGATATAATAATTACACAACCAATCAAAGATAATTATAAAGATGTTGATTACTTATCCACATCTTATCTAATTAATAATTGTAAAAAAAACGCAAAAATTATTATTTTTGATACGTGTCATTTCGATTTTTATTATTTTGATTTAATCTACAAAAAGTTGAACCATCCGATCCATAATAATTTATTACCATATCATTATTCTAATATGATTGAATGTTATAATAAAAATTATCCAATAGAATATTACATTAATAATTTTGTAAATAACGAAAATCTAAAAACACAAGAAGAACTAGAAATAATAGCTGAAAATAGTTTAAATATATTGAAAGATAGAAATAATCATACAATAAATTTATATTCTAATATGAAAAAAGAATGTCTTGATAATTTTGACTGGAAAACATATGTTTCCTATTATCCAGATCTTTCATTTATTACAAATAAGGAGGATGCATGGCATCACTGGATTATGTTTGGAAAATCTGAAAGTAGAATATTTTTTAAAGGAGAATGTCTCGATAATTTTGATTGGAAAACATATGTTTCCCATTACCCAGATCTTTCATTTATTACAAATAAGGAGGATGCATGGCATCACTGGATTATGTTTGGAAAATCTGAAAGTAGAATATTTTTTGACTATATTAATAAACCTCACATTATATCGACATATGATTTTATAAAACAAAATTATAAAAATAAATTATTATTTTATACATTCAATCATCCTACAAAATATTTAATTCACTATATCTGTGAAGAATTAATCAAATGTTTAAAAATACCAAATTCTATTAATTATGATATAGATACTATGCAATATCTAAGATGTATTATATATAAATGTATTCAAAAAAATGTAAACTTTGATATTAGTCAAAATACACCTTTACTTAATCCAGGAAAACAAAATGTGTATGATATAACACAAAAATATTATCATATTTATGAAGCCGATAAATATCCAATCTAATAAAATAATATACCAATAATATAAATGTCAGAATTACATTATTTACCAGTATCTTTAGGTGAAGCCATGGATAAATTATCGATTTTAGATATTAAATTAGATAAAATAACCGATAGTCGTCGTGATAATGTTCTCATTGAATATAATATGTTATATGAAAAACTCAAAAATGATATTGAAAAATATACATTATATTACAACATTATGAAAATTGTAAATTTAGAAATCTGGGATATGATGAATTTATTGCGTGATGCGGAAAATTATGATCATGCTTATATGGTATTATGTCGTCAATGTATGATTTCGAATGACGTAAGATTTCGTATTAAAAATAAAATTAATTATATTTCTAATTGTTCTTTAAAAGAGCAAAAAGGTTATAAAATCATGCGTATTTTATTTGATACACGAAATCAATGTATTCATTTAGAAGATTTGATTTATCCAATTAAATATTATAGTTTTTTATATGATGAAATTGTGATTTTGACACATGAAAAAGATTTATTTGAAAAACATTTTTCATATGATCCTAGCGTTATTATTAGTTGTCAACCCTTAGATTTAACTTATAAAAAAGTATTTGATTTAAAAGATAGTGATTTTACAAAAAATGAATTATATGATGTTGTGCAAATAAATGAAGAAATTATAAGAAAATATTTTGCTAATTTTTAGATAGTTTATTATGTATATTATATATAATAAATGAGTGATTTTATTTTTTATCTATCAGGAGGTCTACTTGGTGATTTCATGCATCAATTATCTGTGATTAAAGAAAAATATTTAGAAACTGGAAAAAAGGGAATATTATATCTTTCAAATCAGGGTGATGCGTTTCGATCTGGATTAGATAATACTTTTAATGATACCTATCACGTTATAATAAGTCAGGAATATATTGAAAAATACGAATTTTACAATAATCAAAAATTTGATTTTGATTTGACGTATTGGAGAAATAAAAACGGATCTCATAAAAATTGGCATTCTATCTATAGTGAAACTTATAATATCGAATGGGGAAAACATAAGTGGTTGAATGTGGGAACAAATGAAAAATTCAAGAATTGTGTTTTGATTAATAGTACTGATTATCGATGGCCTGCCAATATCGATTTTCACGCGATCTATGATATATATAGAAAAGAAATTATATATATATCTCACGATGAAAGACAATACAATGCATTTGTAGAAAAAACTGGTTTAACTGTAGAATTTTATAAACCAACAAATTTTACAGATTTATGTATTGCGATCAATTCATGTAAATTATTTCTAGGTTCTCAGTCCGCTCCCATGTCTATTGCAAAAGCTTTACATAAAAAGATCATTATAGGAAATTCTAGTGTTACTGAAGAAAATGATGCAATTCATGGTAATTATTTTATTAGAGGATTAGATTCTATTTTTCCAAATATTTATTTATCTTTATACAATTATATTTTAAAAAATTTTGATTGGCGAAATTATCTTAATGATTATCCTGATCTACGTGAAAAAATTAATAATAAAGAAGATGCGTGGAACCATTGGATAAATTATGGAAAAAATGAAGGTAGAATTGGAATAGATAATTTAGACTCATACGAAAGTTTTAATTGGCAAAACTATGTTAATAATTATCCTGATCTACAAAAAAGAATACATAACAAACAAGAGGCATGGAGTCATTGGGTGAGTTATGGAAAAAATGAAGGTAGAAATTGCATTTCTAAAATATGTGATGTTTTTGATTGGCAAGATTATCTTACCAATTATCCTGATTTACAAGACAAAATTTATAATAGAGAAGAAGCATGGAATCATTTGATAAATTTTGGAATAAATGAAGGAAGAATATGTTATGAATATTTTAATTGGCAATTATATCATGATAATTATAGCGATGTTAAACAACAATATCCTAGTAAAGAAGGTGCTTGGTATCATTGGATAAATTACGGGAAAAAAGAAGGTAGAATTTGCTCTGAAAATTTTAATTGGCAAAACTATGTTAATAATTATCCTGATCTACAAAAAAGAATTTATAATAAAGAAGATGCATGGAATCATTGGATAAATTTTGGAAAAAAAGAAGGTAGAATTATAAATTCTAAAAATATTGAATTATTAAAAATATTTCATAATTCTGGTTTTTTTTCATGTTGTAGTATGAAACTTCAAATAATTATACATTACGTTAATCAACATAAAAAATTACCTGAAGTTGTTGACAGTTCTGAACAATTTGCTTGGTATAAAATAAATAATAGTAAACGCGATATAACCTTTGATTATTTTGAACATTATGATAACTATAATGTGTATTATAATAGATATGTAAATTATAGCGAAACTTATCAATATACTGATTATAGTAAATTACAATATCATAGTATATGTCCTTTTATTACAAAATATTTTTCACCATCTCTAGAAATTAAAAAAATGATTGAGAATTTGGAGAAAAAATATAATATTAATTATGAAAATACATGTGTTTTATTTTATAGAGGGAATGATAAAAATACCGAAACCGCAGTTTGTAGTTATCAAGAATATATATCTTATGCTCAAAAAATGATAAACCTTCATCCAAATATTGTCTTTTTGGTTCAAAGTGATGAAACTGAATTTATTCAAAAAATGACCTCCCTATTTCCGAATAATACGTTTTATATGAAAGATGAAATACGACATATGAGTAAATGTTCTAACACGGTTGATAAAACAATGAAAGATGAAATTGATAAATTTTCAAAATATTATTTAGCGATTACGATCATGATGTCTAAATGTAAATATATTGTGTGTGGTAGTGGAAATTGTTCAATTTGGATCATGTTTTATCGAGGAAATAGTAATAATGTATATCAAAATTTGAATGGATCTTGGATTAAAAATATATAGATAAAGGATATTTAGTATAATTTTATTTGTAACCATAAACACATGCGTTATCCTTCAAGTGATGTATAAATACTATATTTTCAAAATGATGTTTGTAAATATTTTGTATTTCAGTATAATTTTCAATACTATTTTCTAAACATTCTGTATCTTCATATTTATTAATAAGAATATTTTTTACTATTACATTATCATTGAATACGATTGGGACTTTCAGTTCATTAAATAATGTTAGTATAAACTGTTTATCAGTATAGTTTATTAAATTATCAAAATTATATATAATTGCATCATCATTGTTGAATAAAGTTTCTATAATATTATTTATGTTATTATAAAATCTTGATAATATATGATTATATAAAACGTTTACACAACTATTTATTTCTAATTTGAGTGATTCCCAATGGTAATGTAGAGAATAACTTTCGTCAATTATATTTCTTACTCCTAAAATAATTTTAACTTCATGTCCTGCTTTTTTTATTTTTTCTACAATTAAATTATAGTTATCTAAAACAAATAGAGGATTTTTTATAAAATAAATATTATTTATATCCAAATCTTCATAATTGATAGACATTACTGTAGGAATCGATGGTTCTAGATAATTACCATAATCATGTTTATTAAATTCTATTATTTTATCATTATCATTTAAATTCTTATAATTAATATTGTATTTTTCCATTTCATTTATTAACTCTAAATGAAATAAGTCTGGGATTACAATTACATTTGTTCCAAACGTTAAAGTTTGAAAAATTAAGGTGGTTGCTGTTTTGGGTAAACCTATATGTAATATAATCATTATATTATATATATATAGATGATAAAAAAAAATATAGAGAATTTTGATTGGAAAACCTATTTTGTAGTTTATCCAGATCTTAAAGAAAAATTAGCTTATACAGCGGAAGATGCTTGGGATCATTGGGTTCACTATGGAAAAAAGGAAGGAAGAGTCTATTTTAATAAGGAGGGAAAAATGTATTCCAAAGAACATGTATACACTATCCAAGCCAGTCAAACTAAAGTAAAACTAATATTTGTATGCCATGATGTAGATATTGTTAATACATTATTAGAAGACAAAACAAAGAACAATTTCCACATTTTTTTTGTTGGTCATGCATCTGTATCAAAAGGTTGGATTTCTAATCCTCGCATTACTCTTGTAAAAGAGTTACCTAATCATATTGAAAATCATAAATATTTATTAACTTTTACTGCATGGTATGCGATTATTAAAAATAACATGTTTTTAGACTATGAATATATATGTATTTTAGAATATGACGTAGTTTTAGAAAGTAATTTTGAAATGGAGCTAATCAAAAAATGTGAGCTTGATTCTTACGATATTATTTCATTTATTTATATGGACTCTTGGTTCATGCAAGATATAAGAGAAGATGTAATGACTTATTTTTTAAATAAAAAAGGTTTTGCGTTTGAAAAATACGATTATTGGTTTCCAACCACCAATTATTGTTTAAAACGAAAATGTTTACATGATTTTGTAGATTGGTATTATCCAGATTGTTTAGATATACTAAATTTAGATCCATTTAAAATTTCATGGTATCATGAACGACTATTTTATTGTTTTATTGTTAAACGTTTTTATTCTATTTATCATTTAAATCTTTTGTCGCACTGTCAGTCCAATAGTCATGGATATATGCATTGAATATTTTTACTAAATATAAAATAAAATATTTATATATTCTGGTAAATCATAGTTCTGATGCTGCAGTAACATTACAAACTTTGGCTGGAGGAACACAAACAAATGTAAACGCTTCAATTGTTATTAAAAGATTAGCATAAAAAAATTATGAAAACCAATATTATTTATCATGTTTATCATACCGATAAACAGTCATTCAATAATATTTAGGCACTATTTTTTGTTGACATTATATTTTTATTGGACCTCATCCTCCTTTCATAACTCTACATTTTAATTTTCTGGTTCCTCTACTTTTCTTGATACATCTCTTTTGTGTAAGATGTCTTCGACTTCTTGTTATCTTTTTCATTTTCATTATATATTATAAAAATATAATATATATTGTTAAAATGCTACTTAAAGAAACCAGTGTTTTATCTATTTTGCGTAAAATATATAAAATACTATATAAATGACAGAAAACATGGATTTCATTATCCCGATTAAAAAAACGGGGTTGTTTACACGATCCGTTTTAGAAGGAATATATTTATTTTATCAACCAAGGAGAATCATTATTATTACAAATAAAGACGACATTGACGTTTTAAAAATAAAAATGGTCAATTGGTGCGTAAAATCATATGAATTCATAGATGAAGATTCTTATTTTTTAGAAAACTTTCATTTAAATATTGATGATTTAAAGGTGGAATTTCACACCATAAAAGAGGATCCAAATCATCGAGAATTTGGATGGTGGTTTCAACAAATTCTTAAATTAGGAGCATCGACGCAAGTGAAAAATATATCCTCCAATTATGTAGTTTGGGACGGCGATCTGATTCCGTTAAAAAAATGGGACTTGGTTGATCGGGATTTGGAGGATCCAGATTCCATAAATAATTTTTACGTAGCCATTTTACAAGACAAATCAAAAAATGTCTTTAATAAAATGGAATATGATAAATGTAATCATCATTTGTTAGGATTCAACTGTTTGTTTCCTCTTAATGAAGGCACTTTTGTTACTCATCATATGGTATTCAACGTGGATTATATAAATGAAATGTTTCGTTTTATAAGAGAAAAAAACCAAATTCAGACTTCTTGGCCACTTTACATTATTTCTCTTAGTAAACAATTTTATCGATTCAGTGAATATAATTTATATTCGTCTTTCATGATACATTTTTCGAAACCCTTTTTGTATCATCCTTTTGATTTATATGGTAAAAACGGTATAAGGTTTAGAGAGCCAGCAGAAATAATACGAGAAATTGCGAAGGTTAAAAAAGATCATACTAATGATGAAGACGATTTATTCACTTTTCAAGAAATATGTGAGTTTTTTAGTAAGAATGACTTTATTACGTATGTGCAATTTGAACACGTTTATACAACGAATTTAAGTGAAATGATTTCATAAGAAACATGTTACTACAGATACATGCGTTTTATTGATCCATGAAGGATCTATGTTTTGTTCTTTTTTTATTTCTTCAGGATATTCGATTTTCGTTGGTCCTTCTTGACCTCCTATTTCTCCCCATTGATAAACCAATGGTTTTTTCAAAGCATAGACATTATAAAACGGTTGTATTTGTGCTAAGAATATATCCCATTCTTTATCTTTGAAATAAGATTCAAACATGCATTTTTGAATCGCTAGTAAACCTCTTGGAGAACAAATAATGGTTCCATGTAAAGCTAACATATTATAAGTTCTTAGCACCTCACTATGACTTTCAACATTTGTAAAACATACTGTGTTTGTCCAATGATCATGATTCATACCACAAGTAGATAATCCAATATATAAAAGATCGGTATCATCGGGTATTTCAAGAGTTTTGGGAAAGTCGCGGTATTTTTTCACATCATCTTCAAACATAGCAAATGGTTGAAAAGGTTGATTGCGATCTTGATTCAACGTTGCTAGATCAAGAATTCTTGAAAATCCAGTGGCGCCTGATTTATGTTTACTTGGATCGATGACTGGATTTACTTCAGTAATATCATAATCTTTGAATTCATTTAGCATGTGTTGTCTTCGGATTTCATTATTACAAGTCAAAAAATAATATTTCATATTATCTAACAAAAGATGCATTTTTTATAAAATAAATTGCGTTTTTTATAAAAAATTGTAAACGAAATTTTATTTATTTTATATTTCGTTTAATGGTATATTTTTAAATTTGGACGCCATCACGGAAAAACCACTGTGCGATGCAATAAAGATTTGTTGTGAATTGGATAGCAAATAAAAATCAGTTAATGAATTTAATACTTGGATAGGAGTCGTATTTGATAAACTAGTATGACCTATTTCATAATCGGTTATCAAAATATGGTGATACTTTTCTTTTATTTTTAGTTTATAACGATAGTTATCGCAAAAAAATAAAATAGTTTTATCGACATTTTTTTCAATAAATTCAAATAATTTTGTTTCACTATAACTTCGTGTATCTTCTTTACATAATACAAATGCTTTATCGGTTTCTAAATATTTATCTCCTAATCTTAAATGAATCGAAATATAAGGTGTTTCATTATTTAAAAATTTGTTAGAATTTACTACAATTTCTTCCGAAAAATAAAAAATTTCTTGTAATGGTATTTTTATTTCATGGTATGAAAAACAATCATAAAACAACTGAGGATTTATAATGTAATAGATACTTTCATTTATATAAGGTATCTGATTCGGATGTGAAACATAAGAAATATTATGTGTGTTAACCTTTTCTTTGGTAATATACATTTTTTCATGTTTTAATTTCAAATATTTTTCAATTGGAAGGTTGTGGATCAAATAATATAGCTTGATATCATTTTTCATACATAAATTCAATAAATACACAAAATATTTTACACAATCACCAATTCCACCTGAGCCTAATTCAAAGTTATAAACAATGATTTTCTTCAAGTTATCATATTTATTAAGGTATTCTTCCATAATATTCATATATTTATATTTATATATAAATGAACATAATAATTCCACTGGGAGGCAAAGGAGAAAGATTTTCTAAAAATGGATACACTCAACCGAAACCATTGATACCTATTTTAGATAAATGTATGATTGAATATGTATTAGACAATTTAACTATTACAAGTGTATGGTTCGGAACAACTCCGCAAGATGAATTAATTGATAAAAATTTTCCCTATTTTTTCATTAGTAAAATGTTTTATTTGATTGAATTTGTTAAACAAAATTAATATTTTGAGTTTATTTAGAAAAATAATAATAAATTATTAATGTATATAATGTATTCAAATTATCAATCGTTTGTCAGTAACATTAAAGATGAGTTATTTAATTTTAAATCTAATGGAGTATATAACCATATATTAGAACACGTTTCATTTGAACAAGGAAAACAGTATATTTATTTTATACAAAAAACAATTAAAGAAAAATCTTTGGGGGTTGATTTTAAAAGTATAAATGATTATTTATTATTAAATGATAAATATGGATCTCCTTTAAAATATGAGTATAATTATAATGATGAAAAAATTATTTGTAGTCCAACATCATTAAGATACATTTTACATGCATTGTTAATTTTATTACACATTAAATCTGTTAATTTAACTAAAATAGTCGAAGTAGGATGTGGTTATGGTGGCTTGTTTTTAGCGATTAATCATTTTTCAAAAATATTAAGTATTAGTATTGATAAATATTATATTGTTGATTTACCTGAAGTTGGTAGTCTAATTCAAAATTATATTAAGAAACTAGAAAATAATATTGATATTCCTTACTCAATACATTTGGCTTATGATTATGGCATAGATATACTTGATGAAAATTTATTTTTTATTTCAAACTACTGTTTTACCGAAATTGAAGAATTACATCGAAATAATTATATAAATATTTTATTTCCAAAAATAAGTAATGGTTTTATTATATGGCAAACCATTTTTAATTTACCAATAAATAATATAGATATGATTGGTAAAAATATAATTAACTTAGAAGTAGAGTATCCACAAACTGCAAATGAAATAGACAAAAATTATTATGTTTACTTTTAATATTCAATATCTTCCCAGTTAATTGAATTAATATTATGAATATTTAAATTTTTATAATGTTTATTATTAGTTTCTTTTAATTTTTGAACATAATCCATATCAACTAATTCTGGATGAACGTACCAGTCCTCATATGGATTTATGTAATTCTGATTAATGTCTTCAAATACGCAAAAATAACCTCTTTTATTAAAAATTTCTCTTGATTTTTCGCGTGTATTATCAAAATTTGTATGATATATATCATGTTCAAATGTAACCGTTGCAAATTTGTATTTATCAAAAATTTCTTCGTCTAATTTTTGTAATGTTTTAATTGTAGAACCATTATTAGCTTCTAAATCTATTTGTAAATAATCAAGAGTTAGTGGTATATTATTACTTTCAAATAAATTTTTATAATCTATTTTTGTTGCATCATTTATTATATGGATGCTATTTGGTCGATATTGTTTATAACTAGGTAAATAGGATTCTTGATATTCAACCATTATACCCTTCCAATGATATTTGTTTTCTAATAAATATGTATTGTTAATATTAATTGGATGATTAGATCCTATCTCTAAAAAATAACCATTTGTCTTTTCTTTAAGAATATTCAATATGAATTTATCTTGTTGTGCCTGACCTAAATACATTATATTATATATATAGAAATTATATAAATTATATAATTTAAACGCATTATATTATCTAAAATCCTAGTTAATTAGGTTGCTATTCAGGTTTAAAGAGGTGAAATAGGAACTCAAAAGGGAGGTAAAGGTGATCATACAACTATCCGCCAAAAATGGCGTGATAAGTGACTTCCTTGGCGTAAAATAATAAAATATTAATCTTTCATATAAATAAAGTAAGGCGTCAAGTAAATACTGATAATTAAGCACACAATATTCGTATCATAATTTGTTTGATTTAATAAAGCACTGATTATAACAGCCATGATTACTAGAAAACTATCTCCTAATAAAGCATTTGCACCTATTTCTTTTGAATAACCTTTGAAATGATCTAACATATTATTTGAGCCTTTAGGAACGATGGTAAAGAAAATATAAAATAGGAAGTCAAAAATTATTTGAATGAATACACATATACCAGCAAATGCTGTCAAACCGACTTTTATACCACTTTTATAAACTAGATATCTTCCTAATAACATATATAAAACACCAATCAATATATCTGCAATCATAGCAGACAATCTGTATTTTTTATACCACCCGTCTAAAGATTTGATGTTGACATAAATTTTTGCGAAACTAGCAAAAATGATAAATAAATCAGCATAAATATTCGCTGTTAATATAGGGACGTATTCAAATTTATTATTGTAATTGATCGTAGGTTTCAAATTTGTAGTTTTTTCAATCAAAAAAGTAAGTAAAAAAAATAATACCACAATGAATAATCCGCTCATATATAATTTAAACGAATATAAAAAATGTTTCTATTATTTTGAAACGCCTACTTAAAGAAAAAAGTGAATATTTTTTCCAAAAGTTTTTTCAGAAAGTTGAAATTGGACATTTATAAATGTCCAAAATTGCGATTAGGAAAATGAAGTTGGAAAAATATTTCTTTGTGAGCATAATGAAATTTTATGGTCTCGCAACTTTTTTCAAATAAAAAATTTGTTACGATAAATTTTTTATTATTTTTGCGTAAAAGTATTTAGGGATTTTTCTATTCTACTGTTATAGAATACTTTAGAATGGAAAATCCCATGAAAATCCCATCATTTGAATGTAAAACTTGTGAATACACAACCAATAACAAAAAAGATTACAATAAACATTTATTGACATCTAAACATAAAAATAGAATGGTTTTGAATACGGATTTCCCCGAAGTCCCTTACAAATTTATATGTAAAATATGCGAAAAAAAATACAAAGCAAGAAATAGTCTTTGGTATCATGAACAAAAATGTAATCAACCAATCGAAACAAAAAAAGAAGAAGATCCAAGCGATAAAGAATTGATCATGATTTTAGTGAAGCAAAATACAGAATTGTTAGAATTAGTCAAAAATGGCACTCACAATACGACAAATAATAATACAACCAACAATAGTAATTCACATAACAAGACATTTAATTTGAATTTCTTTTTGAACGAAACATGTAAAGATGCGATGAATATTACTGATTTTGTGAATTCGATTCAATTGCAACTTGCCGATCTAGAAAAAGTTGGTCAACTCGGATACGTGGAAGGAATATCTAACATCATTACTTCGAATTTGAAAGCCCTCGATGTCACCCAACGTCCTATTCATTGCACGGATAAAAAGCGGGAAACCTTGTATGTCAAAGACGAAGACAAATGGGAAAAAGAACAAGAAGAAAAGGTAAAGTTAAGAAAAGTCATCAAAACGATAGGGCATAAAAATATAAAAATGTTGCCAACTTTTGTGAAACAGCATCCAGATTGTAAAGATAGTGATTCACATTATTCAGATCAATACAGCCAAATACTTATTGAATCGATGGGTAATGATTGTGACAACGAAGACAAAATCATTAAAAATATTTCTTGTCAAGTAGTCATTGACAAGGAAGCGATGACGATGTAATTTATTTTTTCGTTCTTCTAGTAGATCTTTCTTTGTTAGATGTAGTTGATTCCAAAGTAGAAATAATTGCTTCTTCAAGAGAAGTTGGAATAGTTAATTCAATATTGTTAATAACGGGTTCCGAACTAGAAACATCTAACAAAATTTGATCGTTATTTTTTGGATTGGATTTGCAATTTCTTATATGTGCACCCAAACTTGCTTTGTTTTTTCCAGTCCATGTGTTACAAAAAACGCATTTAAATTCATTATCATTTTCTATATTTCCAATTTTAATAAATAATTTTTTGAGTTTGGGAAGTTGAATTTCTTCCATTTTATCTAACAATTGTTTATTCATAGTTTTGGTCATTTCAATGATTTGTAATTTTTGACTAACAAAAATACGATATTCTTCAATAATATCATCCATATCTTCCTTGTTAACGTTATATTGATCTTCATTTGTGTTAGATAGTGTTTGTAACTTACAAGATAAGTTGTCAATAATATCGATTGCTATTTTTATTTTATTGGTATCATATTCAGCATTTGGAATATAAATATGAATGAGTCCATTGATAATATCTATTTGGAAACTTTGTTTAAAGGTAATTGGACTCTTTTGAGAAACAAAAATACCATGATTTTTTTGTATTTGAAGATCTCTTTCGAACTTTTTAACTTCCTCTGTAGTGACCGAACGACTATAATCTTTGTTTTCAAATAAAATAGTGGGTTTATTTTTATCGATTCTGTTTACTTTGAAGTCGCATGTGGCAGTATCAGTTCCTACTTTTACGATTTCATCGCTAGGCATAATCGATTGAAGTATATAATACAATTCGGCTTCTGAGACATTTCCTTTGGAGCTGGAATTATTTTTATATTTATTCAAGAAGTCATTGAGTTCACTTGTTAGTTTTTGTTGATTCACTTGTTGTGTGGAAAGATGTTCTCTTACTTGTTGTATTCCATTATTCGTGCGTTCTTCACTTGATTGAATAAAGCTGAAAATAGGTTGTTGAATGGTTGAGATCATATTCGTGAATTGTTTATCAATATTTTCGACAACATTTTTTATTTGCACATCGTCTTTGTTAGATAGTTCTAACAACTTAGTTGTATCTTGTGTAATTGTTGAGCAAAAGGATTTAATACAGCTTTCGATTTGGAGATAGTTTTTATCTTGGCTTTTTGGTATCACATCGTTTACAATAAGAGTTGTTTTAGTAAGTAATGTATCATTGTTCTTTTCAATAAGCGCATTGAGCTTTTCGTTATTTGTTAGACTGTTGTTAGATAATATGGTTTTGACGTCTTCAATGTATTCCTTTTTTGATTCATGTAGTTTGATGATAATGTCTGATTTAATAGAAGACATATTCGAATGAATATCTGTTACAAGAGAGAGGATCTTTGAGTTCATGGTTGAGTGAATCGTAGACGATAGATTGGTCGACAGATTCTTTAGTATTTCAATAAAAATATGATTCATTGAAACAATATCTAAGTTTGGGTTCGATTTGTAGAACGATAAGATTGTCTCATCAGTAATCGTAATAGAATGTTCTTGGAATTCCATTTGTATTATAATATATTATATGTTTAATATATTTTAAAGTAAATATATTTTAAATTTAGAAAAAAATTAGAGTAAAAATTCTAACAAAAAAAAATTTAAAGTAAAAAAAAAGTAAATTTAGAAAAAATTTAGAGTAAAAAATATAGCACTAAAAAATTTAAAGTAAAAAAAAAGTAAATTTAGAAAAAATTTAGAGTAAAAAAATAATTTGAAATAAAAAAAAAGTAAATTTAGAAATTTTTTATAATAAATATTTTTCAAAAACTTTTTTAAAT